>Ga0182739_1000639_pt1 | contig 42481 bp, 53 predicted proteins | sample eDN5th30CBELigBY_FD_128873 | JGI IMG/M metagenome (GOLD analysis project Ga0182739, IMG submission 128873) | Enriched backyard soil microbial communities from Emeryville, California, USA - eDNA 5th pass 30_C BE-Lig BY (version 2) (version 2) | ecosystem: Environmental > Terrestrial > Soil >... | reverse complement strand
GCGCTGAATCACTGCCGCCGGATCGTCGCGGAAGCGGGCTGACCCTTTTGCCCGCCGCGCCGCTGTGGCAGGAGAGGCTCTCGGCGCGGACGTGGCGAAACGGTAGACGCAGCAGACTTAAAAGCGGGCGGGATTAGTCCCACCTGTGGGCGGAAGCCCGAAAACCCAGGCGGAAGGCGGCTTTCGAGCTGCCTTTCTGGTGTCACACCGAAAATCAGAAGTGGGAGCGTCACACGGGCCTGTGCCTGATGTGACGTGTCACACGCTCGCCCGTGTCACAAAGAGGGCAACCTAACCGGGTGTGACGGTGCCCTGTGACAGTGGGCTGTGACGCCCCTGTGTGACGCGAAAATCGGTGGGATTAGGTTGCGCTACCGCATCCCCCTCCCTGAAAAACATCCTCTTAGAGGTAATTCCTATGAACCTTCCTCTTATTCCTCCCACACATGAGAACACCTCCTCTGACCTCTCTCCTATGGATGAGCAGATCAAGCTGGAGGAGGAGATGCTGACCGGCGGGATGGATCGTGTCCTTAAGGCCGCGCAGCAGGCCGAGGAGCGCGGCGAAGCTGCCGCTAGCCCTGGCGCCCGCTACCTGATGCGCCACCTCCTGGAGCCTGTCTCCAAGGCTGTCACGGCCTTCCTGGACGAGGCGATGTCTGGCAAGGCGGGGCCGAAGCACACCGCCCTCCCGCCCGTGGCCATCTGCGGGGACAAGGAGGCGGCCTACATCGCCCTCCGCACGGTCCTGAATGACCTGACCGGCGGGGACGCCCCGAAGCTGACCGCCGTGGCCCGGAACGTGGGCCGGGGCATCGAGCTTGAGCTGTGGATGAGGGAGTTCAAGAAGGAGAACCGCGAGCTGTTCAAGGTGACGATGGCGGAGCTGGACGAACACTCCGGGCCGCAGCAGCGCCACGCCATCGCCCGCAAGTTCGCCCGCAAGGCCAACGTCCGGGGGGAGTGGACGCCCGCCGCCCAGCTCCACGTCGGGATGAAGCTCCTGGACATCGTTCGGGAGGCGACCGGCCTGTTCAAGCTGGTGCTGGTGCGGGAGGGCAAGTCCAAGACCGAGTACGTCCTGGAGCTGTCCGAGGCCGCGTCCGCCCGGATGAAGGAGGTGTGCAAGGCGGCTGGCATGGTGGCGCCGTCCCTCATGCCCTCGCTGGTGCCGCCCAAGCCGTGGTCTGACCCGTTCGAGGGGGGATATCACTCGGGCCTGTTCAAGCGCCTGCGGCTGGTCAAGACCTGGAGCGATGCCGCCCTGGAGGAGCTGGCGAACCAGGACTTGAGCCGGGTGCTGACCGCCGTGAACGCGGTGCAGGACACCCCCTGGCGGATCAACGACCGGGTGCTGGAAGTCCTCCGGGAGGCCCTGGACACGGAGCGGGGCATCGCCGGGCTGCCTGAGCGCGACCCGGAAATCCCCCCATTCCCGCCCGAGGCGGAGCATAACGAGGATGCGAAAAAGGCGTGGAAGCGGAGCGCCGCCAAGGCCCACGCCAAGAAGCGGAAGAACCTCGGGAAGCGCCTCCAGGTTCACAAAGCGGTGAGCCTTGCGGAGCGGTTCCAGGGGAGGCTGATCTACTTCCCGCACCAGATGGACTTTCGTGGCCGCCTCTACCCGCTGCCCGCCGTCCTCAACCCGCAGGGGCCTGACTATGTGAAGGCCCTCCTGACCTTCGGGCGGGGCTATCCCATCGTGGACCAGAAGGCTGCCGACTGGCTCGCCATCTCGGGGGCCAACCACTACGGGGTGGATAAGTGCAGTCTACTTGACCGGGTGAAGTGGACCCAGGCGAACGAGGAGGCGATCCGCGCCGTGGCCGCCGACCCGTGGGGGCCTGGCTTCGACTTCTGGACCAAGGCCGACAAGCCCTGGCAGTTCCTCGCCTTCTGCTTCGAGTGGGCGGCCTTCCGGGACCACGGCTGGGGCTTTGTGTCGTCCCTCCCGGTGGCCCTTGATGGATCGTGCAATGGCCTCCAGCACTATTCCTCGGCTCTGCGCGATCCGGTGGGTGGCGCGGCGGTGAACCTCCTGCCGGGAGAGCTGCCCTCGGACATCTACGCGACGGTTGCCAAGCTGGCGGGTGAGCTGGCCAAGGAGTTCTTGCGTCCAGATGGTCCCACAAATGGGCGCATTATGCACCTCGACCGGCTGCTCGGCTTCTGGAAGGAGCGGGGCATCAACCCGCGCATGATGGCGGAGCGGTGGCTGGCGTTCGGGCTGGACCGCAAGCTGTGCAAGCGGCCCGTGATGACGCTGCCCTACGGCTCCACCACGTTCTCCTGCCGGGAGTTCCTGGAGGATGCCGCCATGGAGCGCATCGAGAAGGGCGCCCCGAACCCCTTCTACGCTGGCAACGACATCGTGGAGGCGCGGCGGTGCATGTTCGACGCCACGCTGTTCCTCCAGCCGCTCGTGTGGCAGGCCATCGGGGAGACGGTGAAGGCCGCCCGCGTGGGCATGGACTGGCTCCAGGCGTGCGCGAAGGTGGTGGCTGGCCTCGGCCTGCCCGTCTCCTGGCGGACGGCGGACGGCTTCCTGGTGCAGCAGGCGTACCGGAAGTGGGAGGCCCACCGCGTCAAGACCATGATCGACGGGCACATCATCATGCCAGTCGTCTCGACGGTGGGGCTGGACGTGGACAAGCGGGCGCAGGCCCAGGGCATCGCCCCGAATTGGGTCCACTCGCAGGACGCCACGGCGCTCCGCATGTTCGTCGTCCTGGCGAAGGAGCGGGGCCTGACCGAGTACGCCCTGGTGCATGACAGCTACGGCGCCCCGGCGGCGAAGGTGGAGCTGATGGCCGAGTGCCTCAAGGAGGCGTTCGTCCGCCTCTACACGGACTTCGACCCTATCGTGGAGTTCTACCTGGACATGCTGGACCAGCTCCCGGAGGGGGAGATCGACATGCTGCCCACGCCGCCCGCTAAGGGCGACCTGGACGTGTCTCTGATCCGCAAGTCTGACTACTTCTTTGCCTAATTGCTCCCACCTACGGGAGGATTGAGGGGCTGGTGCAGGAGACTGCACCGGCCCTTCGCCGTTTCAGCGCCCCGGCAATTAGGTCGCGCTACCGCATCCCGAAACCGAGGAGATCGAAATGCTCGGCATCACTATCCGCCACTCCGCTTCCGGCATCCGCCTCTCTGGCTCCGCCGGGGACGTGGACCTGACCCCGCTGTCCAAGACGCAGCTCTCGGACGCGGCCCATCATATCGCCCAGGCCGCCGGTATCCGCGAGGCCAACCCGCAGCCGCGCCGCCGCAAGTCCCGCCGCAACGCCCAGAAGGGGAGCAACTGACATGAGCAAGGCCATCGCCTCCGTCACGTCCGCCGCCGGTCGCGTCACCATCGACGTGTCCCCCGTGGGCGACATCACGGTGTCCGACGAGGACAACCAGATCGTGGGCCACTTCACCCGCCGCGATGTCCGCCGCTTCGCCAATGACATCCTGAGCGGCGTCCACGACGGCCCCACCGTGGTCCCCCCGCCGGTTCCGCTGTCCGACCTAGAGCGCCTGGGCCGCACGGTCCTGGAGCTGGCCGTCAAGTACGGCTCCGACGCCCCGCAAGTGAACCTTGCTGTGCAGGGCTTCATCCGCAGCAAGCTGGGCATCGCCCCGTCGCAGACCGAGCTGGAGTTCTGATCCGTGCCCGGCATCTACGACAAGCTGGTCAACGCCCCGCGTGACACCTCCGCCGCCGCCACGGTCCTCCTGATCGACCGCCTCCAGGACTTCATCGAGGAGCATCCTGGCGTCCAGGTGGTGGCCGCCTCGGCGCTGTTCCTCATGCTCTGCGAGCGGTTCGGCGTGTCCGCCCAGGATGCGTTCACCGCAGCGAAGAACCTGATGAACGAACACGACGGCACCCTGAGCCACGAGTTCAAGGCCGTCCGCGCGTACCTGGCAAACGAGGTTCGCTGACCGGCGGCGATTAGGTCGCCCTACCGCATCCCGAAACATGGAGGCAGCAATGCCCGCAATCTCCGAGCTGGCCCGTACCGAGGCCGAAGTGCAGTCGCCTGCACCTCTGGCCCGCGCAGTCATCATCCTGCGTAACGGCGGAAGCCTGCCGCGTTCCCTGGTCCGCGACCTCCTGGACGAGGGCCACGACATCACCGGCCTGATCCGCTCGATCACGCCCAATTCCTCCCACATCTGAGACTAAAGGACACGACATGGCCGACGCCAAGCAGCGCCTCCCCAAGATCACCTCTCCGAAGGGCCGTCTCGGCTTCCCCAAGCTGGTCGAGCCCGACTATGGCAACCAGCAGTACCCGAAGCCGGATGGCGAGTTCTCGACCAAGCTGGTCGTGAACGCCGATGACCCGGCGGTGAAGGCGTTCATCGAGAAGCTCCAGCCGTTCTTCGACACGGCGGAGGACGAGGCGAAGGAGAAGTTCGCCGCCCTCAAGGCCGAGACGCGGAAGAAGCTCGGCTCCTACAAGATGAACCCGCTGTTCACTGAGCTGCTCGACAAGGAAACCGAGGAGCCGACCGGCGAGATCGAGTTCAAGTTCGCCCGCAAGGCGAGCGGCGAATACAAGAAGGGTCCGAAGGCGGGCAAGCGGTGGCAGGCGACTGTGCCGCTGTTCGACGCGAAGGGCCGCCTGATCCCGACGCACGACAAGAACGGCGATGTCCGCCCGGATGCGCCGAAGGTGTGGGGCGGGACGCTTGCCCGCGTCAGCTTCGAGCCGTCCGCCTACTTCATCCCCGGCACCGGGGCGGCGGGCCTCAAGCTGAACCTGGAGGCCGTGCAGATCATCGAGCTGGGCGGCGGCGCCCGCAGCGCCAGCAGCTACGGCTTCGGCGCCGAGGACGGCTACGCCCACGAGGAGGACAACGAGAGCGGCGGTCGCTTCTCTGACGAGGAAGGCGACGAGGGCACCAGTGGCGCGACCCAGACCCCGGACTTCTGATCCGGCGGTCGCTCTCGGCCATCGGTCGGGGCTAGAGGACCGGCAGGCAGAACGCCTGTCGGACCTCGGCGTCCCCTACGAGTACGAGAGCATCGTCATCCCCTACGTGAAGCGCCCGGCGACCTATCGCCCGGACTTCCTGCTCCTCTCGAACGGCATCCTGATCGAGACGAAAGGCTACTTCCTGGCCGAGGACCGCACCAAGCACCTCCTCGTCAAGGAACAGCACCCGGACCTCGACATCCGCTTCGTGTTCTCCCGCGCCCGCAACCCGCTCCGTAAGGGCAGCCGCACGACCTACGCTACGTGGGCCGAGAAGAACGGCTTCGCCTGGGCGGAGGGCGACATCCCCCAAGCCTGGATCGACGAGGCACCGCAGGCCGCCCGCATGGCCGCCGTGGATCGTCTCCGCAAGACTGCCAAGTGAACCCCCGAACCATCTCCCAAATCGTGGTGCATTGCTCCGCCACGCCCAACGGTCGCCACGTCACCGTCAAAGACGTGGACTACTGGCACCGGCAGCGCGGCTACCGAAAGATCGGCTACCACCACGTCATCTACACGGACGGCACCGTCCACCCTGGCCGCCCTGAGAGCGAGCCGGGCGCCCACGTCCAGGGCCACAACGCCAACTCCATCGGCGTGTGCATGGTCGGCGGCGTGGACAGCAAGGGCAAGCCGGATGGCGACTTCGCAAAGGTGCAGTTCGCTGCACTTGAGGCGCTGATCCGCGAGCTGCTCGTCCGCTACCCCGGCGCCGAAGTGCTGGGCCATCGCGACTTCCCCGGCGTGGCGAAGGCGTGTCCGAGCTTCGACGTGCGGAGCTGGTGGGCCGAACGCCGCGACTGATTAGGTCGCCCTACCGCATCCCAAACCCCACAACCTGAAAGGCATCACCATGCTGTCCTCCAAGCAGCGTTACCTCCTGTCCCCGCAGGCGCTCCTGGTCCACGACCACATCGAACGGACGGGGAGCATCTCCGCCCGCGAGGCGATGTCCGACTACTCCATCACGAGCGCCACGCTGGCCCGCCGGGTGTGCGACCTGGAGCAGGCCGGGGTTCGGGTGCGTCGTCTGCGTCGTGAGCATCCGATCACCGGGCGCAAATACACGCGCTATGCGCTCGGCAACTGACGAGAGCGAGTTCGTCCAGCACGTCCCATGCGAGGAGTGCGGCTCGTCCGACGCGAACAGCCTCTACTCGGACGGGCACACCTACTGCTTCGCCTGCGACACCTGGAAACCCGGCGACGGGGCTTCGGCCTCGTCCGCCCCCAAGAGAGGAGCCGTGACGAAAGACCTCATCACTGACGGGTATCTCGGCCCGCTGACCAAGCGCGGGATCAAAGAGGACACCTGTAAGTTCTTCGGCTACCAGCTCTGCGACGACTTCAAGGGGCAGGCCGTCCAGGTGGCGCAGTACCACGACGCCAACGGGCGGGTGGTGGCGCAGAAGGTCCGCTTCGGCAACAAGGACTTCACCTTCCTGGGCGACCCGAAGGCGGCGCTCGGCTTCTACGGGCAGCACCGCTGGAGGGACAAGGGCAAGAAGCTCATCATCTGTGAGGGCGAGATCGACTGCCTCACGGTGAGCCAGCTCCAGGACAACAAGTGGCCTGTCGTCTCCGTCAAGAACGGGGCGGGCGGCGCCAAGCGCGACATCAAGAAGGAAATGGAGTGGCTCCTCGGGTTCGAGGAGATCGTCCTGTTCTTCGATGACGACGAGGTGGGCCGCGAGGCCGTCGAGGAGTGCGCCCCGCTGCTCCCTGTGGGCCGCGTCAAGGTGGCCCGGATACCTGGCTTCAAGGACGCGAACGACGCCCTCAAGGCGGGCCAAGGCAAGCTCGTCATCGACGCCATCTGGGGAGCCAAGACCTGGCGCCCGGACGGGATCGTCGGGGGCGAGGAGCTGTGGGAAGCCTACAAGGCCAAGAAGCAGCAGGCCACCGCCACCCCGGTCCCGCTCCCGTGGAAGGGCCTCCAGGACAAGACCATGGGCCTGCGACGGGGCGAGCTGTGGACCTTCACGGCGGGCTCCGGTGTCGGCAAGTCGGCCATCGTCCGCGAGCTGACCCACCACCTCCTGCGGGAGGGCGAGACGGTGGGGATGCTGATGCTGGAGGAGGGCAACGACCGCACCCTGGACGGCCTGATCGGCATCGAGCTGTCCCGCCCGATCCACCTGGACATGACCCCGTGGGACGACCTCGGGGAGGAGGAGCAGCAGGCCCGAAGGGAAGCCTTCGAGCGGATCGGAGGGTGCAGTAGACTGCACCTGTACGACCACTTCGGCTCGACCGAGGGCGACAACCTCCTCAACCGCATCCGGTTCCTGGTGCAGTCCTGTGGCTGCGGCTGGATCATCCTCGACCACCTCTCCATTGTGGTGTCGGGCATGGAGGACGGCGACGAGCGCAAGACCATCGACGTTCTGATGACCAAGCTCCGTACCCTGGTCCAAGAGCTGGGCTGCGGAATGCTGATTGTGTCTCACCTTCGCCGCCCGGCGGGGGACAAGGGGCACGAGCAGGGCGCCGAGACTTCGCTGTCCCAGCTCCGGGGTTCCCACTCCATCGCCCAGCTCTCCGACTGCGTGATCGGCGCCGAGCGCGACCAGCAGGACGAGAAAACCAAGAACATCACCACGCTCCGCGTCCTCAAGATGCGGTTCACCGGGGACACGGGTATCGCCTGCAACCTGGAGTACGACCGCGAGACGGGGCGCCTCCGCGAGGTGAGCCTGGATTTCATGCGCGATGATGCTCCCACCTTCGGGAGCGTAGACGGAGAGTTCTGATGCTCAACCACGAGGCGGGCGAGAAGCTCACCAAGGTCATCGCTTTGTCGGGCGCAATCCAACGCGCCCGCAAGGCCGTGGAGGTGGACAAGTCGGCAGCCGCCGCCGTGTCCCTCCAGCAACTCATCAACCAGCGGCGCGAGCTGATGGCACTCCTGCCCAAGCCGCGCCTCGTAGGGGGCACCGATGTCCACTGACTACACCACCCTGAACACCCTGGCGGCCACCCTCTGGGGCGAGGCGCGAGGGGAGGGACTGACCGGCCTGCTCGCCGTCGCTTGCGTCATCAGCAACCGGGCCAACAAACCCGGCTGGTGGGGCACCGACATCCGGAGCGTCTGCACCAAGCCCTGGCAGTTCTCTTGCTGGAACCCCAACGACCCCAACCGGCCCCACCTGGAGAGCCTCGTTCGCGAGCCCCCGGTGCGCGGCCAGAACCCGGTCTGGGACAAGTGCATCATGGCCGCCCAGGCGGTGTTCCTGGAGGGCCTCCCGGACATCACCAACGGCGCCAACCACTACTGCACCAAGGCCGTCGCCAACCGCACCGCCTGGGCCAAGGGCCAGAAGCCGGTCGCCATCCTCGGCAACCACCAGTTCTATCGCCTGTAAGCTCCCGCCCCTGGGAGCTTCCTGGCCTTCGTAAGGGAAGGCTATTTGTCACGCTACATCTTCGACATCGAGACGGACGGGCTGCTCCCTGAGCTGACCCGCATCCACTCGCTCGTCATCAAGGACATCGACACCGGCAAGGTGTGGAGCTGCACCGACGACGACCGGACCTACCAGTCCGTCGCGGAGGGGCTCCGCCATCTGGCCGAGGCTGACCTCATCGTCGGCCACAACGTCATCAACTTCGACATCCCGGCGATCCAGAAGGTCGTTCCTGGGTGGAAGCCGAAGGGAACCGTCCGGGACACCCTGGTCATGGCCCGCGTGGTCTGGCCGAAGGATGTCATCAAGGACAAGGACTTCGGGCTCCACAAGGCCGGGAAGCTCCCAGGGAACCTGATCGGGCGGTACTCGCTGGAAGCCTTCGGCTACCGGCTGGTCAACTACAAGGGCGACTACAAGGGTCCGTGGGGCGCGTGGTCCCGCGAGATGCAGGACTACTGCGAGCAGGACGTGGAAGTCACGTTCGCGCTCTATGGTCGCCTCGTTCGCGAGGAGTGGGACGAGCGCAGCTACGCCCTCGAACACGACGTAGCCACTATCGTCTCCCGGCAGGAGCGCCACGGCTTCACCTTCGACAGTGAGGCCGCCCACCGGCTCTACGCCATCCTGGTGCAGAAGCGCCTGGACGTGGAGAAGGAGCTGGCGACGGCGTTCCCGCCGCTGACCATCCGCACCCCGTTCACGCCGAAGTCCTCCAACCGGAAGCTCGGTTACGTCAAGGGCGTGCCGACCGAGAAGGTCCGCATCGAGGAGTTCAACCCCGCCTCTCGCGACCACATCGCGAAGCGCCTTCGGATGCTCGGCTGGGAACCCACCGAGTTCACCGAGAACGGCAAAGCGAAGGTGGACGAGACGGTCCTCTCGCAGCTCCCGTACCCCGAGGCGAAGCTCCTCTCCTCGTTCCTCCTCCTGGAGAAGCGCATCGGCCAGCTCGCCACGGGCAACGAGGCGTGGCTCAAGGCGGTGCAGGCGGACGGGCGCATCCACGGTCGCGTCGAAACCAACGGCGCAGTCACCGGACGGATGACGCACAGCAAGCCGAACATGGCCCAAGTGCCCGCCTCACGGTCGCCCTACGGCCACGAGTGCCGCGCCCTGTTCATCGCAGGCGTGGGCTTCGTTCTGGTCGGATGTGACGCGGACGCCCTGGAGCTTCGCTGCCTCGCCCACTTCATGGCGCGGTACGACGAGGGCGCCTACGTCAAGACGGTCCTGGAGGGCCGGAAAGAGGACGGCACCGACATCCACTCGGTCAACTGCCGAGCCCTCGGGATGGAGCCGAAGGGGAAGTACCTCGTCGGCGGCAAGGAACAGCCTGGGCGCGACATCGCCAAGACCTGGTTCTACGCCTTCATCTACGGGGCGGGCGACGAGAAGCTCGGCCTGATCCTCGGCAAGGCGCCGGGTGAGGCAGCCCGCCTCGCTGGCAAGCGGTCCCGCGCACGGTTCCTCAAGAACCTCCCCGCGCTGGGCAAGCTGGTGGAGGCCGTCAAGGTCGCCGCACGGCAGCGCAAGTACCTCATCGGGCTGGACGGTCGGAAGCTCTACGTCCGCTCCGAACACGCCGCCCTCAACACCCTGCTCCAGTCGGCGGGCGCCCTCGTGATGAAGCTGGGCCTCGTCCTCCTGGACGTGAACCTTCAAGGACGGGGCTACGTCCCCGGAAAGGACTACGAGTTCGTCGCCAATGTCCACGATGAATGGCAGATCGAGGTTCGCCCCGAGATTGCCGATGAAGTCGGCCAAGCGGCGGCAGACGCGATCCACGTCGCAGGAAAGAGCTTCGGGTTCCGCTGTCCGCTCGCAGGCCAGTTCGAGAAAGGCCGCACCTGGGCCGACACCCACTGAGGGATACCTCTATGTCCTCTCTCATCCGGCTTACCCTGGCAACGCTAAGGTGGGCCGCGCTGTTGATCCGGCTCGGCGGCTCGCCGCAGCCAACACTTGGTCCCCCCACTCCCGTTACCGTCTCGTTGGTGCAGTCCACTTCACCGACTATCACGCTGCCGAGGCGGCTGTTCATCACGTCCTGCGGGACTGCCGCCTTCGTGGAGAGTGGTTCGTCATCGAGCCCGAGCGGGCGCTCCGCATCCTGCGGGGCCTCCGCATCCGGGAGCGGCGGCGATGACTGAGTACCGCGCCTACAGCTACCGCATGGACACCGGGGTTTGCGGTGTCCTCGTGGTGCCGCCCGGAAAGACGCTGGGCGAGCTGCTCCAGGAGGTGGCGGACAAGGGCGTGAAGCTCCCCGTCCATCTCATGCCGATCCCCCTGGTGGAGGCGTGGGTGAAGTGACGGTCCTGGTCATTCCGGGCGCCTTCACGCCCACCCTCTGCCTCGGCCTACGGTCCCTGCACGGCATCGGTGAGGTGCGCGAGAGCGGCTTCATGCAGCCGGGCGCGGACGGCAAGACATGGGAGGTTCTGGACCGCTCCGTCAAGAGCCGTTCGGACCTCCTCCTGGACCCGACCGAGTTCGTCGGCAAGGTGGTCCTGGCGCAGCTACAGGCCCGCGTCCTGCCCGCCGCTAGGGTAGCCTTCGGACGGGAGCTGACCCGCCTGGAGCGGCTCCTGGTGGGCTCCTACGACAGCGCCGCTGGAGGCCACTTCAAGGCCCACCGGGACGACGAGTACCCCGGTACCCGGCATCGTCAGGTGGCCCTCTCGGTCATCCTCAACGACGACTTCGAGGGCGGCGAGCTGGAGCTTCCCGAGCTGGGCATGAGCCTCAAGCCGCCCGCCGGAACCGCCGTCCTGTTCGAGTGCAGTCAACTGCACCTTGTCCGCCCCGTCACCTCTGGTCGCCGCTTCGCCTTCGTCTCCTTCCTCTACGACGCGGAGGGAGAGGCGATCCTTGCCGCCGAGGCCCAACACATCGGAGAACCATCCTGACCACCCTCCTCCTGTTCGCGTTCCTCCTCGCCGTCCTCAACGCGGCTGGCCTCGCCGCCGTGTCATGGACGGTCATCGGGGGCATCATCCTCGCCCCGTTCATCCTCTGGTGCATCGCCGGTTTCGGCGCCCTCACGACCGCCCTGGTGTACCTCATCGTGGCTGGTCCGAAGTGGCGGCGCTGATCGTCGTCGCTGCCCTCGCGCTGATCCTCTACGACGCCCTGTTCCGAGACTAATGGACATCCGCGTAGGCCACCGCACCATCTCCCTGCGTCCCATGGACCCAGGGGAGGCGAGCGACAACGGCGCCATCGGCCTGTTCCGCCCCGGCGCCGGAACCATCAGCGTTGACAGCTCGCAGCCCGCCGACGTGCAGGCCGAAGTCGCGATCCACGAAACCATCCACGCCATCTGGGATGCCTACGGGCTGCCCCCGAAGGTGGACGAGGAGGAGGCCGCCACGCTGCTCGCGAAGGGCCTGGCCCAAGTGATCCGCGACAATCCCGAGCTGATGCTCACCATCCAGGACGCCCTGGAAGGTTCCCCCATCTACAAGCGAAAGGGCTGACCCGACTTGACCACTCTCCTGATCGACGGCGACGGCTTCGCCTACAACGCCGCTGCCGCCGTCGAGCGGGCCACGGATTGGGGTGGAGGCATCTGGACCCTCCACGCCAACGAGGACGAGGCGCTCGCTCGCCTGGACGATGCGCTGGCCTCCGTGCAGGAAGCCCTCGGCGTGAAGAAGATTGCCGTGGCCGTCACCGACCAGGGCGCCAACTTCCGCAACTCCGTCTGGCCCGACTACAAGGGCAAGCGCAAGCTCAAGCGCAAGCCGCTCGTCCTGCCCGTCATGCGGCAACACCTGATCGACAACTACAGCGCCCGCCTCCGCCCGAACCTGGAGGCCGACGACGTGCTGGGCATCCTCGCCACGCACCCGTCCATCATCAAGGGCGAGAAGATCATCGTGTCCGCCGACAAGGACTTCTTCACGATCCCCGGCAAGTTCTACCGCACGACCGACCCGGACAAGGGTGTCGTGGACGTGTCCGAGGAGGACGCCGACCGGGCGCACCTCTACCAGACCCTCACGGGGGACACGACGGACGAGTATCCGGGCTGCCCAGGCATCGGCCCGAAGAAGGCCAAGGACATCCTCGACAAGGAATGTTCGTGGGACGCGGTGGTCCGCACCTACGAGAAGTACGGCCTCACCGAGGACGACGCCATCGTGCAGGCCCGCTGCGCCCGCATCCTCCGTTCAACCGACTACGACTTCACCAAAAAGGAACCCATCCTATGGACCCCGTGAAGCCCGCCGTTATCGGCTACATCGCCTTCCATCGAACCCACCAGGCCGACGTGTATCGGGGCGGCTACCGGGGCAAGATTTACAAGACCCCCGCCTATGCCCGAGCCGCGCAGCGGGCCTACCGGGAGAGCGACGGGGCGTTTGCCGCCCGCATGAAGATCGTCCCCGTGTACGCCTCGGACGAGGAGGTGTCCGTCTGATGCAGAAGCGCCGCGCCCCCCTCGTGGGGCTCTACGCCCCCGCCGCCCAGAGCGGAAAGACCACCCTCGCCAAGGCCCTCGGCGGCTTCGGCTGGCAGACGGTGAAGTTCGCTGCACCTTTGAAGGCGATGATCCGCGCCCTCCTGGTCGAGGTGGGGTGCCCCGCAGGCGACATCGAGCGATACATTGAGGGCGACCTCAAGGAGGCCCCGAACCCGTACCTCGGCGGCGCAACCACCCGCCACGCCATGCAGACCCTCGGCACCGAATGGGGCCGCGCTTGCATGGGCTCCAACTTCTGGGTGGAGATGTTCCGCGTGAAGGCCAACAAGCTTCGGGACATGGGTGTCGCCGTGGTGACGGACGACATGCGGTTCCCCAACGAGTACGACGCCATCGCGGAGGACGACGGCATCACCGTCCACGTCTCCAAGCCAGGCGTCGAGCGGGCAGGGGGGCACTCCTCGGAGGGCGCCCTGGACAACGAGGTGTTCTCCATCAAGGTCGTCAACGACTACCCGAACGCCGTCCAGTATGCGCTGGATGTGGCCCCGAAGGTCAGCTCCTACGCCTGGACGGGCTCAACCCGCGCCTGATTGGTCCCACGGGTGGGAGGCCGAATAGGTTTCCCTACCCCACTGGAGAAAATTCTCCCTTGGAAAGATTTCCCACAGTCCCAGCCGAGCTGGTGGCGGCATTGGATAAGCTGTTCCCGCTCCGCTCCCCCGACCCCGAGCAATCCGACCGTCACATCTGGATCGAGGTGGGCCAGCGCCGCGTCGTGGACTTCCTCCGCGACACGCACGCCCGCCAGCAGGCCAACACCCTGACAGGAGAAGGATAACCTATGGGTTGGTTTTCGAGCATCTTTGGCGGCGGCAAGAAGAAGGGTCCGTCCGCCGAGGAGCTGGCCGCACAAGCCCGGCAGCAGGAGCAGGAGCGTCTGATCGCGGAACAGCGGGCCGCCATGGAGAAGCAGCAGGCTGCGCTCTATGAGAGCCAGAAGGCGTTCCAGCAGACGCAGAACACCTACATCTCCAAGATCGAGGACTTGCAGACGCAGGCCGCCGAGCGCGAGGCCGCGCAATACAACGCCCTGATCGCGGCCCAGCACGCCGCCTCCCTGCCGTCCCTGGTGCAGACCAACAACGGGCAGGAGGATGCCCCGGTGAGCGAGGACGACGCGCTCCTGGACAGTCAGCGCAAGGGCCGCCGCGCCCTCCGCATCGACCTCCAGACAACCGCTCCGGGTTCTGGTGGCGCGGGCCTGAACGTCCCTCGCGGGTAACGCATGGCCCAACCAGCGACCACCGCACAGGGGCGCTATGAGCAGCTTTCCACGACCCGCTCTCCCTACCTGGAGCGGGCGCGGGACTGCGCCGCCCTAACCATCCCGGCGCTTCTGCCGCCGGAAGGGGCCAACGGCTCCACCAATCTCCCCAAGCCCTACCAGTCCATGGGGGCGCGGGGCGTGAACAACCTCGCCTCGAAGCTCCTGCTCGCCCTCCTGCCGCCCAACCAGCCCTTCTTCCGGCTGCTTCTGGACGATGCCCTGGTGGCCGAGCTGGCGGGCTCCGAGGAGTTCCGCACGGAAGTCGAAGCGGCCCTCGGCAAGATCGAGAACGCTGTGATGACGGACGTGGAGACGACCGCCGCACGGGTGGCGATCTTCGAGGCCCTCAAGCAGCTCATCGCGACCGGCAACGTGTGCCTGTTCGAGCTGCCCGATGGCGGCCTCAAGACCTACCGCCTGGACCGCTACGTCGTGAAGCGGGCGCCGAACGGCGACTTGCTGGAGCTGGTTGTCCACGAGAAGGTCAGCCCGTCGAGCCTGCCGCCAAAGGTGCGGAAGCTCGTCAGCTCCGAGAAGCCGACGCCCGGCACGGGTTCCACCGAGGACACCCTGGACCTCTACACCTGGGTCCGCCGGGACGGGCGCTTCATGCGCGTTCATCAGGAGATCGCCGGTCACATCGTCCCTCAGTCCGAGGGTGAGTGGCCGGTGGAGGAATGTCCCTTCGTCGTGCTGCGCTGGACGCGCATCGACGGAGAGGACTATGGCCGGGGCCACGCCGAGGAATACTACGGCGACCTCCGCTCGTGTGAGGCCCTACAGGCCGCCATCGTGGAAGGCTCCGCAGCCGCCGCGAAGGTGGTCATCTTCGTAGACCCCACTGGCGTAACGCAGGTCCGCACGGTGTCCGAAGCACCGAACCTCGCTGTGCGCCCCGGCAAGGCCACTGATGTCACCGTCTTGAAGATCGACAAGGCGAATGACTTCACGGTCGCCCTCAACACCCTGAGCGGCATCGAGCGGCGCCTCGCGCAGGCGTTCCTGATGACCAGCTCCGTCCAGCGTCAGGCCGAGCGCGTGACGGCGGAGGAGGTTCGCCTCCTGGCCGGTGAGCTGGAGGATGCGCTGGGCGGTGTCTACGCCCTCCTGGCGCAGGAGCTACAGCTCCCCTTTGTCCGCCTTCGGATGGCCCGTCTCGCCAACGAGCGGCGTATCCCGAAGCTGCCCCCGAAGGTGAAGCCTGCGGTGGTCACTGGCATGGAGGCCCTCGGGCGCTCCCATGAGGTGAACCGCTTGCTGATGTTCGGGAGGGTCATCCGGGAAATCCTGGGCGACCAGGGCATGGCAGCCCTCAAGCCCGACAAGGTGAGCCAGAAGGTCGCCACCTCTCTCGGCATCCCTGACGACCTCCTCAAGACGGCGCAGGAGATGGCGCAGGAGCAGCAGCAGGCCCAGCGGCAGGCGATGCTCCAGGCCGTGGGACCGGAGCTGGCGAAGAACGCAATGACCCAACAGCAGCAGGAGCAGCAGCCGAGTGGCCCGCCCGCGTAAACCCAAGGAGGAGCCGAAGGTCGAACCCCAGGCTCCCGAACCCCAACCCGAGGCCCCTCCGCAGGAGGAGCCCACCCCCACCGTCTGGCCCACCATCCGCAGGGTAGATCACTGATGACCGAAGCGACCGCCGCCCCGGCCCCCGAGGCGACACCGAACGCCGCCCCTGCGGCCCCCGCACAGGTGCAGTCAACTGCACCGGAGAGCCAGACTTCCGAGCGGCCCGGCTGGCTGCCCGAGAAGTTCAAGAGCCCGGAGGACTTGGCGCGAGCCTACTCCGAGCTGGAGAAGAAGCTGAGTGGTGCCCCGAAGGCGCCGGAAGCTCCGCAGCAGCAGACGGCCCCCGAGCCGATCCCGCCGCATCTGCCCGACCCGAGCAACCTCCGCGAGGAGGACGCCAACTTCATCCTGTCCCAGCGCGGCGTCAGCGCCGACGAGGTGGCCGAGGAGTACCTGTCCAAGGGCAAGCTGTCCGCCGAAACCTACGAGAAGCTGGCGAAGGCTGGCCTCCCGAAGGGGTTCGTGGACGGCTGGATCGAGGGCCGGGAAGCGGCTGCCGAGAAGGTCAAGACCCGCCTGTTCCAGGAAGTGGGCGGCGAGGAGGTGTTCACCAAGGTCCGCGATTGGGCCTTGTCGAACCTCTCTGAGCGCGAGCTGCGGGCCTACAACGCAGCCGTGAACCAGGGCGACGTGGAGGTTATGGCGCTGGCCGTTCGCGGCCTGCACTCCCGCTACATCGCCACGGTGGGCAACCGTCCGACCCTGATCGGCGGCGGTACGGCCCCCAGCGCGGACGGCTTCGGCTCCCAGGCCGAGGTGGTCAAGGCCATGTCCGATCCGCGCTACCGCAACGACCCTCAGTACCGTGCCGAGGTGGAGCGCAAGCTCGCCGCCAAGCCGGTCCTCAATGTGCGAGTGACCAAGTGATCGAAATCATCCACTGGCTAGGAGACGCTGACAACGTGACCACCGCCCTCCTCGCGATCCTGGGCACCCAGGCCCTCGCGAAGCTGATCGTCAACCTGACCCCGACCCCGAAGGACGACGAGATCGTCGCGAAGGTCTACCGGGGTGTCGAGATCGTCGCTGGCATCATCACCAGCAAGGCGAAGCAGTAACCCCAACCGCAGCCGATTGTCCAAAGTGCAGTCGGCTGCACCTTTCCTGTGTGAGCCGCGTCAGCCGCTCCTCCCCGCGCACAGCGCATCGGAGGGCGACGGCAGTTCGCTGCCGGTATCCTTCTCCCCACACGCAAACCCCCTGGCCGCCTGCGGGCGACAACCTTGCGGCGTGGAAGTGGTGAGAGGCCCGGACGACTGACGGTTCGATCCGAACCCCCTCACAAGGAAATCTCACTATGGCTGATAGCAACCCGTCCCGCCTCGGTCAGATCAACGGCAGCGGCGCGACCGACGCGCTGTTCCTCCAGAAGTTCGCGGGCGAAGTCCTGACGACCTTCTCCAGCGTCAACGTGATGATGGAGCGCCATCTGGTCCGCACCATCACCGAGGGCAAGTCGGCGCAGTTCCCCGCGACCGGCATTGCGGACGCCTACGACCACACGCCGGGCACGGAGCTGACTGGCCGCTCGATCAAGCACGCCGAGCGCATCCTGACCCTGGACGGCCTGATCGTCTCCGACGTGTTCATCGCGAACATCGACGAGGCGATGAACCACTACGACGTGCGCTCCATCTACACGACCGAGGTGGCTCGTGCCCTCTCGAAGAAGATGGACAAGAACGTCCTCCAGACGGCGATCCTGGCGGCCCGCGCTTCGGCGGTCATCACCGGCAACCCCGGCGGCACCGTGCTGAACGCTGGCGCTGGCGTCGTCACCAACTCCAACGGCGCCCTGCGCTCCGCCCTGTTCTCGGCGGCCCAGGCGCTTGACGAGAAGGATGTCCCGGAGGACAGCCGCTTCGTGGTCCTCAAGCCCGCGCAGTATTACACCCTGGTCACGGACCCGCTGATCCCGAACCGTGACTACAGCGCCAACGCGGGCGCCGACATCCGCACCGGCAAGGTGTGGGAGGTGGCTGGCATCGACATCGTGAAGTCGAACAACCTGCCGTCCACCAACGTCAACACGGGCAACACCAAGTACCAGGTGGACGCGACCAACACGGTCGGCGTCGTGATGCACCCGTCCGCCATCGGCACCCTCAAGCTGATGGACCTCGCGGTGGAGGGTGAATACCAGCTCTCCAAGCAGGGCACGCTGATCGTGGCGAAGTATGCCACGGGCCACGGCGTCCTGCGTCCGGAGTGCGCGGTGGAGATCACCAAGTCCGCCTGATCCTAAACGCCCCTCGTAGCCCCGCGCTGCGGGGGGCATTTTTTCGCCCCGAAAGGAACCCATGCAAGTCTCCCTGACGACCGAGCTGGAGGCCGTGAACGCCATGCTGGCGGTCATCGGTGAGGCTCCAGTGAACACCCTGGAGGACAGCGGCCTCCTCGATGCCTCGATGGCCCGCCAGCTCCTCCGCGACACCTCCCGCGAGGTGCAGACGCGGGGCTGGTCCTGGAACACCGACAAGGGCTTCCCGCTGACCCCTACGGCCCCCGCTCCGGGGGAGATCATCGTCCCCTCCGATGCCCTCCAGGTGGACCCGGTGGACACCACCATCGACGCCGTGATCCGGGGCAAGCGGCTGTGGGACCGGCGCAACCACACCACCCTGTTCGACCGCACCGTCAAGTGCGACATCATCCGGCTCCTGCCGTTCGAGGATGTCCCGCAGGCGGCCCGCCAATACATCGCCGTCCGCGCTGGGCGCATCTTCCAGGACCGCACAGTCGGCTCTGAGGCCCGCAACGGGTTTACCCAGCGGGACGAGACGATGGCCCTCGTGGCGCTCCAGCAGTACGAGGCGGAGACGGCGGACTACTCGATGGCCGACAGCTACAGCGTCTCCCGTGTCCTGGGCTTCCGCCCGAGCATCAGCGGGGGCTGGCGTTGAGCCTCGTCTCGGGAAGCGTCCCGAACCTCATCTCCGGGGTGAGCCAGCAGGCGTTCGCGCTGCGGCTCGCCTCGCAGGCGGAGGAGAGCGTCAACGGCTACCCGTCCGTCGTGATGGGCCTGGACAAGCGCCCCGGCACCGAACACGTCGCCAAGCTCTCCAGCGCCGTCCCGGACAGCACCTTCCTCCATGTCATCAACCGCGACAGCGCGGAGCGGTACGTCGTTGTCGTCCACTCGGGCAACCTCTCGGTCTACGCCTTCGACGGTTCGCCCCGCACGGTCAACTTCCCGAACGGTAAAGGCTACCTCTCTGGGGCCGACTTCTCCGCCGTCACGGTGGCAGACTTCACCTTCCTGGTGAACCGCTCGGTGGTCACGGCGATGGATGGAACGCTCCAGCCGAACCGCACCCCGGAGGCCCTGGTGTCGGTGCGCGTGGGCAACTACTCGACCACCTACACGGTCTACGTCACGGCCACCAATGGGCAGACGATTACGGCCTCCCACACGACCGCCGCCACGGGGGCCGATGCGGTCAAGACCGAGGCCATCGCCAACCAGATCGGCAACATCATCAACACGGCGGGGCAGGGGTTCCAGGCCAATCAGACCGGCTCGACCCTGCACATCTACCGCCCGGACGGTCTGGACTTCACCATCGCCACCACGGACAGCTACGCAGACCAGGCCCTCCTCTCCCTCAAGGGGAAGGTGCAGTCGGCTGCACTTTTACCGACCCGTGGCGTGGCGGGCTTCCAGCTCGAAATCGAGGGCAGCCCCGGCAACCGCTACGACAACTACTTCGTGGAGTACCGGGTTGACGGGGGCTCCGAGACGGCTGGCGTGTGGAAGGAAATCCCGAAGCCGACCCGGCAGATCAGGTTCAACGCGGCCACCATGCCGCACGTCCTGGTCCGTGAGGCTGACGGCTCGTTCACCTTCCGGCAGGCCCAATGGTCGGACTGTAGGGCGGGTGACGAGAACACCAACCCGGTCCCCGGCATCATCGGCCTCCCCGTCGCGGACGTGTTCTTCTACCGCAACCGCCTGGGGCTGATCGGCGGGGAGCAAGTGCTGTTCTCCAAGAACGGGGAGTTCTTCGACTTCTGGCGGGAGACGGCGACGACCATCCTGGAAACCGACCCCATCGACGTGGCGGTGTCCCATGTGAAGGTCAGCAACCTCCGCCATGCGGTGCCCTTCAACGAGGCGCTGCTCCTGTTCTCCGACCAGACGCAGTTCACCATCCCGCCGGGGGATGCGCTCACCCCTGCCACCATCGCCATCAACCAGAGTACGGAGTTCGAGGCCAGCCTCCGGGCGCGGCCCATCGGGCTTGGCCCCTACGTCTACTTCGGGGCACCTCGCGGCGGCTTCACGTCCGTCCGGGAATACTTCATCGACGGCAACACGCGGGCAGGGGACAGCACCGACATCACCGCCCACTGTCCCAACTACATCCATGGCGAAATCCTGGACATGGCGGGCAGCTCCACCGAGAACATGATCGCCGTCCTGGCGTCGGGGAACCGCTCCTCCCTCTGGGTCTACAAGTTCCAGTTCGCCCAGCAGGAGAAGGTGCAGTCGGGCTGGGGCCGGTGGGACTTCGCGCCGACCGACAGGCTCCTCGCCGTCGAGTTCATCCGCAGCGCCCTCTACCTCCTGATCGCCCGGCCTGACGGGCTGTTCCTGGAGCGGATGGACATGGACCCTGGGCGGACCATGGGGAGCCTCCCCTTCGTCCCACGATTGGACCGCCTCTGCGGCTCTACGCGGTGGGCCTCGGCTGGCTTCGACGGGGCCAAGACCTGGGTGGAGCTGGGCTACGCCGAGGACGGGCCGCTCCAGGTCATGTTCACCGCAGACACGGTGGGCTTCCGGGCCGGTCAGGTCATCACCCCAACGCGACCCTCCAGCACCCGCATCGAGTTCCCTGGGGAAGCCGCAGGGGAGTGCTTCGTGGTGGGGCGGCAGTACGAGATGCGGCACACCTTCTCGCCCTTCCTGGTCCGCGTGAACGCGCCCGGCGGGGGCACCGTGGCGTCCACCGAGGGCCGCCTCCAGATCGGCACCGCGTCCCTCTACTACACCGACAGCGGCTACTTCCGCGTCGAGGTGACGCCCTTCCGGCGGCGGACCTTCTGGAAGGTGTTCTCGGGCCGGGTTGTCGGCTCCGCCCGCACCCTCCTCGGCCAGTCCGGGCTGGAGACGGGGAAGTTCGACTTCGCTGTCCGCAGCAACAACCTCAACGTGAAGGTGGACCTCGTGAACGATAGCCCGTTGCCGTCCCGCTTCCTGAACCTGGAGTGGGAAGGCGACTACTCGCCGCGTACCCGCAGGGTGGACTGATGCCTGACATCATCCCCGCCACGCAGGACCACGCGGTACGCCTCTCGGGGAACCTCCGGGCCGCCGATGTGGCGGAGCTGGAGGCCAGCGCCCTGTCCCCCGAGGAGGGGCTTGTCGGCTCCCTTCTCGCCTCCGGTGAGGCGGCCTGGGCGGTGGTCGAGGAGGGGGAGCCGCTGGCTCTCTTTGGTGCAGCCGACTGCACCTCACTGATGGGCGTCCATTGCGGCGCCCCTTGGCTCCTCGGCTCTGACGCCCTGGTCACGACCCACCGACGCTGGCTCCTGCGGAATACACAGCGCATCGTCCAGACGCCCGACGCCTACTTCCACCGCTACTTCAACAGGGTGGACGCGAGGAACACGGCGCACGTCCGGTGGCTCCGGTGGGCGGGCTTCATGGTCATGGAGCCCGTGCCGTGGGGGCCGTTCCGGCTCCCCTTCCACCCGTTTTTCAGAAAGGCCCCGAATGTGTGACGTTATCACGCTCGCGGCGGGCGCCGTCGCTGTCTCCGCAGCCGGTACGGTCGCGAGCTACGCGCAGCAGAGCGACGCCGCGAACAAGCAGAAAACCTACAACCGTCAGGTTTCGCTCCAGCAGAACGACTACCGCCTGCAAGTCCTGGACTACCAGAACAAGGTCTGGCAGCAGGACATCGACTACGCCCGCGACATGCTCTCCTGGTCCGAGGAGGAGTGGAACCGACAGGTCCGCTACGATGTGAAGGCCCGGCAGGCGGTCGAGAAGAACACACTCGCCGCTGTGGGTCAGGTCATGCTCCGTCAGGTGGAGGAGGACATGGCTGTGGTGGCGCAGGGCGTGGACACCCGCACCCGTGGAGCCCAGGCTCGCGCCCAGCTCTCCGTCCGTGATCGGGGCGTGGAGGGCAACTCCGTGGACGCCATCGTCAACGATGTGACCCGCCAAGAAGGTGAGGTGCTGAACGTCATGGCGATGAACCGTGCGTCCTCCCTGCGGCAGCTCAACCGGGAGGCCATCGCGATTGACGCCCAGGGCGACCAGCAGCTTGCCAGCATCCAGCTCAAGACCTACGCGCCGTCCACCCAGATCAGGGAGCCGTCGCCGGTCAATCCGGTAGCCCCTGCGGCCCCCGTCGCAGGTCCCAACGTGGGCCAGCTCATCACGGGCCTGTCCGGCGCGGTCGCGTCCGGGTTCACCAACTACTCCTCGTGGACCGGACAGACCATGCAGCAGACCTTGAACCAAACCGGCAACTGGCTCTCGCGCCAGTTCACCATCAGCTAAGGAGGAAACCGTTTGAGCGGCTCCATCTTCGACCGCGAGCGGCTCCGCCCCACCACCACCGTTACCCAGGTGGCGGGGCTGCCTGGGCGTCCTATGGACCGTGCGGCACCCGTTCGCGCCCCCGACCCGGTGGCCCCGAACGCGCCCACGCCTATCGCCCGCCCGAAGCCTTCCGACGACCTAGCGAGCCTCGCGGCTGCCCTCTCGGGCCTCTCTCCGATCCTCAACGGGGCCGCCGATCTGTGGTTCAAGGGGCAGCGGCAGGAGGACGCCCAGAACGCCGACGCGGACGCCACGGCGCTTGCGATCAAGGGCCAGGTGTCCACCTGGTCCCAGGCCGTCAAGGACAACCCGGCGCTGGCCGACCGCTCCCCGTTCTACCGGCAAATCTTCGAGGACCGGCTGGCGCGGGAAGCGGTCATCCGCAAGGGCAACCAGCTCCACGGCGAGTATTGGGGCTCCGAGCTGGCCGGGAGCGCCGACCCTGCGGCCATCCAGAAGTGGCTGACGGGGAACATGAAGGACATCCTGGACCAGTTCCAGGACAGCCCGGCCCAGCGGGCGGCGGCGGCGGAGGAGCTGCGGAACCAAGCCCACTCCCTCGTCCGCACCCACCAGCAGAACGCCGTCAAGAACCTCGTCGCCCAGAACGAGGACAGCCTCTCCCGTTCGGCCTCGGCGGCGTTCGACACCTACAGCCTCCGCACGGGCGGCTCCTCCAGCACCGATGCGGCCTTCGCGGTCCCTGACGACATCCGCAGGGTCTACGAGAAGGTCGCCAAGGAGGAGGGCGTTCCGGCTGCGCTATTGATAGCCCAAGGCTACCACGAGAGCGGCGGCTTTGCGTCGGACGTTCTGAGCGGCAAGAAGCGCGGCTCCAAGGGCGAGATCGGGCTGGCACAGGTTCTCCCGTCCACCGCGTCGGCCCCCGGCTATGGGCTCGACCCGATTGACGAGAAGGGCCTCCTGGACCCCGAGAAGGCCATCCGCTTCCAGGCCCGCTACCTCAAGGCGAGGGGCTCGGCGGCGGGCGTCAAGGACTGGACCGATCCCCGGCAGGCCATGATCGGCCTCGCGGCCTACAACGGCGTGGGGGAGCAGGCGCAGGGCTATGCCCGTACCGTGTTCTCCCTGGCCGAGCAGGCGCGGGGCTCCACCTCGGGGCCTGTTCCGGGCGCCGGGCCGAACCCCTACGGGCTGGCCGCCGAGCTGCAACGCATCGAGGCCGAGGCGCGGGCGCAGGGCGTGGATGGGCGGACCCTTAACAAGGTTCTCACCCAGGCCACGGTGGCGGCCATGATCCGCCACGGGCGGGTGGACTTCGCGGACCTCGGCCTCATGCCGCGCCCCGATGGCACCCCCGGCTTCGCCTCCACGGCGGAGGGCCGGATCGCCCTGGAGAACGCCAAGAACACCGTCCTGTCCAAGAGGGTGCAGGACGAGAACATCGCCTACACCCGGCACGTCCGGGCGCGGGAGCTGGCGGGGGAGACGCTCGCGTCGAGTGTCGCCCAGACCCTCGTGGAGCAGCTCGCCGCCGGGGAAACCCCGAAGCTCACCCCGGACCAGCTCCGCATCGCGGCGCGGGTGGACCCCGGCCTGATCCGCACCTTCTCCCAGCTCGCGGACAGCCTCCAGGGCGTGAAGCAGACCGAGGACACTCGGGATGTGGCGGAGCTGGAGCTGCGGGTGAACACCGGAGAGGCCACCATCCAGGACGTTCGGGACGCCCTCGGTGTCACCATCAAAGACCCGCAGACCATCCGCCGCCTGATGCAGAAGGCGCTGGAGGTGCAGTCCTCCGACAACGTGTTCCGCAACTCCGCCGTCACGCAGATCATCCGCGAGACGCAGGAGGCGGCAGCGGGCATGGAGGGCAGCGGCGTCCTCAAGGACTACTCCATCGGCGTGACCGTGGGGAACGCCATGCGAGAGGAGGCGGCGGAGTTCGCCCGGAAGAACCCGGCGGCAACGCAGGCCGAGCTGATCGCGCACCTCCGCCAGAAGCAGAAAGAGCTGGTCCCGAAGTTCAACAGCGACGTGGACCTCCAGGGCGCAGAGCGGAAGGCGAGCGGGGCCGCACCGGCACCCAAGCAGGAGGAGCAGAAGGCCGCCCTCACGGTCGAGCCCAACCCCTCCGTCAACACGCAGCGCGTGGCTGTGTTCGGCTCCCTGCAAGAGCTGGAAACGGCCTTCTCCTCCTGGAGACAGAACCCGACCGCGACCAGCGGACCCGGCATCGCCATCGCCCGATGGATCATCGAGGGCGGGGTGCAGGACGTGGGACGGTTCTACGACCAGCAGAAGAAGCTCCTCCAGGCGCAGGGGCAGAACACCAACAGTAGGTAAGGAATGAGCGAAAGCATCACGCAACAGCAGCAGCCCACGGGCGAGCTGGTACTATCGCCCGATCAGCAGGCGCTCCTCTCCACCCTGGCGGAGGCGGCGAACCAGCAGGATCGGGCGAGGGCGGCCTCCGGGCTGCCCACCCGCGTAGGGCAGGCTATCTGGGGCGTGGCGTCCGACATCGCGGGCGGCATCCGGGAGGCCCCTGGGCAGATCGTCCGGGGCGCCACTGAGGCCCTCGACAGCGCCGCCTCCGGGCTCCGCGCTGCGGTGGGCGCTACGGGGCTCGTCAGCGACGAGTTCATGGCGTCCAACCCGGCGACCCCGGTGGCCCCCAACGTGGCCCCGGAAGCCAGCACCGTCACGGGCGGCATCGTCAACGACGTGTCGCAGTTCGTGGCGGGCCTGATCCCCGCCGGGCGCATCCTCAAGCTGGCGGGCGGGGCGGCCAAGGTCGTCCAGGCGGGGGCTGGCGTCGGTGAGATCGCGGTGGGCGGTATGGTCAAGGCCGCCGCCCACGGCGCCATCGCGGACTTCGTGGCCTTCGACCCGCACGAGGAACGCCTCTCGAACCTGATCGAGAAGTACCCGGCGCTCCACAATCCGGTGACGGAGTTCCTGGCCGCCAAGCCAGAGGACAGCGAGGCGCTGGGGCGCTTCAAGAACGTCATCGAGGGCCTCGGCCTGGGCGCTGCGGCGGACGGTCTGATCCGGGGCCTGGGGCTCCTCCGGGCGGCCCGCAAGGGCGACAAGGCGGCCACCGCTGCGGCAGCCGACGAGCTGGACAAGGCGGCCCCCAAGGGCGGTCCTGCGGACCCCGTGGACATCCTCGCTCAGGACCGCCGGGCGCAGCCGCAACCGGAAGCTCCCACAGGCGGGAAGGCCGAGGAGAAAGTGCAGTCAACTGCACCTAGCCCCGACCAGCCCGAGCTGGACCTCCAGGGCGGCTCTAGCCCGCACCCGGACAGCCCGGCGGCGGAGGTGAAGGCCAACCCCACGGCGGACCCGACGCCGCACCGTAACGCCGCCCCGAAGCTGATCGAGGTGGACGATGCGGGGCTGCGGGAAGTCGTCCAGCAGAACCTCCGCGAGACGGGGTTCGGACAGGGGCGGTCCATCTCGGGCATCCGCACCGACCTGATCGAGAGCGGCGAGGACATCGCCTCCATGATGAACAGCCTCCGGGTTGTCTATCGGGAGGAGCTGGACAAGGCCATCGGCGGGAAACCAGGTGGTGGGGACTTCCCCGTCCGCTCCCTGGAGGATGTGCGGAAGAACGCCGACCGGCTGGCGGACGTGCTGGGCGACGACCCGGACCTGTTCTGGCAGCGGATGTCGTCCATCCACGGCACCACCAAGAACCTCGACGCCGAGCTGCTCGTCTATCGCGACATGCTCGCCACGGTCCACGACAAGACCCGGCGACTGGCGGAGGCGATCAACGACCCGACCGGCACCGCGACGGCTGGCTACAAGACGCGGGTGGAGCTGATGAACCAGTTCCAGCGCCACGTCGAATTGGCGGCCAACGTCCAGGTTGCCTACAAGGGCATCCAGACGAATGTGGCGCGGGCGCTCAACTCCATGCGCCTCCCGTCGAAGCTCGACCCCGCGCTCCTCAAGCACGGCGCCGACGCCTTCTTCGAGGGCGGCGAGGATGCGATCAAGCGCATGGCGGCGAAGGTGGCGGCCTCGGGCGACCTCACCGCGTTCAACAACGTGGTGCGTGGCGGCTGGGTCCGTAACGCCATCGGGGCGGTGAACGAGTATTGGATCAACTCGGTCCTCTCCGGTCCCAAGACCCACGCCGTCAACATGATGTCCAACTCCCTGACCACGATCCTCCAGCCCGCCGAGCGGATGATCGCAGGGGCCGTGCGGATCGCCTCTCCGGGCGGACGCAAGGAGTTCACCGAGGGTGCGCTCCAGTACGCGGGCATCGCGATGTCCCTGGTGGACGCCACAAGGACCGCCGCCAAGGCGCTCCGTATGGGCGACACCTTGCTGGACCCTGGGCACCTCCCGGTGGAGCAGCGCAGCGCCATCACTACGCGCCGCCTGGGGACGCCTTCTTCGGCCTCCTCCATCGACCCGGTATCCGCCCTGGTGGTGGACGGCCTGGGCACGATGATCCGTATGCCGTCGCGCTTCCTGATGGCGGAGGACGAGTTCTTCAAGCAGCTCACCTATCGGTCCCGCATCCGGGCCGAAGGACTGCGGGAGGGGTTCTCTCAGTACGGCCTCAACGTGAAGAAGGTGGCCGAACACGCCGAGGGCTCTCTGCGCGGGAAGTTCGATCCCGTGACGGGGCAGGCGCTCGACGACCGGCACATCCGCGCCGCCCGTGAGGTGACGTTCTCCTCCGACCTCCAGGCCCAGACCCTCACCGGGGGACCGACCTGGGGCGAGAGCCTCCAGAAGCTCGCGGGCAACCACCCCGGCCTGACCCTGATCCTGCCGTTCATCCGCACCCCGACCAACATCATCCGGTTCGCGGCTGACCGCACCCCTGGCCTCAACATGCTGCGGACGCAGTTCCGCAATGATCTGTTGGGCCGGAACGGGGCGGAGGCACGGGGCGCTGCGGCTGCCAAGATGGCGACCGGCGGGGCGCTGTGGGCCACGGCCATGACCTACGCCTTCGACGGCACGGTGACGGGCGGCGGCCCGGCGGACCCGCAGGCCAAGAAGGAGCTGATGCAGACGGGGTGGCGTCCCTACTCCTTCCGCATCACCAAGGAGGACGGCTCGGTCGAGTACCGCGCCTTCGACCGCCTGGACCCGTTCGGGATGTTCTTCGGCCTCGCCGCAGACATGGCCGAGGTGTCCGGGTTCGCGGGGGAGCGTGAGTTCGAGCAGCTCGCCATGGATGCCACCGTGGCGCTCGCCCGGAACCTCCAGAGCAAGTCCTACCTGTCCGGCCTCACGCGGGCTTTGGGAGCCCTTGCGGAGCCCGAGCGGCGCGGCGAGCGGTTCGTGTGGGGCGTGGCCGGGAGCTTCGTGCCGTCCGCCCTCAACCAGCTTGTCGGAGACGACCCGCATCTGCGCGAGGTGCGGTCCATCGCGGACGCCATGCGGGCCAAGACGCCCGGCCTCTCGCAGGACGTGGACCCGCAGCGGAACATCCTGGGCGAGATCATCCACGTCCCGCCGGGTTGGGGGCCGAGCTTCATCTCCCCCATCGCCAAGGGTGTCCACCAGGGCGGGCAGCAGCCCAACACCCCGGAGTGGCGCCACACGGTCCAGGATAACGTCCACGACGAGATCGCCCGGCAGCTCATCATCCACGGCGCCTCCATCCGGCCTCCGTCCCCCGAGTACGGTCCGGTGGACATGCGGGATTACACTTCGCCCATCACCGGGCGGAGCGCCTACGACCGCTACCTGGAGCTGACGGGGACCATCAAGCGGAACGGGCGGACCCTCTCCGAGAGCCTGGAGAAGGTCATCAAGTCCGACACCTACAGGAACCGCGCGACGGACGGCACCTTCGACCATGACGGCTCCCGCGTGGACGTGCTTCGGCGTGTCCTCGGGGAATACCGCTTGGCTGCGATGGCGGAGCTGCACCGGGAAATCCCGGCGCTTCGGAAGGCAATGCGGGACGAGGACTTCCTCCGTGCCCGTACCAAAGTCAACCGCTGACAGGTGCAGTAGACTGCACCCAAGAAGGACATGCGCTACAGCTACAGCGACTACACCGGAGACGGCTCCACCAAGCTGTTCTCGGTCCCGTTCGAGTATATCTCGCAGGACCATGTTTCCGTCACCGTGGATGGGGCTTCGGCCTCGTTCACCTGGCTCAACTCCAACACCATCCAGCTCCCCTCGGCTCCCCCTGTGGGGGCCGTGGTCCGCGTCCGCCGGAACACCCCGAAGGAAGTGGCGCTGGTGGACTTCAACGACGCCTCCGTTCTCACCGAGAGCGCCCTCGACCTCGCCACCCGGCAGAACCTCCTGATCGCCCAGGAGGCTGACGATAAGGCCGAGGACATCGTGGGTGAGGCCGTGGAGGCGGCGACCGGCGCGGCGAGCGAGGTGGCCCGTGCCGTCCCGACCGCGACCTCCTCGGACGTGGGTAAGGCGCTGGTCGCCCAGGCAGGCAACACCTACGGGTGGTCGGCCTCCTTCGTCCCGCTGACGGGCGGGGCCACGATGACGGGCGACTACAACCTCGCCGGTCAGTTCGCAGCCACCGGGCAGATTTACTCCCAGGCCAGCCTTGTCACGGACGGCAAGACCATCTGCGCGTCTCCTCGCGGCGTCGGGCGGGGCAGCGCCATGGTGGACGCCCTCGACCGTTTCGGCCCCTGGAAATGGTCTGACGGTGGGTACATCGAGTTCAACATCGACGGCACCGCAGGCGGGATCAACGTGTTCTTCTCGGACGCCCGGCTCAAGAAGGACATCACCCCGTCCGCCGAGCCGGTCCTCCCACTGATCCGCCAGCTCGCGTTCCGCGACTTCCGCTTCAAGCCGTTCCCCGGCGCCCCCGAAGGGACCGTGCTGCCGCTCCAGAAGGGCGGCGTCATCGCCCAGGACGCCCAGGCCATCCGGCCCGAGTGGGTCAACACCGCATCGGACGGGACGCTCTCGCTGAACGCCCCGCTCCTTCTCACCAACGCCTTGAAAGCCATCCAGGAGCTTGACGCCGAAGTTCGCGCACTCCGCGAGCAAGTCGCGTCTCTGAACAAGTGACAACCACGCCCGAGGGCAACCCGGACATCCTCCTGTTGATCGGGAGGATGGACGGCAAGCTCGATCTACTACTGACCCGGCACGACCAGCACGAACGCCGGTTGGAAGCCCTCGAAGTTCGCACCGCGCAACTCGAAGGGTGGAAGAACCGCGCCGTTGGCTGGCTCGCCGCGCTCGCTGCCCTGGCCGGTGGCGGCGCCGCTACCCTCACCTCCCTCCTCGAATTGCTCAAGTAAGGAACCCGATGCCCAACGACCCCAAGCTGTCCCTGATCCGTACCCAGATGCCGTTCTCGCGCGGCTTCGGGAACGTGAACGCCAGCTACACCTTCTCGACCCTATGGGCGCTGGACGGCCACTTCGATCTGGTCCGCCTCGTCTACCCGTCCCTGGCGACCTCCGCCGCGACCATCGACGCCGCCGCCATCGCCCCCTCCGCCCGGATCGGGGATGGCTACAGCCCGACCGACGCCGCCGGGAGCGCGGTGGCCTTTACGCCCGTCACCTTCGGGGCCGCTGCGGGCACCCCGACCTACGCCCCTGGCGGCTCCGCGACGGGGACCATCCCGGCCTCTGATGGGACCACTCCGGCCTACTGCTTCTCCGACTGGATGCGGGTGCCGAGCCTGGAGCGCCTGGACGAGGGGAGCGACGGTCGCCCGCTGCTGATGGCCCGCACCCACTTCTCGGGCTCCGCCGGTAGCGCCCCCAACAGCGCCTCGCTGGCATCCGGCTGGCCCGCGCAGGACGGGGGTCGCCTGCTCCGCAGCTACTACAAGTCCGGGACCGCCGTGGTGTCCGGGTTCACCAACCCCATTGGACCGAACAACTGGATCATCCCCGGCGCCTTGCAGTTCTACACCCGAGGGGCGGGCATCACGGTCCTCTCGGTGGGCGACAGCCTGACGCAGGGGCAGGACGTGTCCACCTCCGAGTTCTGGGCGCCCGGCCACTTCGCCACCCTGCGGCTGTCCTCCCTCCGCCGTCCGGTGTCCTTCGTGAACGCCGCACAGTCGGGCTTCACCTCCGACGCCTACGCGGCCCGTGGGCGGGACGCCATCGACAAGTTCCTCCCGGAGGTGGTGACGATCTCCGTGTGGAGCCCGAACGACCCCAAGACCCAGGCTGACGCCGACGCCGCGTTCTCGCGTGCCCTGGCGCTGGCGGAGTACGCGCGGTCGAAGGGTGCGGTGCCGATCCTGACGACGGCGGTTCCGTTCCAGCTCCCGGCATCCACCGACGCCTACCGGGTGGGGATCAACAACCGCGCCCGTCGCATGGCGGCTGACGGTACGATCCTCCTGGCGGACTTCGACGCCGCCGTGGCGGACCCCACCGACGCCACCCTGCCGCGTCCCGAGTACCGCGCCGCCTCTGGTGCCCACCTGAGCGCCGCTGGCTACCGCCGCTGCGGTGAGGCGCTGGAGCGCGTCCTGGCCCGCCTGATCGGGCGCGTAGGCGCCGACGCTCCGGTCATCCTGCCCAAGCGCGGGGTGCCCGCCGAGAACAGCCGCACCGGCCTGCCCTGGCTGCACAAGCCCTCCCACGAACGCTTCGGCACCCTGCCGACCATCTAAGAAAGGAACGCCATGAACCCTCGCTTCTCCCGCACCAACGTCTCCTTCTCCAGCGGCGCCTCCACCTCGGGGGCGTTCGCGGTGGAGAACCGCGTCCTCCTGAGCATCCTCATGCCGTCCGCGTGGGATGCCGCTGCGCTGACCCTTCAGGCTTCCGCTGACGGGGCCGCCTGGTTCAACGTGTTCGACCAGAGCGGCATGGAGGTTTCCATTCAGGCCAGCGCCGGGCGGCTGATCCTCCTCGACATCCGGCTCCCCCTCGGCCTCCCGCTGGTCCGCTTTCGCAGCGGCACTTCGGCGGCCCCTGTGGTGCAGTCGGCTGCACGTACCCTGGTCGTGTCGAGCCGCGAGTTCGACTGATGCTCCCGCTATTCGGCGGGGGAGGGGCGGGACGTCAGTCCCTCCTCTCCGGGGCTTCCCTGTCCCCGCTGGCAACCTGGAGCCGCGCCTCGGCCGCCTGGGCGTTCGGAGAGGGCGGAAGTCTGTTGAGCTTCCCGGCAGACGCTCCGCGCCCCTACTACGTCCCGGCGGGTGGGCCTGCGGGTTTCCTGATCGAGGAACAGCGGACCAACAACATCCGCAACCCCGGCGGGGACGCCTCCTCGGTCGGTGCGGTCCCCAACTACTGGCAGCCGCAGACCAACTACGGGATCACTCTGGAGTGGCTTGGTCCTGTGGTTCGCATCGGCCAGCGTGGACAGCGTGTGAGGCTCTACGGCACGGCCACCGCAAACGGCAACGTCATCATCAACCTGGAGACGGCTAACTCCATTGCGGTCAGTCCGGGCCAGTGGTGGGCGGCCTCCCTGTCCCTCGCTCTCGTGGAGAAGCGCGGAGCTGGCGCGGAGAATTGGGGCATCCGCAGTATTGTCCGCAACAGCAGCGGTGGCGCGGTTTCAGGGGAAAGTCCGACCAACTCGTTCGCTCCTGATGAAACGCTCCGCCGCTTCGACCACACACGGCAGTTCGGGACAGACAGCACCATCGCCTACTTCCAGCCCGGCCTTTCCTTCGGGGTATCGGTGAATGGTGTCTACGACACGATCTTCGACGTTTGCGCCGTACAGGCCGAGCAGGCGTCCTTCCCGTCCACGCCAATCCTGACAGCCCCCGGAACGTTTGGCGCGACGGCCCGAGCGGTGGACGCTCTTAGCCTCGACCCCCGGACGCTTCCCGGAGGCGGACGCAAAGGGACGTTCCTGATCCGCTGGATGGACTTGGCGGGCACCGCGCAGTCCCCCAACCGGGGTGTGTTCTCGTGGTCTGACGGCTCGGCATCGAACCGCCTCCTAGGGTTCGTCCCGTCCAATTCCGCAATCGCCATGGCTACGCGCTGCACCAACGGAGGGACAGGCTACGACGCGCCCACCCTATCCAGCTTCCGGCCCGGTTCCTGGAACACCTACGCGCTTACCTATGGTGGCTCCAGGTTCGGACACGCCCTGAACGGGGTGGCAGCTTCGCGGAACGACGCGGTGCTCCCGCTGGACGTGTTGCTCCGGTATCCGATCCGCCCGATGGGGCCTGGAACCAGCGTCAGCCCGACCGCAGGCATCGTCGCACTGATCGACTTCATCCCGCGCGTCATGTCGGACGCCGAGCTGTCTCTCATCTCCGCCAACTGAGGAACCTATGCCTGAACCTTTCGACAACCTCTGGAATGGCCCCCTGGAGACGGTAGCTGCCGCCATCGAGGGTCAGCCTAACGTCCTCGGCCCCCGCGACTTGGACGGGGTGGCCTATGTCAACGTCCGCACCGACGCGGCGCTTCCCATCCCGGCGGGCCTCAAGCGCACCGGGCCGGAGCTTTCCGCTGTCATCCTCGGCGTGTGGGCTGTCGCGGAGCCGGAAGTGCAGTCAACTGCACCTACCGGGGAGCCGCTGTGATGGACAAGGACGCCCTCCAGGACATCCTCGCCCAGCTCCACGAGGAGACGGCGAAGCAGCTCCTCAAGCGGATCAGCAGCGGCACCGCCGCACCGGCGGACTTCATGGCCGCCATCCGCTTCCTCAAGGAGAACGACATCAGCGCCGTGGTGCAGCCGGGCTCGCCCGCCGCCGACCTAGCGCGGATGGTGCCGTTCCCCACGAGTGACGACACGGAGTACCCGCACTAAGCCTCCTAGACGAGGTGAAGAACAGGGCATAGACTACTGAAATGTCTCCGCCCTGTCCCTCCTGTAACGAGCAAGACCCCGCCAAGTTCGGCCAAGACAAGAGCCGTCCGGGCGGGCGCTCGACTTACTGCCGGGACTGTATGGCCCGCCGTAGCGCCGCCTACCGGCAGCAGAACGCGCTGGTCGTCGCGGAGCGCCGCAAGCCCTACCGCAAGGACACCATCGGGGAGCTGCTCGACGCCGCCCGTAAGCGGGCCAAGCGGAAGGGCCTTCCCTGCACCTTGCGGCGTCCCGACATCCCGCCGATCCCGGCGCGGTGTCCGGTCCTGGGTATCCCCCTGACGCGGGGCATAGGCGTCCTCACCGACAACAGCCCCTCCCTGGACCGCATCATCGCGGCCCTGGGCTACGTCCCCGGCAACGTCCGCTGGGTGTCCCACCGCTACAACCGGCTGCGGTCAGACATGACGCTGGAGGAGTGCGAGCTGATCCTGGCGGACCTCCGGGCAATCCTGCCCTAGGGCGCCCCTCCGGTGGCCGCCTAGGCCCCTCCAGCTTCCCGCCGGTCCACCCCTACCTCTCGCCCCGTGGCGGCCCTCTCCGGGCTTCTGCGGGGCTTTTTGTTGGAGCCCCATGACCAAGCCGAAAGGCAAACCCACCCCCGGCCTCGGGCCGCTAGAGGACTTCCGCAACTTCGTCTTTCTCGTGTGGAAGCACCTCAACCTCCCGGACCCCACTCCGGTCCAGTACGACATCTGCGAGTACCTCCAGCACGGCCCCGACCGCCAGATGATCCAGGCGTTCCGAGGCGTCGGTAAGTCCTACATCACGTCGGCCTTCACCGCCTGGGAGCTGCTCCGCGACCCCGACCAGAAGATCATGGCCGTGTCCGCCTCGAAGGACCGCGCCGACCAGTTCTCCACCTTCGTCAAGCGGCTGATCGAGGACATGCCGATCCTCGCGCCCCTGCGGTCCCGCCCCGAACAGCGCAACTCCAACCTCGCGTTCGATGTCGGCCCGGCCCGCCCGGACCACTCGCCGTCCGTCAAGTCGGTGGGCATCTTCGGCCAGCTCACCGGCTCCCGCGCCAACATCATCATCGCGGACGACGTGGAGGTTCCGAACAACTCCGAAACGCAGACCATGCGGGACAAGCTCGCGGAGCGTGTGAAGGAGTTCGACGCCGTGCTGAAACCAGGTGGTCGCGTGGTCTACCTGGGCACCCCGCAGACGGAGCTTACCCTCTACGGCCTCCTGCGGCAGCGTGGCTACGAGACGCGCATCTGGCCCGCCCGGTTCCCCACCCCGGCGCAGGCCCGCAGCTACGGCGACGACCTCGCCCCGATGATCCTCCGGGGGCTGGATAAGGGTTCCCGTGCGGGGGCCTCGACGGACCCCAAGCGGTTCGATGACGAGGACTTGGCGAAGCGCGAGCTGTCCTACGGCAAGGCGGGCTTCGCGCTCCAGTTCATGCTGGACCCGAAGCTGTCCGACGTGGACCGCTACCCGCTCAAGACCTCCGACCTCATCGTCATGTCCTGCCCGCCCAACGAGGCGCCCGGCAAGGTGACGTGGGGCTCGATGCCCGAGCTGGCCCTCCCGGACCTCCCGAACGTCGGCCTCTCGGGGGACAAGTGGTATCGCCCGTGGCGGACCTCCGACGATCCCCGCGAGTGGGCGCCCTACCAGGGCACCGTCATGTTCATCGACCCGGCGGGCGGCGGCGCCGACGAGGCCAGCTACGCGGCCCTGTCCTTCCTCAACGGCAACCTGTTCCTGCGGGACGTGGGCGGCTTCATGCACGGCTACGCACCGGCCACCCTCCAGGGCTTCGCGGACGCCGCCAAGGCGCACAACGTCAACCTCGTGCTGGTGGAGGACAACTTCGGTGACGGCATGTTCCGCGAGCTGCTCAAGCCGTACCTCGCCAAGACGCACCCGTGCGGCGTGGAGGGCGTGAAGCACACGCGGCAGAAGGAGCTGCGGATCATCGACACCCTGGCCCCGGTCCTGGCGCAGCATCGCCTGATCGTGGACCCCAGGGTCATCGAGAAGGACTACCGCTCGGTGGAGAGCTACAGCTCCGACACCAAGCACGCCTACCGCCTGTTCCACCAGCTCACGCGCATCACGCGGGACAAGGGCGCCCTCAAGCAGGATGGCCGCCTGGACGCGCTGGCTGGCGCTGTCGCCTATTTCGCGGAGCGCATGGCGCGGGACCAGGAGAAGGCGGCGGAGGAGCTGCGCGAGGAGGCGCTGCGGAAGGAGCTGGAGAAGTTCATCGAAGCCTGCGGTGGACGGACCTCGGTGGGACCGATGTGGGTGCGGACCTAAAGTGCAGTCTGACTGCACCCAATTAGGTTGCGCTACCCCACCCTCCCCCTAGGTTACAGTTATAGTTAGTAGGAGGGGTGGGTGAGGGGTTCACCACCACCACATCCACCCCTATCTCCTTCCACCGAGGGTTGCTCGCAGGCACGCCCCCTACGGATGTCCACCTTCGGTGTCCATCCTTCGGGGGCATAGCCCTAGGGTGGCCCTAAAGGTGTCCCTAGGAGTGCCTCATGCGACCCCACCCCCTCCTCCTCCCCCTCATCCTCCTCTCTGCCTGCTCCACCGGCCCATCCCTCCCTGGAGGCCCCTACCAGCACCGTACAGACGGCCTGGAGTGGTCCCTGGGGGATGACACCAGCGGGGCCTTTAGGGCCTCTGTGCGGCGTTCTACGGCCATTCCTGCGGGTGGTTCGGTGGACCTGGGCGGGATTGAGCAGGGATGCCGCCGGGATGCCCTTCGGATCGCCCTGGAGGAGGCCGAAAGGCGCGGTGAGGGGGGCTTGAAGGTGGACGAAAGGCGGATTGAGAGTGGCTCTGGGGTGGTCCCCGGCCCCTACGCCTACTGCACCGCCTCCATCCGGGTGTCTACCAGGTAGCACCTGGCGTTTAGGCGCACATTTGTCAGAGCCCACCCCGTAACGGGCCGGGCGCGGTTTCCCCCCGTGGGGGTGTCGGCCAGCCGGGAGGCGCGGCGGGGGCCTCATGTGGCGCCACAAGGGGGCCTGATGGGGGGCCTGATGGCCGCTAACCCCTTGAAAATGTTGGCCTCCGCAGAAGATATAGGATCGGTTGCCCGTCACATCTGCCCATGAGGGGGCCTATCGGGGGGCCTGATGGGTGCAGGCTGGCTGCCCTTGGCGTCCCATGCCTTCATTGGACATGGGATGTTGTTTTGCCTCCGGCCTCCCATCAGGTTGCCCTACCGTCCACCCTACAGGTGCAGTCAACTGCACCAACGCGGCCAGCCTATCGGCCAGCCCATGCGGCGCCCCTATCGCTCCCATATGCGGGCGCATCAGGCTGCCATGTGACACGCCAAGAGGCGCCCTGATGGCCGCTAAACCGTTGAAATCAAAGGCTCACGAAAAAAGTCGTCATGGGACGCAAAAAACCTATTGCATTCTCCCATTGGTGGGACTAAATCTCCTCTCACACAACGAGGCGCCCCACACTACCGGGCGCCACCCGGAAGCCTCCCGGACGGGATAGAGGCATGGGCCTAGTAAGGGGCCTGAGCGCAAGTCGGAGGATGCCCGGCTTAGGTGATCCGCTTAGGTGCGGAGCCGGATCAGAGACACGCATTAAGCAACCCTCTAGCACATGACAATGGGCGGGCCTTCGGGCCTGCCTGTTGCTCATGCCCGAACGGTCCCACACATGGGAAGGCTCGGGCATGGGCAATGGCGCTCATGGCAGCAAGACCACGCTAGAGAGGGTTTGAGACAATGACTGACTGCAACACCGCCGACGCCAACGCCAACACGGGCAGCAACAGCGGCGCCGCGCTGGACTACCTCGTTTCCGAGGTGAATGTCTGGCTGGCGAAGGCGAGCGGCGCGGGCCTGGACACTCTCCACGCCTTCCGCTCCGTGGGTGCAAGCCTCTTGGACGCTAAGGAAATCCTGAGCGGCCAAAAGGGCGCCTTCGGGGCGTGGTGCGACGACAACTTTAAGTTTTCCAAGGAGTGGCGGGCGCGGCTGATGAAGCTGGCCGCCGCTTGGGATGACTTCCTGGCCGCCAAGGAGTGGGCGGAAGGGCAAGGCCGTCTCCTTGGTCGCAAGGAATACTCGGTGGATGGCGCCCTGGCGTTCATCAACGAGTGGAAGAAGGCGACCAACCCCGCGCCGGAAGGCGAGGGCGAGGATGGCAGCGAAGGCGGCGAGGGCGAAGGCGCCAGCGCCAAGGCGAAGAAGAAGTCTCAGGCGGAAATCCTCCGCGAGCAACTGGCCGAGGCCCTGGAGCGCATCCGGGCGCTGGAGGCCGAGCTTGCCAAGGCGAAGGGCCAGAAGGCGGGCGCGAAGGCCGAACAGAAGGCCGAGCAGCCGGGCGGCGCGAAGCCGGTGGACGGCGCGACCAAGAACAGGGCGCGGAAGGTGTGGGGCCTGTATGAGAAGGGCGCCACGCAAGGGGAGCGGGATGCGGCCAAGGCTCGCCTGGAGGAGATGGCGCAGAAGTTCGGTATGGACTTCGACGCTTTCGTCCGGGCCTGCGGTTTGGCCTAACGGTCCCATTGGTGGGAGTGTCGAGGGTGCAGTCAACTGCACCTTCGGCGCCCCGCGTCTCGGTAGCTCTAAGCCGACTGATGAGCGCCTTGAGCAAGCGCGAAACGCAACCAAGCAAGAGGATGCTTCAATGCCTTTGGACAACGCCACGTTTGTCTCTCCCGCCATCGGTGAGGCGCCCGCCTTCGCGCTGGACACGGTGACGCGCCTCTACATGGGCCGTCGCATCCCGCTCCAGCATGTCGCGCGGCGCCCCGATGGCGCGGTGGATGAGCGGCAGGCAACCGTCCGGGATGCCGCTGTGGACCGCTTCATTTCCGATGTGGTGGCGCAGCATTTCCCGGACGGCTTCACGGTCCTGCACGGCGAGGGTGGGTGGATGGATAGCGCCACGGGGCGCCCGATCCGCGAGCCTTCGCTGATTGTCGAGGTGATGCACAGCGCGGCGCAGGCTGACGCGGTGCGGAACGTTGCGGCGGAATGGAAGCGCCGCTTCAAGCAAGATGCGGTCATGGCGGTTTCGTCGCCCGTGGCCGTCTCCTTCATCTAACGCGACCCTTCCCGCGCCTGGACGGTCCCACCCATGGGATCGCTCCAGGTACGGCAAAGGCCGTGCCTTTGGGTGCAGTCAACTGCACCAAGCGACTAAGCAAGAGGATGCTTCAATGCCTACGTTTTACCGGATCACTGCGTATGACCGCCGAGGCCGCGCTCTGCGCTCCACCCTGGCCGCTTGCGTCACCTACGGAGCCGCAGTCCGGGCCGCCCGCGAGCTGATGAACCTTGTCGGCGGCTGCCGCTTCGCGGTGGAGGGCTGACAGATGAGCCACGATGTCGTCAGCGCGGCCATCCGCCACGCCGAGGAAGTCACTCACAAGGACGGCGAGGGCTTCTCGCTGATCCTGACACTGACGAGCGGGCGCGTTCTCGACGTTGCTGTCTGGCAGCCGAGGGGCGACCTGATTATGGGCGAGCTTCTGGGCGAGAGGGTCAACGGCATGTGGGTCTACGACCGCTGCCGCACGCCAATCTACATCGCCAAGCAGCATGTCATCGCCGCGCAGATCGAGGAGGGCTGACATGGTTCGCGAGCCCTACGACCTGATCGGACGCGACAACCGACACTCCAACTACGGAACCGTCACGGTCGCCTTCTGCCGCAACCGGCGGGGATGGCTGTGGATGGCTCCCGGCATCCTGGCCGAGTGGAGCGACGCGACCTACTGCACCGGAGACGCCGCCTTCCGCGCCGCCTTCCGGGTTCTCTCCGACATCGAGGCGAGGCTGGCAGCATGAGCCGGAAGAAGTTCAAGGGGGCGATGGACTTGTTCCGCGCCCTTACTGACGTGGGCGGGGACATCAAGGCCCGCCCGCTAGGGGTGCCTCAAGCCCGCCGCGAGGCCCTCCGCGTGAGCGCCAAGCTGGCCTTGTGGGTGGACCGCCTCGCGGAGGCCAAGCGTTTCAACTTTCCCTCCCACGTCCGGGAGCGGGCGCAGCGGGAGGTGGACGCCCTGCGCTACCGCCTCCGCACTCTTTCCGCCTGACGAGCCCGTAAGGGCGAAACCTAGGTGCAGTCCGCTGCACCGATGGTCGCGGGATCAAAACGCCCGTGCGGTCCCATGAGTGGGAGCGCCGCAAACGCACGCGATAGAGGTGTAGAATGATGGGTGTTAATCCGTTCCTGGCGCTGGCACAGCTTCCGGGCATCGACCCGGCCCTGGTGCGGAAGGAGAACGCCGCCCCTCGGGAGTTCGGGGACGCGGTACGCGCGGCTGGCGCGGTGGCAATCGAACCGACCACGCCCCGCACACGTAACTCTGGCGTCACGCCCTCCACCCTGAGCCGGGAGGAGCGGCTGTGCCGCGCTGGAGATGCGTGGTGCGACGGTGAGCGCGTCGTGCGGGTGGCCGACATGGACGCCCTGACGCGGCGCCTTCGCGCCAAGGGCTGGAAGCGGCTGGGGGATGGCGCCTTCGGGGTTGCCTGGGGCAAGGGAAACCTGGTGTGGAAGGTGTCCGCCAAGTCTGACGACAAGTATAAAATCTGGGCTCATGCCGTGGTGTCTGGCACCTACACGGGGCCGCACGTCCCGCGCATCAAGATGCTCCTCGTGGACGACACGGGGCGTTGCGCGGCCCTGATGGAGCGCCTGGAGGCTTGCGTCTACCAGTGGAAGGCGGAGCTGCGTGGGACGCGCGAGCGTATGCTTGCGACCCTGACGGAGCAGGCCATCGAGGGGTGGTCGCAGCGGTACAACTTCGAGGCCGAACGCTACGAGGAGTACCACGAGGTCATCATGTTCCCGGAGCTGACCAGCCTTGTGCGGGACATCCGCAAGCGCATCCATGCGGAGCCTCCCGAGAACCGCACGGCGGAGACTGTGCCCTGGCACTCCGCGTGGCCCGACATGCACATGGGTAACTTCATGTTCCGCAAGGACGGAACGCCGGTCATCACTGACCCGATCTCGTAACGCCGCCTGACGATGGCCCCCTGACGAGGGGCCGAAACCAAAGGTGCAGCCGACTGCACCTGCGGTCGCGGTACGTCCGCCTCCTCCCACCTCTGGGAGGGGCCGCTAACACATGCGAAAGGGTGTAGCGAATGGCGCATTTCTATGGGGACATCCGGGGCCGTAGCGGCACCGTCGCGTCCCGCTGCGGCTCCAAGAAGTCTGGCTTGGTGGCCGAGGTGATGTCCTACGACGGGCGCGTGAGCGTCAGGCTGTATCGGAAGGACGAGCAGGACTTCGTGGAGATCACGACCTCGCCACACGGTGATCCGATCTATGGGCGCCGCACGCTCTACGACGGGCTTGTCTCGGAGCTGTGCCAGCACGAGCCGCTCAACCGCCTGCGGAAGTCGGCGTGAGCTGGCGTCGTTGGATTGTGGAGACGGTGGTGGGCGTCGTTGGTTTCGGCGCCTACCTGTGGCTGCTTTTTGCATACCTGGGCAAGGCGTAGAACACGCACCGTCAAGAGGCCGTTAAGAAATAGAACGTATAGCTACCAAACCGTGACCAACGGGTAGTGCTTACCGTCAGGATGACGTGACATGAATATTTGCGGCCTGGACCTGTACCTTAACCGTGGCTACCCAAACGACCCGAAATTCGCAATCATCCGTGAGCCCGGCTCCGTGGAGGTGAACCTCCTTGGCTGGACTGTGATCGCGTCTTGGGCTCCGGTGCAGTCAGACTGCACTTGTGGAGCGGAGGTGATCGACCTTATCGGGGCGGGGCTGCTACGTAACCCAAGGGGCACCAATGCCGACCACCCGAAACCCTCTGACGAGGGCGTTCCTGTTCGTCGAGGAGCTGCGTAAGCTCGACCAAGAGCTTCCTGTTCAACATGCCGCCGCTCTCCTCCTGATCGCACGGGAGGAGGGCATCACACAGCAGAAGGTGGCCGCCACCCTGGGCATGGGCAAAAGCTCTGCCGAGCGGGCGTTCGCAAAGCTATCCGACAAGGGCTGGCCGGTGGGCAAGCCCGGCTACGAGCTGATCGAGGTTCGGCCCGGTCAGGTGGACGCCCGCGAGAGGTGCGCCTTCCTGACGGCGAAAGGGCGCCGCTTCGTCAACTCGTTGGTTCACCTCGTGGAGGGGTAAATGGCGATCCGTCAACGCGGGGCCTCGTGGCAGGCCGACGTGTTCGTGAACGGCAAGCGCAAACGTCGCGACTTCACCTCGGAGGAAGCGGCGAAAGCCTGGGAACAGGAGATGAAGGCGCCCGCCAAGGAGCGGGCTTTTTCATCGCCCAACGGTCCCACGCCTGGGCGCAAACCCGGAGGAGACGCCCCGGCGACGTTCGGGGACGCCTGCGACCGCGCCTTCCAGCGGTACTACAAGGGGACCAAGTGGGAGCTGAAAACGTGGCAGCTCATGGCCCGCGTTCGTGCGGACGTGGGGGACGACATGCCCCTGCACCACATCGACAGCGGGTTCCTGGACGGCTACGTCGAGCGCCTCCGCTCCGAGGGTAAGGCCAGCTCCACGATCAACGGGCGGCTGGCGATGCTGTCCAAGGTGCTGCGCTTCGCGAAGGCCCGAGGAGGCAACCTGGAGATGCCCCGCATCGAGCGCGAGAAGGTGCCCGTGGGCCGCATCCGGTGGCTGACCGGCGAGGAGGAGACTGTCCTCCTGGCGCTGTTCCGCCAGTGGGGCAAGGACGACGCCGCCGAGGTGGTCGAATGTCTGATCGACACGGGCCTCCGCAACTCCGAGCTTTACGGGTTGAAGAAGGCCGACGTGAACCTCCGCGAGGGGACCATCACGGTCTGGCAGACCAAGACCGACAAGCCCCGCACGGTCTACATGACCAAGCGGGTGAAGGAGATCGTGTCGCGACGAGTGCAGTCTACTGCACCTGGGGCGCCTCTGTTCCCCTACGACAACTGGTGGCTGCGGGCTGCCTGGGACCGGGCGCGGGCGCACATGGGCCTCATGGGCGACCCTAACTTCGTCCCATACATCTGCCGCCACACATGCGCGAGCCGCCTCGTGCAGCGGGGCGTGGCCCTGCCGGTGGTCAAGGAGTGGCTGGGCCACCAGACGGTGCAGATGACGATGCGCTACGCCCACCTCGCGCCGCACAATCTGCGGGGAGCGGCGGACGCGCTGAACATGGGGGCAGCCGATTAGGTGCAGTTGCCTGCACCTCAACTACCCCGTAAATCTCTTGCGACTTCCTACCAAGGCCCCGTGACAACGTGTGACACGGGGCCTGTCACATCTCATGCCGGGATGGTGGAACGGTAGACACATGGCACTTAAAATGCCCCGCCTTATCAAAGGCTTGCGGGTTCAAGTCCCGCTCCCGGCAGACCCACCAAGAGACTTAAAATCTGCTTCCCCTCGGGGAGTGCGGGTTCGAGACCCGCCGTCCGCACCAGCGCCACCCGGCTTAGCGCCGGGAAGGCTTGATGCGCTACGCGGCCAAAGCCGCCGCCGGTTCAG
>Ga0182739_1000638_pt1 | contig 42513 bp, 39 predicted proteins | sample eDN5th30CBELigBY_FD_128873 | JGI IMG/M metagenome (GOLD analysis project Ga0182739, IMG submission 128873) | Enriched backyard soil microbial communities from Emeryville, California, USA - eDNA 5th pass 30_C BE-Lig BY (version 2) (version 2) | ecosystem: Environmental > Terrestrial > Soil >... | reverse complement strand
TTTTTAGCCTATAACGAAATTCCGACGACCGCCTGTATTCAAGGAATACAGAAGGGAGAAGGAATGCAGTTAGAGGCAAAAAGAGGTGCTCCATGGCCTTTGAAGGACTTTTTTCACAGCCTCCAAGAGACTTGCCCCGCAAAACGTCATCGTTTATCGTCGCCCGTCGAGCCGTTGCCAAGGTGTGATGTTGCATCTACCGGTTGACAAGCACCCAAAAGACGCTTTTTGGTCCCAGGTAAACTTTTTTTATTTGAGCCTCGTTGGTAACCGCCCCGGCGTTTCGTTTTCTTCACTCCATGAAATTCATCCCCCTTCTTTTCCTGATCGGCACCACCCCTTTCATCATCCAAACGTCTGCCACCGCCGCCCAGGCTGCTTCCCGGCAAACGACGGCGTCGCCCACCGCCTCGCCGACATCGCAACGCCCCGCCCGCATCCGCGTTCGCAGGGCCGTCCGGATCGCCACGCCGACGCCGACGCCAACCCCCACGCCCAAGCCGGTCCGGACCCGCAGAGCCGCCCCGACGCCGACGCCCACCCCTGAGAAGGAGGCGGAGGAAGAGAAAACGGAGTCCACCGGCGAACGCGGTTTTTTCTCGCGGGTCTTCTCGATCGGCGGCTTCCATGAACGCCAGCCCGAAGCGGAAACGACGCCGGAGGCCACCCCGGAAGCCACGCCGACCCCCGCCGAGCCTGTGCGGAACAAGGCGGTCCACCGCTCCAGCACGCCGCCGCCCCCCACGCCGCAGGAACACGAGGAGGTTTACGCCGCGCAACTCCCCTCAATCCAGACCGGTGGTGCTTCCTACCAGTCCGGCCTGCCGCCTTTCCAGGCTGCCGCGGCTCCTTCGCCCGTGAACCCCGCCGCCGCGCCATCAACGCCGCCCGCGCCGACGGCGACGCCGCCCGCCCTTTCGCCCGAACCGGTCGTCGCAGCCCTGCCGACCCCGCCGCCCAACCCGGAACTCGACCGTGAACGTTACCTGAAGGTGAAAAAGGAGGCGGCCGCCGCTCCGGAAATCGCCGCGCTGGGCGAGAAGGTCAATGCCACCCCTCCCGGCGAGGGCCAGCAGAAACTCGCCCGGGAATATACTAAGGCGCTCTTCAAAAAAATGGAGTCGATCGACGGTTCGCAACAGGAATGGTTCCAGCGCCTCGAAGCCGCCACGCTGCGCCGGATCGACGCCGGGAAACCGTTCGTCGCGGAGTAACCGCCCGGTCAGTTTACTTCAGCCCCAATGCTCCCCGCGCCTCCCCGGCAAACGCAAAGCCGGGGAGCGCCCGCGGGGCCCCCTTTGCCAGTGCCAGGAAACGGAACCCCCGCCCCATCAGGCCCGGGTGCATCAGGGAGACAAACGCCCGGCGATCGCGCTGCTCCTCCGGGGTCAACGGCCCCGTGGCGTCGCCAAACAACCGACGGCCGACATCGACCATCCAGTGGTGCTGGTCGGTGAACCCGGCGAGCGTCATCCCCGCCGCTTCCGCCTTCTCCACCAGCGAGGTAAACTCGACATGGGCGGTGAGGTCCTGCTCCCCGGGTTGGTCCAGAAATGCTTCGCTGCGGCGGTGCCGGTGGTAGGCGGTCAAGGTCCCCCGGGTCCGTTCCGGCAGGTAAAAATCCGCGCGTGAAAAGCCGTAATCCGCCGCGAGGAGGTAGCCGCGCTCCAGCCGCGCCGCAACGGTTTCCACCCACTCGAGCGCCGCAAGGTTGACCTCCGTCTCGTATCCCTCCACCTCCGGCAGCCATGGGAGCCATGCCTCCAGCCGCGGGTCGGAAAACGGCCCCTCCTTCCAGACCGGGTCGCCCTCCTCCAGGCCGACGTACCACTCCCGCCACCTCCCCTCCCGCCGGACGATCCGGTGTACCGGCATCGCGTCGAGCAGTTCGTTGGAAAAATGAACGCCGGTCCATGGCTCCAGCGCCTCCAGCGTCGGAACCCAGCGCACTCCCTCCGCACCGCTCCAGCGCGCCAGCCGCTCACGCTGCCGGATTTCGTTGAGCGCCAGCGGCTCCACCAGAACATAACGCAACGCCCGGGCAAAACGCCGCCCCTCCGCGCTCCCGTCCCCCTCCGCCGCGCAGAGCACGTCGTGCGCGAAATCGCCGCCATCGCCCCCCTGCTCGACCACTGCAAAGCGCTCCGGCCTCCCAAGCTGCTCCCACATCCCGCGGAATGCCACCGCCACCAGCCGCCCGAAGAGCGGCCCGATGCTGACGCTCGTGAGAAAATCGCCCTCCCGGCCGATCGCCGCCCGGCCTGCCGCGTAGTACCCGCCCTCCGGGTCGTAAAGCGCCCGTTCCATCCATCGGCGAAACGGAATGGCCCCTTCGCGGGTGATTTCTTCTTTGAGAGCGCTCAACAGATCAGGCATGACACCTCCACTCTCTCCGCTCCGGCCCGCCCGGTGCAAGCCCTTGTGGAGCGCTTTTTCGCCTTTTTGCCGCCTGAAAGCACTTTTTGCTTGCCGTAAAGGGGGAAACCGAAAACCATCACCGCCCCACTTCCCGCCGGAGGCCGTGCCAAAAAAAGACTACCAAAACTACCAAAAACGGAATTGCGACAAGACGACGATCCAAAGACCTTTTCAAAAAAACCGTTGATTTTTGCACGCCTCTGACGCAAGCTGGGCGATCCATCTTCCGGCCCGTTTACCGCCGTCCTACCGTTTATGAAAAAGAATATTCACCCGACCTACCATCCCGTCGTCTTCCACGACATCACCAACGGGTCCCGACTGCTCACCCGCTCGACCAAGAAAACGGGCGAAACCGAAGTGATCGACGGCGTGGAACATTACGTGATCCCGGTCAGCGTTTCGGCCAGTTCGCACCCGTTCTTCACCGGCGAAAACACCTTCGTCGATACCGAAGGGCGCATCGAGAAGTTCAACAAGCGTTTCGGCACGCAGCAGCTCCGCCGCGCCTCGAAGCCGAAGCTCGGGGCTTAAAGCATCGCCTTCGAACGGCTCCGCAGCCCATCCTTTCACCTTTTTTTCCCAATGAAAGTTCTCAGCTCCCTTAAATCCGCCAAGGCCCGCCATTCCGACTGCCAGTTGGTCAAGCGCAAAGGCACCCTCTACGTCATCTGCAAGTCGCAGCCCCGGTTCAAGGCCCGCCAGGGTCGCACCGCCGGAACCCGCCGCGCCCGCAAGAGCGGCTAGAGGCTTTGGGCTCTGGCCCGGGTGGCCCGTTGATCGGGTCGATCCTCTCTTTTTCAAAGAACCGGCTCCTTTTCCTGGGAGTCGGTTCTTTTTGTTGTCTCGTGAAGCCGGGAATCCCCGTCCGTCTCTTTTAGGGTTGAACTTCCCGGGCCATTGACCAAAGTCCCCATCGATCATGAACGAACTGATTTGTCCCGAATGCGAAATGGACGACATCCTGACCTCCGGGCAGGGGTATGAGTGCGTCACGTGCGGCCACGAGTGGAAAGAGGAAACCGCCGCGACGCCGGAGGGGTTGATCGTCAGGGATGCCTACGGGACCCTTCTGGCGGACGGCGACAGCGTCACGCTGATCAAGGACCTGAAGCTCAAGGGAAGCTCACAGGTTCTCAAGGGCGGCACCAAGGCCAAGGGCATCCGGCTGGTCGAGGGGGATCACGAAATCTCATGCAAGATCGACGGAGTCTCCATGGGCCTCAAAGCCTGCTTTGTCAAAAAGGGCTGACCCCCGTGCCGCGATCCTGAAATCCCTTCCCTTTTTCCCGTTTAACGGGAGCCGGTTTCTGTTGTCACCGGCATTTGCGCAACGTGTGCGCCAAAAAGGACATGAACTCCCGCCGTTGCCCTTTATCTTGGCGGCATGGATCACCCCTCCTTCCCCTCCGCGTTCCAATGCCCCCTTGCCGTGGTCGCCTGCGGTGTCGTGGCAGCCTTCGCCGCGCTCACCCCCGCCCCGGCGCAGGCGCAGCTTTATGATTTCAACACCCCGGGGCAACTGGTCGATGATTTTACGCGCGTTCCGGACTCCGGGAACACCCTTTACTGGACGCAACAGGCGACCGGCGGCCTGAACAACAGCGGCTGGATCGTCACCAACACCGGCTCGGGGAGCAACGCGCGATACTCGGAAATTCTCGACCAGGGCTTTGCCGCGGGCGCGACACCGTTTACCCTCTCGCTTCACTTCAAATGGCAGCCCAACACCCTTTTCGTGGGCGACCTGCTTGAAATCGGCATCGGACGTTCGACCGACCCGCAAGCCCCCTTTACTCCCGTCTCCCCCGGCAGCGGCGGCCCCTACCCGGCGGCGTGGCAGGAGTTGCAACTCGGCCTCGGCGGCGTCCGGGATTCCGCAAACGTCGGCATTCCCAACACCGTCCGTTTCTACGGATCGGTGCTGGTGGACGGCGTCCTGACCAACTTCAACCCGCCGAGCAGCGGCGGCCCGACCGCGACCCTGGTCGACGGCGGGTGGTACTTCCTCAAGCTCGACTTCGCCCCGACCGCGGCGGAAGACGGCTACATCGTCTCCCTCTCGCTCTCGCAATCGAGCAACACCGGCGTCGTCTCGGACGATCCCCTGATGACCTGGACCACCACGCAGATCAACCCGAAACTGCTCGAAGGCGACCTCCAGTTCTATCTCACCGGGCGCAACGCCCCGTGGAGCGGTATTGTCGGGATCGACAACATCCATGTCTCCCCGATCCCGGAACCGTCGGTGGCGTGGCTGGCCGGAGGCGCCCTGCTGGCGCTCTTCGCCCTGCAACGCCGCCAAACCACCAACACCGGGGTCAACTCTTGAAACTTGACGTCAAGTTTCAAGAGTTGACCCCACCCACCATGTTTCGCCTCCCTCTCCTGCTTCTCGTGCTGATGTTGGCCATCGCCTCTTCGCTTTCCGCCGCCGGGCCGTCGCTTCACAACGGCACCCTCACGCTGCGCACGGGCGACTACGAAGTCACCTTCGTCGAAAGCGCAGCCTGGACGCTGGGGCGGGTGAACTACCGGGGCAAAGCGATCATCGTCCGCACCGGGGCGAACCAGAGCGTCCTCAACCTGAAAAGTCCCCGCGAGCCGGGCGGCGAGCCGTGGGTCGGCACCTCCCACGGCGGCGAAGAAATTACCAATGTCACGCTGGAAGTCGATGGCCGCCCCTACCCGGCGGAGCAGTTCGCCAATGCCGCCCCCGGCACCCGCTACCGGCTCCTGAAAACCTCCCGGCTCGGGCCGCTCCTGTGCGAGAGCGAGGTCACGCTCGAACCCTCGGGGCTGACCGAGCGCTTCCGCTTCAAGGCGGAGGGCGACCTCGCCACCGCGCGCTACCTCTACGTCTTCATGCACTGCTTTGCCCCGACGCTCGGCGACTGGCTCGCGGTCCTGCCCGATGGCCAACTGGTTGAAGAACCTTTCCCGGGCGAAAAGGCGACCCACCTGCGCCGCGACCTGAAAACGCTCGCCCTCTACAACGAGGAGCAGGCCACCGGCGTCATCGTCCGTTTTCCCGAAGCCTACCACGGCGAACCGGGTCACAGCCATTTCCTGATCAACTGGCCCGGTCGCCACCATAAACATTACTTCCGCGTCGCCGCCACCGCTGTCGACGGCGGGGAGTACCTCTGCCACTTCGAAGCCTTCACCGGCTCCAAAGAGGCGTGGAGGGAACGCGCCCGCACCGCCCAACCCTAACGTTTTCCCTTCAAACCACCCCGATGCCCCGCCCCGTCTCCCTCCTGCGCTTCACGCTGCTTCCCGCGCTGCTCGCCCTCGCCGGAAACGCGTTTGCCGCCCCGTTTGAACCCGACGCGGAAACCCTCCTGCTCGCGCATTTTGACCAACGCCCCGACCGGGCCGACTACGCCAACGGGTGGGACGCCTTTGGCGGAGGCGGCTACTCAAGCATCGACGGCTACTACGGCAAGGGGGTCGACCTGCGCGGTCTCCAGCGGCCCGGAAACATCTGGAAGGCGGAAAACACCTTCCCGCCGCGCTACACCCAATGGATCTTCTGGCCGCGCGGCAACGTCAGCTTCAAGCAGGGGACTCTTGAGTTCTGGTTCCGGCCCGGCGCGGCCAATACCCGGCACGGCAGCAGCGGCGGCGACCTGCTCCATTTCCAGCATTACCAGCCGTTGCGCCCGGAGATGATCGAGAAAGGCCCGCCGCCGAAGTACCGGCACTTCCAGCCGTACATCCGCCTCAACCCGGGTACGTTGAGCTGGATGCTCGTGACCCTCAAGGGCGATACCGTTCAGGGGCGGGTCGATTTCGCCAGGGTCGAGGGATGGAAACGCAAGCTCGACCCCGACCAGTGGCACCATTTCGCCCTGCAATGGTCGCCGGAAGGGATCACCCTGCACCTCGACGGCCGCCTCGTCGGCAGCCACGTGCTTGAAGGCGACTTCGGCCTCGCCCTCACCGGCCCGACCCAGCGGGGGCTCGCCCTCAACAGCGTCGTGCTCGACGAACTCCGCATCTCCGCCCGCCCCCGCTACGGCGCTGCCTTTGAACCGGCGTGGCGCGAAGGTTCACGACCTGCCGACGCCTTCCCCGGCGTGCCCGAAACGACACCGATCACGTGGAAACCGCACTTGAGCGACCTCCCGCTCGCCTCCTCCCTCCCGGCTTCCGAACCGGGGCCGCAGCGCAAGGCCCAACTCGGCCCGTGGGGGCTCCGGTTTGAGGAAACCACCGGCCGCCTCGCCGCCGTGCAACACGAATCGCTCGACCTCGCCGCAGGGCGCGACGCTTCCGGCCTGCTCCTCTGGCAGGGGACTGAACGGACCCCGCTCGCCCCAAAGAAAGCCTCCGCGTGGAAAGCCGATGGCGAGGCGCTGGCGTTTGAACAGCAGTGGGGCGACTCGCTCCAGACCCGGCACCGCCTCGCCCCCGGGAAAAGCGGAGAGATCGTCTGGGAGATCGACTTCCGCAACGACGGCTCCACGCCGCTCTGGCTCGAAGCGCTCCTCTCCCTGCCGGTCATGAAGGAGACGACCGGTTTTTTCGACATGTCGTGGAGCCAGGAAAAACTCCCCTTCCCGCGTCGGCGGGATGAATGGCTTTTTTCCCTTCCGATGACCGCCGCCTCCGACGGAACCCGAGGCATCGGCGTCGGGCTCGACCCGCACCAGGGAGTCAGCGCGCTCATCGGCGAATGGCTCCCGGCACACGACGGCGGGAACCCCTCCATCCGGCAGGGAACCCGCGTCGCCCTCGCCCCGGGCGAAAGCCAGAGCCTCCGGTTCGTCCTCTTCCGCTCGAAGGGAGAATTCGGCGTCCTCGATTCGCTCGCCGCCTACCATGCCCTCTTCCCCGATCTCTACCGGCTCCAGCCCTCGGTGCCGATTTACAGCTATCTGGGCGTCTGCCAATACTTCTCCTACGTCCACCTCCCCGACCTGACCCGCACCTACTATTCCGGCGGGCAGTGGGGCCACGGGCCGTACCATACCAAGGGCGACTACCTCGGCAGCCCCCGTTTCTGGGGCCGGAAGGATCTCGCCGACCGCCCCGACTACCAGCATGCCGCCGGTAACGAGCGCCTCTACCGGAGTCGCGAAAACCTCCACCGGACGATCGTCGAACGGAGCCGCGACTCCTTCGAGCAATACTACACGCCCCGGCGTTCGCACGATGTCCCCAACCTCGCCGCCCGGTTCATCGTCGAGGAACTGATGCCGGGGATCGAGTTTCCCGACGACCCGCTCACCGCCGGGCAATACTTCGCGCCGAAAAACCTGGTGGTCAACGAATTCAACACCCCGCTGGGGGCTCACTTCATGAACGACCAGAAGGGGGTCATGGAACTGATCGCCCGCTGGTCGCCCGGGTTCATCAACGACTTCTGCCAGGCTTCCTCCTTCCGGTTCAATGACCGCTACGCACGCAAAAGCCCGGGCCGCGCCTTCTCCGCCGACCGGGGCGAATATGTCGTCGGTGCGCTCGGCCATGCCGAACGTTACCGGATGATCAACGCCTTTGAAACCGGCGGCAAACACCAGTCGATGATCTCCGACTGGGGGATGATCTCCTACATCCTGAGCGCCTGGTCGGCGGCGAACACTTTCGAGTCGGGCGATCCCTTTGTCTCCACCACCGGGATGAAGATCGGCCTCGCCGTCAGCCGCAACCTTCTGGGCGAAAAACCGATCTCGGTCCTGACCAGCTATGGCCACGACGACATCGGCAAGGTGTTCAAGCCCGAAGATTTCACCCCGGAGAGCCTCCGCGACGAATACCGCTTCACCTTCCGCCGCCTCATGCTCGCGGCGCTCGAAACCGGCTATTACGTCGACCCGCCGCTGCTGCATGGCAAGCAATGGAACAGCGAGGTCAACCCGATCCTGGTCGAAAGCCTGGTCGGCGGGCGCAAGACCATCCCCGGCGGCCGGGTCAACGAACCGCTCTGGCTGGTCCGCGGCGGGGAGGAGGCCAAAAGCGTGGTCGTCGTCGGCAACCGTTCCGCGCAGGAGCGGAAAACGCCGCTCTCCCTCCTTCACGCCTACCTCGGCGGACGTTTCCTCTGGGCTCCCTATAATGGAGGGGAGGCCGCCCAACGCGTTACCGACCGGGAGACGCGGCTGCCCGAAGTCGCCCTCGCCCCGCACGACATCGCCGCCTACAAGCCGGTCGCCGAACTGCTCGACGCCGAGGCGGACCGCGCCGCCGCCCGCTGGGAAGGCGACGGGCTGGAAATCCGCGTGCAGATCGACCTGAACGTGAAAAGCGACGGCGCGCTGCGGCTCCTCTGCCCGGCGGAATATTACGAAGTGGCCGCGATCCGGCTCAATGGAAAACCGTTCACTCCCGAAAAGGAGAACCGCATCCCCCTGCCGGGCGGCGCTCACCGCATCGAAGCAACCCTGCGCAACCGCGTCCTCCAGTTTGACGCCGCGGCTTGGAACCAGGTGGAATTGATCGAAAACAACACGCCGCGCTTCTGCCTCCTCGCCGCCACGCAACCCGGCTACGAAGCGGGCACGGCCGCGCAGTTCAACTGGTTCCTGCTCCAGTACGATGAGGAGGACGGAATCCCCGGCAACCTGCCCGACGCCCCCGTCTACGCCTCGGAAAACGAGATCCCCGAAGGGTTCACCGGCTGGGCGATCGATCTCCGGCCCACTCCCGACGCCAAGGCCCCCGCCGTCCATCTCGACCCGGCGACCCGGCGGATTCGCGTGGTCGGCTCCACCCCGGGTGAAGTCCGGCGCGCCGTCATGCTCCTGCTGCGGCTGGTCGACCGGCGCTACCCGCACATTGGCCGCCACGTCCCGCTCGACCGCAACCTCAAGAGCGGCTGGAAGATTCCCGGCTGGACCTCCACCTACAACCCGGACGACCCCGGCTGGAAGCGGCTCTACAAACGTTCGCCCGATGCCATCGACTTCTACACCCGCTTCGCCAATCCCGCCTTTCTTTCAAGCCCCATCCTTGAAAAGGAGTACGAGCCGCTCTATGAAAACGGCAACCTTGATTTTGCGGGAAAATACCGCCTGCGGGCTGCCCCCTACCTCTTTGAACCGACCTGGGCCGAGAGCTATGTTTACGGCTACGCCGGCCCCCGGTCGCACCCCTCGCCATGATCGCCCCCACCCCCCGCCTGCCATGAAACCACTCCCTGCTTCTCCCAGCCGTCCGTACGGATTTTCACTGGTGGAACTGCTCGTCGCCATTGTCTGCGGCGGGCTGGTGGTGATGCTGGCGCTTGCGGGCGGGAGCAGCATGATGCAAAAATCGCGCGAAATGGGATGCGTCTCCAACCTCCGCCAGCTCTACAGCGGCCTGATGCTCTACAGCCAGGACCATCAGCAGCGGCTCCCCTTTGGCGCGCGGGAACCGGATGTTCCCGAGATCAACGGCAACTATTACAGCGGCGCGTACGCCCGTGAACTGAAAGAATACATCCCCGGCCTGAACCAGCCCGGGTACTCGACCGGCCATGTCGAGCCGTACCTCTGCCCCGCCGACCGCGAGACGCGCGCCGGAACCGGGCGCGGCTTCCTCGGGCACAGCTACGGGGTCAACATGACGATCTGCCGCAACACCGACAACGACAAGAGCGACACCCCTTACAGCCGCACCACCACCTGGCGCTTCCCCGGCCAGACTTTTCTGCTGGCCGACAGCATCAACGCGGTCATCGCCCGTTCCAAACCGGTCAACGTCGACCCGCGGCATCGCGGGGGAGCCAACGCCCTTTTCTGTGACGGCCATGTTGAATGGCGGCCCGCCCCTTTCCCGAACTGGAGTGAAGACCGCGCCTTCTGGGTGCCTGATTATGAGTGACCCGTTTCCCCCACTGTCCGCGGCCTCCGTGCTTCCCGATCCGGAAAAGGGCGAGGTCACCATCAAGATGATCGCCGACGCCGCCGGGGTCGCGCATTCCACCGTCTCGCGCGCCCTTCAGAACCACCCGCGCATCAGCCAGGCGACGATCCGCCGCATCACCCGGCTTGCCGACGAGATGGGGTACCGCCGCGACGCCCATCTGAGCGACCTGATGGTCCGCCTCCGCCACCGGAAAAAGCGGCCCGACCGCCCCGTCCTCGCGCTGTTGTTGTGGCAACACCTCGCCTATGACATCGAACGGCTCAAAAACTCCGACAGCATTCACGGCGGGCTCTGGCGGCGCGCCTGGGCGTGCGGCTACCAGCCGGAGTTTTTCAACCTCGCCGAGTTTGACAACAACCGCCGACGGATGAGCCAGATCCTCCGCACGCGCGGCATCCGCGGCGGCGTTCTCTGCCCGGTGGAACGCCCCGCGCCGCTGCCCGACATCCCGTGGGACCAGCTCTGCATTGTCGCCACCGGCTACTCCGTCTTTTCACATCATCTCCACCGCTGCACTCCCAACCATTACCAGGGGATGCTCGACTCCCTTGAAAACCTGCAACGGCTCGGCTACCGGCGGATCGGCCTCGCCCTCGCCCCGACGATCCACCACCGCAGCCACGGCTATTACCACGCCGCCTACCTCCTGAGCGCGGCCCACGCGGAGCAGGCCACGCTCCCCCCGGTCTTCATCGGCACGCCCGACGGGGAATCCGCCTTCCGAAGCTGGCTCAAAAGCTGGCAGCCCGAAGTGATCATCTGCGGCGGCATCCTCCGCTTCGTCCGCCAATGGCTGCACAACGCCGGTCTCTGCGTCCCGGGCGACATCGGCCTGGCCGATCTTCAGGTCATCAAAGGGCGGAGCGACGAAAGCGGCATCTGGCAAAACCCGTCGGAAATCGGCGCGGGAGCAATCGACCTCCTGAACACCCTGCTCGAACGGAACGAAACCGGGCTGCCCGCCATTGCCCGCACCCTTTCGGTCAGCGGCGACTGGATCGAAGGGAACACGACGCGCCGGATCGCCCGCCCGCCCGCGCCGTTGTAGCCGGCTCCCCGGCTCGTGGTTTTTCAGAGGTAGCGCCGCATCGCCTCCGCGACCGCTCCCGGCAGGGCGCGCGCGCCGTCGCCGCCGAGGTCGGCATCGACTTTTTCGAGACGGCGGATCAGGTCGACCACTTCGCCGCGGGCATACGGCCCCCCGGCGGCCCGGCAGAAGTGCGTCCGGCAACCCAGGGGGCGATCGGCGTAGATCATGCACTTCCCCGTGCGAGGGTGGAGCAGCGGGCACGCCCCGTCGCTGCGCTGCGGCAACTCCCTGCGCCCGGAAGCCCGCACCCCCCGCGCCGCGACCAGCGCCTCCCCCCGGGTCAGGTAAGGAGTCCGGCCCGTCAGGCGGAAGTGGCAACACTCCGTCAGCCGCGTGCATTGCCGCTCCACCGGTCGCCGCGCCAGTTCTTCGTAGACCGCCCGCACTTCGCGCCATGCCGCCGCAAGCGCCGGGTCCATCTGACCGGAGCGCCCTTTCATATCGTCATCATCATCCCCCCACCGTGGCCCCTCCGCCTTGAAAAGTCAGGAACCATTTCGGGCTCCCTGTTTCAAAAATTTCACAACAGCAGGTTTGCCATGCACGGTTTTTTTCCACTAAAAGGAAGACAGCCCCCATGCCAGACCACCCGCCTCCGCCCTCCATGGAGGCCATGGATTGCCCGGACCGGCCCACGCTCCCGGGGCTCTGGGAGGCGTTGGCGGCCTATCCCGCATCGGAATGGGAAGCCCAGTTGACCTGCCTGATGGAGTGGATCGCCCGGGCGATTGATGCCGACAATGTCATCTGGATCGCCACGATCCGGGCGATCCGCGGCAGGAAGGCGGAAAACGATCCCTTCCTCGGCTGGCGCCTGCGCGGTCGCCGCCCCCTCCGGCCCGATCCGGAACCGTACCAGCGCCAGCTCGACGCATATTACTCCCGCGAACATTACGGGAAACTGACCCCCACCTACTACCAGCGCTCGCACCAGCCGCAGAAGGAGGCCCATATCGGCCTCACCAGCCGCGCCTCGATGGCCGGGGCGGGAAGCTTCCGCGTCCACCGGCTGCGGGACGGGTGGATCGACTTCGAGGCGTTTCGCCGTTCCCTGCATTACCGGCTCTACTACGAGGAACCGGGGATCATCGACCGCATCTGGATCGGTTTTCCGATCAACGAAGACCGCGAATCGTTTTTCATGATCGACCGCTTCCAGTTGCCCGGCCAGCCGCCGCGCCAGATCTTTACCCTGGAGGAGGCGACCCTCGCCGGGGATGCCGTCCGCAGCCAGCCGCACCTCCAGCGGTGGCTCCTGCTCGGCAACGGCCTGCTGGCGGGCGACAAACTCCTTTCCCCGACCGAAAGGCAGATCCTGTGCGAACTGCTCACGGCGAAAAGCGAAAAGGAAATCGCCGATGCACTCGGGCAAAAACAGGCCACCCTGCACAAATACATCACCTCCCTCTATGCCCGCTTCGGCGTCAACGGCCGGGCGGCCCTGATGGCGCTCTGGCTCGGCGGCCGCAGTCCATGACCTTCACCTTCCCTCTGTTTGGAGGGGTATTCACCCGCCCTCCGCTTTTTCTACCGTTTACCGCACTTTTTTTTACCATCCTATGACTACTGAAAACAACCCACACCTCCCCTTCATTCAACGCGCGATCGAACTCTCCCGCAAGGCCGCCCTGGAATACTGCACCGGCGGCGTCTTCGGAGCCGTCGTCGTCAAAAACGGCAGGATCATCTCCGAAGGGATGAACCGCGTCGTCGCCAGCCATGACCCGACGTGGCATGCTGAAATGGAAGCGATCCGCCTCGCCTGCATCACCCTCCAGAACTTCAAGCTGGAAGGGTGTACCCTCTACACCTCCGCCGAACCGTGCCCGATGTGCATGGCCACCTGTTACTGGGCGGGCATTGAGGAGGTCTACTACGCCGCCACCGTGGAAGATGCCTTCAAGTACGGCAACTTCGACGACAGCCCGATCTACCAGCAACTCGCCCTGCCCAAGGAACAGCGCTCCATCAAGCTGACGCAGCTCTGCCAGGCGGAAGCGGTCGAAGTCTGGAAGGAATACCACGCGAAGCCCGACCGGGTTCAGTATTGACCCGGGCCGCAAGCGCGGCGGGTCCACGGGTTCACCCTTCCGCCGCTTCCTTGTAACACGCCTCCAGCACGGCGACCTGCCGCGACTGCTCGAAGCGTTCGGCCACGGCTTCGCTCGCGGCGCGCGCCAGGGCGGTGTACCGTTCGCGGTCCTGGGCGAGCCGCAGCATCGCCACGGCGAGCGCGGCATCGTCCCCCTCCCCGACCAGATATCCGGAAACCCCGTCGTCGACCGCTTCGGGGATGCCGCCGTGCCGGGTCGCCAGCACCGGCAGGCCGGTCGCCATCGCTTCGAGCATGGCGTTGGGCACCCCTTCCTGGTTTCCGTCCGCGCCGATCTCGCTCGGGTGGACAAATGCGTGGGCGGCTTCGAACTCGCTCCGCAGCGCGCCCTGGTCGAGAAAACCGCAAAAGCGGACCTTGCCGCGAAGCCCGAGTTCCTCCACGAGCGCCTCCAGCGGCCCGAGCAGCGGCCCCTCGCCCGCGATCACCAGTTGCGATGCCGGGTAATGTTGCGCAAAGACCGCAAACGCCCTCAACGTCACCGGCAGCCCCTTCTTTTCAATGAGGCGGCACGCCTGAAAAAACCGCCACGCCCCATCCCCGGGCACCTGCCGTTCACGGAAGGGGAAGGCCGCCAGCGGAATCCCCGTCCGGTGGATGCGGATCTTCTCCGGCGGGCAGCCGAGCGCCTCCAGCCCCGCGCCGAGCGAGCGCGAACGGACCAGCACCAGCCGCGCGCGTTCAAACACCTCCAGCGTTGCCGCGCGAAAGGCCGGTTTGTCCATGTCGACCAGCGCGTCGGCCCCGTGAAAGGAGACGATCACCGGCACCGGCGGTTTTCGCAGGAGCGGCAGCAGTTGCACGGCGATGTGGCCGAAATAGATATGCACCACGCGCCCTCCGGCGTCGCGGATGGCCTTCGCGATCCGCCGCACCTCGCCGCGATAGACCTGCACCGGCCGCCGGAGCATCTGCCGCACCACCAGCCGACGCAACGCCCGCGTGGCCGGGCGGGGAAGTTCCACCACCGGCTCAAAGGGAAAGCGCCCCGCCTCCTCGCGCTTCCAGGTCAGGACCACGGGTTGCCACCTTTGCAGCCCCGTGATCTGCCGGTAGACGTGAAGCATCTCCGGTTTCAGGAACGTGGCGCAGAACTGGATGGCCGCCGGCCGGGAAGGGTCTACCAAAGGGGGCGGATCGTCAGCAGCCGTATCCCGTCGGGTTCCAGGCGGCGTTTGTTTTGAGTGGATGAGGTGAAGGGATCATACTCCGAGTAAGTCACCAGGTCGCGGCCCGAGCCATATTCCGGCGGGGCCACGGGGTTGATCATCTGCGCTGGATCGGGCGCCGTCAAGACGCGCGGAAGGGCTCCCTCCACTTCCCTCACCGGGTTTGCCAGAGCTTCACCGCTCGTCCGCTCCGCCACCGGCGGCGGCCGCACCATGGTGGTCCCGTCGGTCTCGCGCAGGACCGCCACCTGCCCCGGCCGGACGTAGCGCAATGAGGCGTCGCGCTCCACCGTCGAGGCGCATCCCCCCAAAAAACCGAGCGCCAGCGCCAGCCCCGCCGCGCCGCACCTTCGCGGCATTTGCCGCCTTGAAGTTTCTTTCATGTTCAAACCTCCTTAAAAAAAAGTTCGCCCCGGAAGCTCCCACCGATGGGCGGGGTACCCATTTTTGCCGTTTTCTGCGCGATCCCTCCCCCGGGGCGCTCCCGGGGACGGCGGTTTTCCGAGGATTAGTATTTCCCCACCGCCAACAAGCAGATTACTTTTAACCCCCAAAATGTTGGAACGTCACGTCACCGTATTGAATCAACTGGGGCTTCACGCCCGCCCCGCGGCGGAGTTTGTCCGCGCGACGCGCGCCTTCAAGGCAGCCATTCATTTCATCAAGGACGGCGAAACGTATTCGGGCGCGAGCATCCTCGACGTCCTGAGCGCCAATCTCAACCACGGCGCGGCGTTCATCCTGCGCGCCGACGGTCCCGACGAAGAGAAAGCGCTTGACCACCTGTGCGGCCTGCTCGAAGAGTTTCGTCGGCAGGAGGAGCGCGAAGGAATGTAGTATTCCCCCCCTACCATCACCATGATCGACCATCTCTCCAAGGCCCGGCGGGTTTTCGCCATTGAAGCCGCCGAGGCCGCCCGCGTCGCCGACCGGCTCGACGAGACCTTTGTCCGCGCAGTGGAGACGATCCGCGAAGCGCTCGCCCGGCGGAACAAGATCGTCGTCGTCGGGGTCGGCAAATCAGGCCATATCGGCGACAAGATCGCCGCCACGCTCACCAGCACCGGCTCCCCCGCCGTCGTCCTCAACTCGCTCAACGCCTTGCATGGCGACCTCGGCGTCGTCAGCGACGGCGACATCATCCTCGCCCTGAGCTATTCCGGGCAGACCGACGAGCTTTTGAACATTCTCCCCGCGCTCAAGCGGTTTGAAGTCACCCTGATCGCCCTGACCGGCAACCCGGCTTCGATCCTCGCGCGCCATGCCGACCTCCACCTCAATGTCTCGATCGACCGCGAGGCGTGCCCGCTCGGCCTCGCGCCGACCTCCAGCACCACGGCGATGCTGATGCTGGGCGACGCGCTGGCAATGGTGCTGCTCGAAGCGCGCGGGTTTCGCAAGGAAGATTTTGCCCGCTACCACCCCGGCGGCCGCCTCGGGCGGACCCTCCTGCTCGGGGTAAGCGAGATCATGCGTTGCGGCGAGGCGCTCGCCCTCCTGCCGCCGGAGAGCAGGATTCGCGACGTCCTGCGCGCGATGGCCAAGGCGCGGACCGGCAGCGCCATCCTGACCCATCCGGACGGCTCGCTCGCCGGGATCTTCACCCACGGCGACTTCGGCCGCACCATCGACACCATCCCCGACCTGCTGGAACGCCCGGTGGCCGAGTTCATGACCCCGCACCCGGTCACGATCGCCGCCAACCAGCTCGCCGTCGAAGTCCTCCACCTCCTCAAGCGCCATTCGATCGACGATCTGGTCGTGGTCGAGGAAAAAGAGGGGCTTCGCTTCCCGGTCGGGCTGGTCGATTCGCAGGACCTCGCGAAGTTCCGGCTTGTTTAGGCCGGGTCGGCATGTTTGAATCGCCCCCAATTTTTTTCCAATGCCATTAGCAAACGATCTCCGTAAAGGCCAAGCCGTCCGTTACAACGGCAACGTCGCCATCGTTCTTGAAGTCCAGCACCGCACGCCGGGCAACCTCCGCGCCTTTGTTCAGGCGATCATCCGTTATATCAATACCGGAAAATCAGCCGATGTCCGCTTCGGCTCCACCGACAAGGTCGAGATCGTCGAAGTCCACCGGACCAACCTGGAATTCAGCTACAAGGACCAGAGCGGCTACCATTTCATGGACCCGGAGACGTACGAAACCATCGAATTGAGCGATAGCCTCCTGGCCGACGCCAAGGATTACCTCGTCGAAAACCTTTCCGTGGAAGTCCTTTACGCCGAAGGGAAGGCGGTCCAGGTGGAACTCCCCGCCACCGTCACCATGACCGTCACCGAATCGGCCGAAGGGGTGAAGGGCGACTCGGCCAACAACGTCCAGAAACCGGCCACGCTGGAGACCGGCAAGGTGATCAACGTCCCCCTCTTCATCAAGGAAGGCGAGCAGATCCGCGTCGATACCCGCACCGGCAACTACCTCGGGCGGGCGTAGGGCCGACCGGCGGTTTTACCCTCCATGAAACCGCGTCCCCGGCGCAGCAAAAAGGAAGAGCAAAGGCGGCTCCGCGTCGAGACCCCTTCGCTCTTCGCGGACGACCCTGCGTTCGGCGACGGCCTGGACGCTTCCGACGCCTTTTACCCGGACGCGCGGCCTGAGAAGGAGCCGCTCGTCGTCCCGCAACGCTGGGTCAATGCCGCCATCGCCCTCTTCCTCCTCCCGCCCGCGTGGATCTGGACGCAGACCTTCTTCACCCTCTTCTCCCACCAGACCGTCCACCACGCCTTCTGGGCGACGGAGGAGCTTTGGTTCTTCTCGCTCGGCACCCTCCTCTGGCTGATCGCCTTTTTCGGGCTCCCGCGCCCGGTCACCCTCTACGTCTTCGGCCATGAGCTGACCCATGCCATCTGGTCGTGGCTGATGGGGGGGCGGGTGAGCGAGTTCAAGTTCAGCGAAAAAGGGGGGTACATCCTCACCAACAAGCACAACTTCTGGATCTCGCTCGCGCCGTATTTCTACCCGGTTTACAGCGTCGCGGTGATCATCCTCTACGGGATCGCCTCGCTCTTCTGGGATGTTGCCCCGCACACCCGCTGGCTTTTCCTCGCCCTCGGGGTCACCTGGGCGTTCCATATCAGCTTCACGGTCTGGATGATCCCCAAAGGGCAGAGCGACCTGACCCACCACGGCACTTTTTTCTCGCTGGTCATCATCTACCTGATGAACCTCGCCCTCCTTTCCGCGCTGGTCATCCTTACCGCGCCCAACGCCACCTTCGTCGACTTCTGCCGCGAATTTTACCGGAACACCTCGCACTTCACCGGGCAGGTGATGGAGCTACTGCGGGCTCTGCGGTAAAAACCCGGCGGCAATAACCGCCTTTTCCAGAACCGACGCCGCATACTGCGCCGACCCGGCGGTGAGGTGAATCCCGTCGGTGTAGGAGGGCGTATGGCCCTCGCGCTCAAATTCCGAGGCGAGATCGACAAAAACCGCGCCGGGAAGTTCCTTCAGAAGCAGGTTCGCCAACGGGTCAAGAGGGTCCGATGGTTGCCGGGCGCCCCCGGTCGGGATCGAAAAAAAGATCACCTTCACCCCCCGCTCCATAAGGCGGGCGATCATCCGGCGCGCCTCCTCCACTTCCGGCGTCGCGGCCTTTTGCAGGCTGACCGGCGATGCGACACTCCGGACCCCCTCCCGGGCGCGGACCAGGATCGGCGTTTTCACCGCCAGCGGCCCCTCCGCCGTCGCCTCGGCCGACAGGTCCATCTCCAGCTTCAGGGCGGAATAGAGGACCGAGGAAGGCCGGTAGGCGGGGCGCAGGATCGGGAACCACGCTCCCATCTTCCGTTGCGGTTGCGCCATCGCTTCGTCGAGCAGCGCCTCGTTTCCATCCGCGGGACGGGTCAGGGTGTTGATCTCGATCAGGCAGACCTTCATCGCCAGCCGTTCCTTTCGCAGGATCAGCTTGAGCCCGTAGGCCGCGCTCCCGCCGTCGACCGCCACGTTGTCGACCGAAAGCGGCTCAAAGTACCCGGGAAGGAGCCGCGCCGTCATCGAAGAACCGACCAGCCCCACCTCCCCCTCGCCGCGATGGACATACGCCTCGAGGCGGATCAGGTTCGCCTGCACGTTGTTTTCGCCAAAGCTGGCCGCCTTTTTCCAGTGCGCCACCATCCCGACATAGCCGGCGGAGAGCAGCACGGCGACCGCCACCACCCCGAGGGTGAAGCGCCCGCCTGATCTGCCTGGTGAAGAAGCCGTTGCCACTTAGAATTGAAAATAGATAAACGCCCCGGACATGCCGGAATTGGAAATAATCAGAAACAGGAGCAGGCCGACGCACGCCATTTTCGCCCGGTAAAAGACCACCGGCGAGGAAAGCTCCAGCCGCTCCCAAAGCTGCTCCCGGTAAAGCCCGTAGAGATGGAAAAGGATGACCGGCAGCGAAAAAAGAGCGATGACAAAGGTCGGCTGCGGCAGCAGGCCCGGCTTGAGCGCGGCAATCCCGGCGAGGTAAAGCTTCACGTGCTCGAAATCGGGCAGCTTGAAAAGAAGCCAGAGCAGGCTCACCGCCGAAAAAACCACAAAAATACGCAGTGCCGAGCCGAGCCCGCGCCAGAAGCCGCCGTCAAACCGCGCCGCCTCCCCCCGGACATGGCAGAGGCGCTCCAGCGCCAGCAACACCCCGTGGACGCCGCCCCAGATCATGTAGCTCCACGCGGCCCCGTGCCATAACCCGCCCAGGAACATCACCACGAAAAGGTTCAGGTAAGTCCGCAGCGCCCCCTTGCGGTTGCCGCCCAGCGGAAAGTAGAGGTATTGCTTGAGCCAGGTCGAAAGGGAGATGTGCCACCGTTTCCAGAATTCCGTGAGCGAAGCGGAGAGGTAGGGGTAACAGAAGTTGACCGGCAACTGGTAGCCGAAGAGCCGCGCCAGCCCCATCGCGATCAGCGAATAGCCGCAGAAATCGGCGAAAATCTGCATCGAAAAGGCGTAGAGGAGGAGGACCAGTTGAAAACTCGGCGCGCCGACAAAGTTCGGGTAATCGATCATCGCCGTCACATCGCGCAGGTTGTCGGCGACCACCATTTTGAAAAAGTAGCCCGAAACGAGCTTGGTCGTGGCATCCTCCCAGTCGATCCCGCCGACCCGTTTTTCCCCGATCTGGTGCATGAACTCGTGCGCCTTGACGATCGGCCCGGCGATCAGGGCCGGGAAAAACGCCTTGAAGAGGAAGATGTTCCTGCCGAGCGCGCGCCGCTCCTCCGCCGTCTGCGGGGGCCGCATCCCCGGGATGCCGTCGGGCCCGGCGCGGTAGACATCGACCACGAGGCTGATCCCCTGAAACGTAAAGAAGGAAATCCCGATCGGCAGCGGGATTTCGCTTAAATGATAGCCCCATTTCTGCCACTCCCCGGCGCTCAGAAACGTCTCGGCAAAGAGCCCCGCATACTTGAAAAACGCCAGGATCGCCAGGTTCACCACCACGGCCCCGCTCACCATCGCCCACCGGGAACGCGATGTCCTGCCATGGTCGAGCAGGTAAAGCGCCACCGCCGTGTTCAGCCCGGTCGAGGCGAGGAGAAGAAAAATCAGCCACGGCTCGCCCCACGCATAAAAGAAGTAGCTGGCGACAATCAGCAGCCCGGCCTGCCACCCCGAACGCCACCGCCCGACCAGATAATACCCTGCCAGCACCAAGAGCAGAAAAATGACGAATTCCCAGGTGCTAAAGAGCATAAAAGAAGATCAACGCGCGCTCATTAAAAAAAACTTCCTCTTTTCCACGGTCGGCCCGAGGGGAAAAGATGCCGAAATGACTTGCTTCCCTCTAAACGCTCCCCCTGCTTCCGTCAAGTAGAAGCCATGACACCAGGGGAAGGCCCCCAGGCCGCGATTCCGGATTGACCCGGGCGGCCTGATCAGCCGAAAGTTTCTTTCTTTTCTCCCGTCGCCCGCAACTTCCATTCCCTTTTTCCGATGTCGCACCACCTTGATACCCTCTTCGAATTCCTCCGTTTCCAAAGCGTCTCCGCCGACAGCGCCTACACGCCGCAGATGCTCGGCTGTGCCGAATGGCTCGCCGGCTATTTCCGGAAGATCGGTCTGAGCGCCGAAGTCCACCCGACCGCCGGTCACCCGGTCGTCACCGCCCGCAACGAGCACCGGCCCGACCGTCGGACGGTCCTCATCTACGGTCATTACGACGTGCAGCCGGTCGATCCGCTTGCCCTCTGGACCCGGCCGCCGTTTGAACCGGCGGTGGAGGAAGGGGTCATCTACGCGCGCGGCTCGGCGGACAACAAGGGGCAGATCATGGCCCACATCCTCGGCGTGGAGGAGACGCTCAAGGCGAAGGGCGACCTGCCGGTCAACCTGATCTTTCTAGTCGAAGGGGAGGAGGAGATCGGCAGCGGCCACCTCGGCCCCTTTCTGGAGGCGCACCGCGAAAGCCTGCAACCCGATGTCATCGCCATCTCCGACACCGGAATGATCTCCCCCGACCTTCCGGCGCTCACCTACGGGCTGCGCGGTATTCTGGCGCTGGAGGTCCGCGTCAAAGGCCCCGCCACCGACCTCCACTCCGGCTCCTACGGCGGCCTCGCCCCGAACCCGGCCACGATCCTCGCGCGGATGATCGCCTCGCTGCACGACGACGAGTTCCGCATCGCCATCCCCGGGTTTTACGATCGCGTCCTCCCGCTTCAGGAGTGGGAGCGCGAGGAATGGGCCAAACTCCCCGATACCGACGACGAATTCCGCAAGGTCATCCGCTCGCGCGGGTTGCTGGGCGAAACCGGTTACACCTCGCTGGAACGCCTCTGGGCGCGCCCGACGGCGGAGGTCAACGGCATCGGCGGCGGCTACCAGGGCGAAGGGAGCAAGACCGTCATTCCGAGCGAAGCGTTTGCCAAGCTGACCTTCCGGCTGGTCCCCAACCAGAGCCCGCGGGAGATCGACGCCCTCGTCCGCCAGCATCTTCAGAACATCTGCCCGCCGGAGGTGGAACTGACCCTCTCCGACAGCCACATCGGCGAACCGTTCATGAGCGACCCGCAAAGCGCCGACGGCCTCGCCGCGCGCCGCGCCGTCGCCCGGACCTGGGAGTGTGAACCGGCGCTCATCCGGCAGGGCGGGTCGATCCCGATCCTCCAGACCTTTCAGCAGGTGTTCGGGACCGACATCCTCCTGCTCGGCCTCGCCCAGCCGGGGTGCGCCGCCCATGCGCCCAATGAAAACTTCCTCGTCAAAAACTTTGAGGAGGGCATCCGGCTCAACCAGGCGCTGCTGGAGGAACTCGCCGCCGTTCCCGCGAAGTCGTAAAGCGGCTTACAAATCGTACCGCCGCCCCGGTTCGGGGATGATCACTTCCGTTTCCGGCAAATCCTCCGCGATCGCCCGGGCAAACCAGTCGATCGCCGACGGGTCGCCGTGGACGAGGAGCACCTTTTTCGGCTGCACCCGCGCGATCCAGCTTCGCAACGTCTCGCGCGAAGCGTGGGCGCTGAAGTTGAAATCCTCCACATGGCAGGCGAGCGGCGAGGGCGGTTCCCCCGCTTCGAGCTGCACGAGATCGCCGGGCGCCGCGGCCTTGATCCGTCCGCCGGGAGATTCGGGGTCGGCATAACCGATAAAGAAAAGATGGTGCGCCGGGTTGCTGATGATCCGGTCGGCGAAGAGGTTGGAGAGCGTCTTCTCGGTCATCATCCCGCTGGTGAGCGCATACAGCCGCCTGGGGCGGAGTTGCAGTTCGTTGATCTCGCGCCCGCCGACCACGAACGGCTCCACCGCGTCGCGCAGTTTCAATCCCGGGCGCTGGCGCGGCCATTGCCCGGAGAGCTTGTCGTAAAGGTCGGTCAGTTTTGCGCTCAATCCGCCGATGTAGACCGGAAGGCCGAACGGGATCTCGCCCCGTTCCTCCATCCCGGCGAGCATCGCCAGCAGTTCCTGCGTCTTGCCGAGGGCAAAGGTCGGGATCAGGACCGCCCCGCCGCGTTCAAATGCATCACGCAACGCCGTCGCGAGCCGCGCCTCCTCGCTGCGGCGGGTGAACCCCTCCGGGGTCGGCTGGTCGCCGCGCGTGGTTTCGACGACGAGCACATCGACCGGCCCGTCCGGGAACGCCGCCCCCTGGGAGAGCGTCTGGTTCTCGAAGTTGACATCGCCCGTGTAAAAGACCGTACGCCCTTCGCCGCGGATCATCGTCCCGACCGAGCCGAGAATATGACCCGCATCGAAAAATTCGAAATGGAGCATCTCCTCCGCCTCCCGCAGGGAGAGCCGTTCCCCCTCCAGGCTCCAGCGCTGCCCGAGCGGCACCCCCTGCCAGCGGCGTCCGGTGATCTCCACCTCCTTGTGCGTAAAAAGCGGGTAGCTCGACAGGCCGCGCGCTTCGCGGATGCGCAGCATCACGTTGACCGAGTTGTGCAACATCACGTCGGCGATCTGCCGGGTCACCTCCGTGGTAAAAAGCCGCGCCCGCGGGTGTCGCCGCAGGAGTACGGGGATCGACCCGACATGATCCTGATGGGCATGCGAGAGGATCACGCCATCGACGGAATCGTCATCGAGCGCGGCGAGTTCCGGCAACGCCTCGAACCCCTCCAGCCGGGGGTGAAGGCCGCAATCGAGCACCAGACGTTTGCCGGCAATCTCCAGGAGGTACGAATTCGCGCCGATCCCGATCTCGCGCGTGAGGTTCAAAAATTGCATGGTGCTTGAAGGAAAGCGCCGCCTCCGGCGCTCCCTTTAAAGTGAACGCCTTTGGGCCGGTTGGCAACCATGCGGTTGACTTAAATCGCCTTGGAGGGAGAGCCTCCGCGCCGTGGACAAAAAGAGAAGCCAGGATGATGCTTTTCACACATTCATCCCGGCTTCACTAAAGGTTTCGCGCCTCCCTTGGAAAGCGCGCTTCTTTTTTTAAGAATTACTGAATCTGCGAGAGGATCAGCCCCGGCAGGTCGGCGATCTTCACCCGCTCCTGCTTCATCGAGTCGCGGTGACGGAGGGTGACGGTCCCTTCGTTCTCCGGTCCGTTTTCGCCGATGGTGTCGAAGTCGATCGTCACGCCAAACGGGGTTCCGGCTTCGTCCTGCCGACGGTAACGGCGGCCAATCGCGCCGCTGTCGTCGTAGAAAACGTTCATCTGCCGACGGAGCAGGTCGCGCACTTCCTTCGCCTTTTCGACCAGCGCCGGTTTGTTGCGAAGCAGCGGGAAGACCCCGACCTTGATCGGCGCGACCTTCGGGTGAAAGCGCATGACGGTGCGGACCTCCGTCTTCCCTTTTTCGTCGGTCACTTCCTCCTCGTCGTAGGCGTTGCAAAGGAGCGCGAGCACGAGACGGTCGACCCCGGCGGAAGGCTCGATCACGTGCGGGATGTAGCGCTCGCCCGCCTCCTGGTCAAAGACCTCCTGCGACTTGCCCGAAGCGTTGTGGTGCTGGGTCAGGTCAAACGCGCCGCGCGCGGCGATCCCCTCCAGCTCCTGCGCGCCGAACGGGAACTGGTAGAGAATGTCGACGGTCGCCTTGGCGTAGTGCGCCAGTTCGTCCTTGCCCTGCCAGTAGAGTTCGAGCCGGTCGCGGCTGATCCCGATGCTTTCGTACCAGCGCAGCCGCTGTTCGAGCCAATAGGCGTGCCAGACCTGCCAGCCCCAGTTCGCCTCCGGTTCGCCTTCGACCACGCCCCCTTCCGGGAGTTGGGCCACCGGCCCCGCCTGGCGCTCGACCACTTCGTCGGGCTTGATGAAATACTCCAGCTCCATCTGCTCAAACTCGCGGGAGCGGAAAATGTAGTTGCGCGGGTTGATCTCGTTGCGGAACGCCTTGCCGATCTGCACAATTCCGAAGGGAACCTTCTGGCGGCTGGTCTCGAGCACGTTCTTGAACTGCACAAAGATCGCCTGCGCGGTTTCAGGGCGCAGGTAGACCACGTTTTCCGCGCTTTCAACCGGCCCCGCGTGGCTCTTGAACATCAGGTTGAACATCCGCGGCTCGGTCAGGAGCGACCCGTTTTCCGGGTTGTAAAGGGTGGTGTTCTCGACCTTCTCCGTCGCCTCGCCGAGCAGTTCGGGTTCGGTGAGCCCCCGCTGCGCGTAGAACTGGACCGCCACCTTGCGCGCGCTTTCCGCCGGTTTGCCCGGGGCGAGCAGGACGGAGTAGGCTTCGTTGAGTTCCTTCCCTCCTTCGGCCTTCTCCCGCGCGCCGGTGTAGGAATAGACCACGCCCGATTGCGGCTCGATCTGGTCCGCCCGGAAACGCTTCTTGGTCAAAAGGCAGTCGACCATCGGGTCGGCAAACGTATCGAGGTGTCCGGAAGCTTTCCAGACCGACGGGTGGAGGATGATGCTGGCGTCGAGACCTTCGATGTCGTCGCGCATCCGCGTCATGCTGTTCCACCAGAGCGCCTTGGCGTTGCGCTTGAGTTCGACCCCGAGCGGCCCGAAATCCCAGAAACCGTTGATGCCTCCGTAAATCTCGCTGGAGGGAAAGATGAAACCTCGGCGCTTGCAGAGCGAGACGATTTTCTCCATCCGTTCATGCGATTGATTGGCAGGTGCAACACTCATAAGGGCGTGAACTCACCACCTGCGAGGGGCGCTTGGCAAGTGGAAAGCGTCTTTGAAGCGCTTTTTTTACTGTTATGCAAGGTTGCAGGGGTCGCCACAGCCTGAACCGACTCGCGCCAGCGGATTTCCGCCCCCACCCGGACATCCGCAAACCGGTCGCCCGGGGCGGCGATCCGGCGGAGCAGCAAGGCGACGCTTTCGCGCGCCAGCGCCCCGATATCCTGCCGTACGGCGGTGAGGCGCGGCGACCAGTGGGCCGCCAGCGGAAAGTCGTCAAACGCGGCGAACGAAAAATCCTCCGGGATGCGCAACCCGTGGTCGCGCAGGCCCGCGATCGCGCCGATGGCCAGCGGTTCGGAAAGGGCGACGAGCACGGTCGGCTGCGCGGTCTTTTTCCCTTTGCCCGCCAGACGCCCGACGGCTTCGCGCGCCGCCTCGGCACGGTGGGGAAGGTTGACCACGGTGAGCCGGTCGCCAAAGGTGTCGCGCAGGCCGTCGCACCGCTCCATGAGGCTTCGGTCCCCCTCGGGCGCGTTGAAGACGACCACCCGGCGGTGCCCGAGGGCGGCGATCCGCTCCGCAAGTTGCCGGGAGGCGACCCGGTTGTCGGTGGCGACAAACGGGACTTCCGGCGTGCATTCGGGACGGTCGAGGATCACCACGGGAAACGCTGGTTTGAGCCCGACCTCCTTCGGCTCGACCCGGTCGCGGGAGGGAATCCAGATCAATGCATCGATCCCGCGCCCGATCAGGGAGGAGACCAGCCCCGGCTCGGCTTCGGGATCGTTGCGACTGTGGGAAATGAGAAGCTGGTAGCCGTGCTGGCGCAGTTCGAGTTCCAACTGGTCGGTCAGCGCCCCGAAGGTCGCCACCCGTGCGGAGGGAAGCAGAAAGCCGACCATCATGGTCCGGCGCAACCGGAGGCTGCGCGCCTGGGCGTTGGCGGCGTATCCCCGCTTGCGGGCGCACGCCTCCACGCGGCGGATCGTCTCCGCCGAATAGCTCGCCCCCGCAAAGGAGCGGTTGAGGATCTTGGAGACCGTGCAGGTCGACAACTGCAACTCTCTGGCCAGATCGCTCAAGGTCACGCGGGCTCTGCTCATCGGAAATACACCCTTCTTTCCCGATGATTGAAGCTGCTCCGCGTCCCGCTGGCCACCCCTATTTTCGCTTCTCACGGCGAGTCGAGCCAGACATGGAACCGGATCGACTGGCTGAAACGGGGAAGCTCCCGGTCGCGGACAAAACGGCACTGTTCCAGCTTGGTGCGGACCATGTCGGCGCTGAACGCCACGCCGTAGCTGTGCCCGTACCCGAGCCGGTCGTCGCGCTCGAGGACGGGGAGGATCGCTTCCGCGTTGGCGATTTCGTCGCTCAGGATCGCCTGCAACGCTTCGATCCGTTCCCGGAAGAGTGGCGCGTCGCACGGATGGTTTTGCAGAAGATCGCGCGCATGGTAGAAGCGGACGACATTCTCCAGCGTTCGCAGGATGCTGCCGACCGTCTCGACCACGCCGAGTTCCATCGCCGCGCGGCTGCCCGGTGCGGCGCTCCCGAGCGCCTCGCGCAGAAGGGCGAGCCCCGCCTCCCACTGCCTGCGGCACGCTCCCAGGCATTCCAGATAACGCTCCACGCCGAAGGGAAGCGTGATCAAAAGATCGCTGACGTAACGCGGCTTGGCCCCACGCCGGATTCGCTCCATCTCCTCCTCGGAAAAACTCGATTCGGAGAGGTCGCCCCGCAGCGCGAAGAAGGCGTCGGGAAGGTCGTAACGCCCCTGAACGTCAAAGATGAGCGGGTGCGCGGGCCCAAGGTACATCGGCCCCTTCATATAGGCGTTGCGTTCGCCGGAGGTCATGGCGCTGTAGGGGTAGTCGTCCCAGGCGGCGCTGATCAGCTTCCACCCTTCAAGCACGCGGGAGACCCCTTCGGCGTCGAGCCGGAAATCGCGCCGCGCGATCGTCGCCAGCAGTTCGCGCCGGGCGTCGTCCCCTTCCGCCGCAGGGTCGCGCCAGGTCACCTTGTATTGCAGTTCCTCGGGGGGGGTGGCGTTCATCCCGTAAAAGCGCCACTGCCCCATGATCCCGCCCACGCCGGTGCCGCGCAGCGCCTCGAAGCGGGCGAGCCACCGCTCGTGGACGGGGATGTACGGCAGGCAGAAGAAGTCGGGCGTGGTGTTGGTCTCCGTCTTGGCGTAGATCGGGCGCCCTTTTTCCTTCAGCAGCCGCGCCTGTTCGGCAAAAAGGGTGCTCGGGCCGATCTGCTTGATCTGGTAATCGAAATACCGGACCCCCGCGCCGAGCGCCGCATCGTCGTCGCCGCCGTCGAAGTTGCACAGGACCGAGACGCCGGGGTCGAGGTGCCCGATCCACTCCAGTTGAAACGGATCGGCGGACGACCAGATGAACGCCGAATAGGGCCACGCGTAGAGCCGCTTTTGCGAGCCGGTTTCGCGAAGCGCGCCGCTCACGGTATTGACCAGTTTCGCCACGGAGCGCGACGGGTTGAGATCCCGGCAATGGGGACAGTTCGTCCCGCCGTTGGGGCTGTTGGCCGGGCGGGTGAAACAGTGGAAAAAACATTCCCCGCCGATGATCATGCTCGCCCCCGCCACTTCCGGCACGGCGGAAAAGAGGTTGCGGGTCATCTCCGCATACGCCTGGAGCGTTTTCGGGCTGCTGCTGCAAAGGTTGTACCACTCGCGCCCGCTGATCTCTTCCATGAAAATCTCCACCAGCGCCCCGCGCACTTCCGGGTGCGCCGCGAAGACCGGGTGGTCGCCATAGAGCGGGTGGGTGTTGAGGTTGAGGTAACAATCGATGCCAAAAGGGGCGAGCCGCTGCGCAAATTCGCGGATCAACCCGGTCGCCCGCTCGAAATCGGGGCTGTTGAGTTCGGGAAGCGTCTCGCTTTTGAAAAGTTCCCAGCAACTGGCGTAAATATGAATCCCGTTCGCGCCGTAGTGCGACATCAACGCGAGGTAATCGTCCGAAAAACGGCCAAACGGGTATTGCCTCCGGCTGGCGTCCCACTCGTCGACGCGGAGGTTCTGCGAGCCGTAGATCATCGCGCCGTTGGAGATGCGCGGGGCAAAGGCCGGTTGCCGCCGGAGCGTCCCGGGCTTGAGGAACGGACCGCCGCGATCAGCAAAGCTCCATTCCAGGAAATGCGTCCCGTGCAGCAGCCCCCGCTCGTGCCGGGCGGTGATGGTGATCCCCTCCCGGGTGGTTACGATCGCAAACGCCTCCACGGAAAGGTCCTGCCGGTCGAAATCAGCGGGAAAGGGCTCCCCTTCCAGCCGCCAGGCCACCGAAGGGGCCTCCGCCGTCTCTCCGCAGAAGGTGATCTCAAACCCCTCCGCGCAAAAGCGCCGGAAGTCGGCGACCATGCGGGTCGTCAACGGCGTGGAGATTTGCGGCGGGACGATCCTCCAGCCGTTTTCGACGGCGATTTCGTCCGTCCCGGGCGTCACGCCGGGGCGGCGGCGGAAACGGTAATGTTCACGGTCGAGAAACGCCGAAAAGCGTTCGGTTCGTTCAAGCGTCGGTTTGAGGCTCATGAGATAGGGGTTGCCGCCGCGATGGAAGCCGCCGTCCTGAAAACCGCCCCGCGCGCCTTGAGACCGGCGAGCAGGTGGTCAAACTCCCGGAGCGCGACATCGCCGCAGTTTTTAACGATGAAAGGATCGGGCAAGACGCCCCCTTCACCAAAATGGATCAAGCCTTCCGGCATCGGGTGAAACTCCCACGGATGAAAATAAAAGGCAAGCACCCGGCGGGTCACCTGCGCCTGCTCCAGATGCGCCAGAAAACGGTCGACATTTTCAAGCAGCGCTTCGGCTGACTCGGTGCGGAACTTCGGCCACTGGTCGCGGTTGCGTCCGTACCGGTCGGTGCTCGCGAGGCTCAGGTCGGCAAAGTTCGGGATCTCAACCAGTCGCATCCGGCCCGGTTGCGTCCAGTCGTCCGCAGAGGGGCGGTACGGCTCCAGGCGCTCTTCGAAATGGTACATCGGGTAGGAAGCGTCGCTCACGTAACCGAGTTCCTCCAGCGCGTTGCAGACCGCCGTGGAACCAAAGAGCCGGGGCGCGCGGAAGCTGACCGGGGTCACCCCGCAGACCTCCTCGATCCAGCGGGTGTTGAGTTCCAGCCGGGGCTTCACCTCGTGCGGCAGCAGCGGATGCACCCCGGGGATCGGAAAGATCGCCTCCCCGACGCTCTCGTGGTAGAGGCTGTGCGAGCCGATCTCGTGCCCGGCCTCCATCACCTGATGGAGGCTTTCAGGCACCTCCCTTGCCGAGAGGCCGACGAAGTAAAAGGTGCCGGTCGCCCCGTGTTTGCGGAAAATTTCCAGCACCTTCGGGGTGGCGTGGCGCAACCCTTCGTGAAAAGGGGTCCAGGAACCGACATCGGTCTCCATGTCGAAACCGAGCAGGACTTCAAGCGGCGGGGTGGGATCAGTGGCCATGGTATCAATTCATCTCGGAGCGCAAGCGCCCGGGGCGGACTTCTGCGTCTGCCGTGGGGTTGGAGGTTGAAGCAAAGTCCAACGCCACGGTCGGCGCGGAGGCCGATCCTCCAGTGCGACCGGCCTTACGGTTTCAATGACGTGCATGGCGGATCAGGCGGGTCGGACCGAGGGTGCGGCGGAATCGGTCGGATACCCCATCACCGTGTAGTAAGCCAGATTCGGCTGGCGGATGTCCATCCTGCCGATCTGCGCCACCACCGGGGCGTTGCATTCGATCACCAGCGCGTATTGCCCTTCGGGGATCTGCACCGGGTTGATGCCGACCGGCTCGTCGGTCCGGTAACAGCGGACGCGGCGCGGCGCGATCTCGGGAAGTTCCACGCGCCACGGGTCGCGGTCGGCGAAATAGACCGTCATGACCGGGTAAACCGTCTCCCCGCCCGTGTTGAGCAGGACGAGCGACTCGTGCCCGTGCGTCTCGGCGTTTTTCGCCGCCGGGTCGTACGGATCGTGCGGCGGCAGGTCGCCGTCCGGGAAGACCCAGGTCCGGTGCCCGAGGCTCACGCGTCCACCTCCACCAGTCCGGTGTGTTCGGGGCTCAGGAGTTCGCTGCACCCTTCCGTGATGCGGCAGCCGTTCTCCCAGCGCAGCCCGAAGGTCCCGCCCTGCTGGCTGGCCAGTTCGCTCCCCGCGGGGGTGTAGAAGTAGGTGTCGATCTGGAAGGTCATTCCCGGGGCGAGGTTGTAGTCGCTGGTCGTTTCAATCCAGGGCCGCTCGACTTCGATCATCCCGAGGCCGTGGCACGGGCCGTAGAGCTGGTATTCGGCGAAACCGCTCCTGGCCACAAAATCGTCGTATTCGATGGCAACTTCGCGGGCCGGTTTACCCCCGACCATCAGCGTCTGGGTGAACTGGTGCGCCTTCAGGCCGAACTCCAGCAGCTTGCGGGCGGCGTCCGACGGTTTGCCGATGCTGACCGGCACCCCGATGCTGGCGGAATAGCCGTGGACGCGGGCGCTCAGGTTCAACTGCACGATGTCGCCCTTTTCGATCGCCCGGTAACCGGCGCGACCGATCGCGTGGCCGCTCGCGGGGCCGGAGAGGACATACTGCGGCAGCCCTTCGTACTCCGCCCCTTCGCGGTAGATGACGCTCTGGGACATCCCGGCGATCTGCAACTCGGTCAGGCCCGGGCGCAGGCCGGCGATCACTTCGTCGGTCGCCTTGCGCACGATCCGGAACGCTTCCTTCAGGCAGGCGATCTCCGCGTCGGACTTGATCGCCCGCTGCTGGAAGAGGATCGGGTCGGCCTTGACCAGTTCGGCGTTCGGGAAGGCTTCACGCAGCGAACGGTAGACGGGAAGCGGAAAAATCGCCCACCCGGCCAGACCGATCCGCTTCGGTTCACGGCCGACGGCGTCGACGATCAGGCTGCGGAACGAATCGACGGAGATCGACGGGTAGTCAGGCTCGGCCGGTTCACGGTATTCGCCGAGTTTGCGGACATCGGCGATTTTCGTCCGGCTGCGGGCAAAGGTTTCGCTTTCCGGCCCGATCAGGAGCCGCACCTTCCCCTCGCCCGTCACCAGCACTCCGGCGGATTCAAACAGCGGCCAGTAATCGGAAAGGTAGCGGACGTTGGCGAAATCGGCCTCGTTGGAGTGAACGATCAAGGCATCCAGCCCCGCTTCGGCGACCAAAGCGGCGGTGCGCGCCTGACGGGCCTGGAACTCGGCATCGGAAATACGTGGAGGAGTGCTCATAGGGATCAGAAGAGGGAAGAGAAGGTGAAAGAAAGCCGCTCCGCTTTTGCAAAGGCGGCGGTACGGTCGCGAGAAAGCCATATAAACGTTTATATTGGCAAGCAGAAAGAGGCGGAACTTGAATATTTTCTTTGAAAATCGCTCTTCCGCCCGGAAAGGCTCTTTTTGCCCGCAGGCTGGCACGATCACTGCTGTTTTTAATTTCGGCCCGACCTCTTTTTTCCAAGGGAGGTCCCGGGCGAAAAGGTACATTAAAAAACCGACCCTTAACTCCCCGTGAACATTTACATCAGCCGTGACGGCTCCGTCGTTGGACAGTTTGAACTTCCGGAATTAATCGACGCCATCTCCAACGGGCGCGTTCTCCACAGTGACCAGGCGTGGCATCGCGGGCTTGACGAACTCGGCAACGTTTGCGAGATCGTCCCCCCGCTTCTGCCGATGATTTCCGACCGGACCGCGCCCCATCTGCGCGAAGTGGCTGCAAAATAAGCCCGCTTGCATCTCAACTCTCCGCAAAATACGATGCCATGCCGAGAGAAGATGAGTACACTACCGGTCCAGATCAGCGAAAACGCGCCGCACCCCCAGGCTGCCCACCACCCTTTTGCGGAGGATGCTTACAGCGTCACCGTGCGCGGCGAGAGCAGCGGCTTTGCCCAGCAGGTCACGGCGCGCACCCACTGTTTTACCTCCGATGAACCGATCAGCATGGGAGGCGGCGACACCGGCCCCTCGCCGTACGACCTCCTTCTGGCGGCGCTCGGCTCGTGCACGTCGATGACGATCAGCATGTACGCACGCCGCAAGAACTGGCCGCTCAACGATGTGGTGGTCCGCCTTCGCCACTGGAAGCAGCGCCCCTTAAGCGGCGACGAAGCGGCCCCGATCCCGCCTCCGGTCGACATCATTGAGCGGGAGATCACCCTCAACGGCAACCTCGACGACCAGCAGCAGGCGCGCATCCTCGAAATCGCCGACCGCTGCCCGGTCCACCGGACCCTCTCCGCGAAAATGGAAATCCGCACCCAGTCCGCCGTGACCAACCCGCCCCTGCCGTAATCATCGGGGGGTCAGGCAGCAAATCTTGACAAAATCTGTCAAGATTTGCTGCCTGACCCCCTCCTCGACGTTTTTTTTCCGTTTCGCTGGACGCCCCTCTTTCGCCCGGTTATCTTGCCGGGCGATTGTCCACTTGAGTCGATGTCGAAATTTCACCCCGTCAGCGCGCCCAAAGCCTCGATGAACTTCCTGATGTTCATGGCGCTGCTTTTCGTGGGGTGGAACCCATCACCCCTGCGGGATCTCGCCGCCGCGGTCGAAGCCGGGACCGCCCGGGTCGCCGAACCGGTGCCTGACGCCGGGCGTCCGGACGAAAACCGGAAGGCCGCTACCGATCCCTCGCACAGTTCCCGCTCGTTCGCTTTTTCCACGCCGACGCGCGAATGGCTTCGCACCTCTTCCAACGACACCCCGCCGGAACACTTCCTGCTTCCCGGCTCACTCGCCGTGCCGGTGGTGATCTTCGCACCCTGCTTTGAAAGCGTCGGCCGCGCCGTCTTGCCGGTTCCCGGCCGTCGCGTCCTCGCTCACTCCAACCGGGCTCCTCCGGCAGCGATCGGTTAGAAAGAGGGCTCCCTCCTCCTTCTTTTCCGACCCCTTCCGGTGGTTTCAGGCACCATGATCGCCCTGCTTTCTCCGTTTCGGACTCATCAAGCAGCCGATCGCCCTTCCTCCGCCGGAATCGCCTTTTCGCTCATTTTTTGCCCGCTTCTTCTTTCTTCTTTTCTCTTTCCCTTTAAACTCCTGATGTTTCGTCAGGAAAGCACCTTCCTTTTTTTATGACTCTCGGCCTTGTTTTAACCTCGGGATTGATCTTTCTCTTCGGATTGATCCTGCTTGCTCTTTTCGTCGCCTACTTTGCGGAAGACCGCAGCCGCTACAAGCGGATCGTCGGCAGCATCCTCACCGTTGCCCTGACCGGCCTTAGCCTTGCGGTCATCTATCCGCCCAAGGATACCGTCCGCCTCGGGCTCGACCTCGAGGGGGGGACCTCGTTCCTGATCCGCCTCATGCCCGAACAGGGGCGCGAGATCCGACCCGACACGCTTGAAAAAGCGGTCGAGGTCATCCGCAAGCGGGTCGACCAGTTCGGCGTCTCCGAGCCGGTCATCACCCCGCAGGGGAAGGACCGCATCCTGGTCCAGATCGCGGGGCTCGACCCGGCGCAGATCGAAGCCGCCCGGCAACAGCTCGGCCAGGTCGCCAAGCTGGAGTTCCGCGCCGTCCACCCGAACACCGACGCGCTGGTCCCCCAGATCGAAGCCGGCCTGCAACTGGTTCCTCCCGGTTACCGGATCGAGTCGTTCAGTGACGAGGACGACGGCGGCGACGGGGAGCCCTCCGCCCGCTCGCAGGAAAAACTGCTGGTCAAGATCCGCCCCGAGATCGAGGGCGAACGGGTCCGCCGCGCGTTTGCCACCTTTGAAAAGGGTTACGGGATCAGCCTCGAGTTCGACTCCGAAGGGGCTGAACTTTTCGCCAAGTATACCGCCGAACATGTCGGCGAACGCTTTGCGATCATGCTCGACGGCAAGATCCACTCCGCCCCGGTCATCCAGACGGCGATCCGCGGCGGCCATGCCTCCATCACCGGACACTTTACCGAGACCGAGGCGACCAACCTCGCCGGGGTTCTGGAAAACCCGCTGCAAAACCCGGTCCAGATTGAAGAGGAACGGAGCGTCTCCGCCAGCCTCGGGACCGACTCGATCCGCAGCGGGCTCTACGCCGGGGCTTTCGGCCTCGTCTTCACGTTCCTCTTCGTGATGATCTACTACCGCTTTGTCGGGATCGTCGCCAACCTTGCGCTGATCATCAACATCATCCTCCTTTTCGGCGCGATGATCCTCTTTGGCAGCGTATTGACCCTGCCGGGGATTGCCGGGGTGATTCTCTCCATCGGGATGGCGATTGACGCCAACGTCCTCATCTACGAACGATTGCGCGAGGAAATGGCCCTGGGCAAACCGCTCAAGATCGCCATCCGCGGGGCGTACGACAAGGCGTTCACCGCGATTTTCGACGCCAACGTCACCACGCTGATCACCTCGATCATCCTCTTCTACTTCGCCACCGGGCCGGTCAAGGGGTTTGCGGTGACGCTCACCTTCGGGATCATCGCCTCGATGTTCTCGGCCCTGCTCTTTACGCGCAACTGCTTCGCTTGGCTGATTGACACGGGGCTGGTCACCAAGGTCTCCATGTGGAACCTGATTCCCAAGACCAACTTCGACTTCCTCGGCAAGCGCAACCTCGCCATCGCCCTCTCGGTGGTGATGACCATCGCCTCCATCGCCGTCTTTGTGGTGCGGGGCGAGAAAAACTTCGGGGTCGACTTCACGGGGGGCGACCTGCTGGTCCTCGAAGCGACGGAAGCGACCGCCGAGGGCAAACCGACCATCACCGATACCGATGTGCGCGCCGTTCTGGAGCCGCTCAACATCGACAGCGTCGTCCAGACCGAACGCTCCGCAGAGAAGGAGTTCATCTCCGTGCGAAGCGCCGCCAACAGCAACGAGCGGATTCAGGAAGCACTCTTCGCCAAGTACCCGACCGGCCTGCGGGTCGAACAGAGCGACAAGGTCGGCAAGGTCGTCGGCGACGAACTCGCCAAGCAGTCGCTCGTCGCGCTGGCGCTCGGGATGCTCGGCATCTTCATCTACATCGCCGCCCGTTTCGAAGTCTCCTTCGGGGTGGCGGCGGGGCTGGCGACGCTTCACGATGTTATTGTCCCGATCGGCGTCTTTTCCCTGGTCGGGCGGGAAGTCTCGCTCGTCATGGTCGGCGCGGTGCTCACCATCGCGGGGTATTCGGTCAACGATACCATTGTGGTGTTTGACCGAATCCGCGAGGGGTTGGCCAAGGACAGCAAGCAATCGCTGATCGACATCATGAACGAGAGCATCAACGACACCTTGAGCCGGACGTTGCTGACCGGCGGTACGACGATCGTCGCCGCCTTCGCCCTCTACCTGTTTGGCGGCCCGGTCCTCAATGACTTCGCGTTCGTCATTCTGGTCGGCCTCTTCGTCGCCATGTTCTCGTCGATCTTTGTCGCCTCGCCGCTCGCCTACTGGTGGATGCAGTGGGACCGCAAACGCCGCAAACACCTGAAAACCGAACCTTCCTCCAACCCGACGCAAGCCTGACCCAGAGACGCACCAGCCCCATCCTTTCATGAGCGAACCCGCCGCAGTCCTTCAGCCAAGACGCCTGTCGGAGGAGATTGACGCCATCCTCGCGATCATCTCCGAACATCCGATTCGCATCCGCGACCTGCTGGCGGTCATGAAAGGGAGGGCGTACACCCTGCTCCTGATCTTCCTCTCGCTTCCGTTCTGCCTGCCGATCCCGCTGCCCGGCCTCTCGACGGTCTTCGGGACGATCATCGCGATCATCGGTCTGCGGCTGATGCTCCTCCAGCAACCGGCGCTCCCGGACCGGATGCTCGACACGCAGCTCTCGCCGAAGATCCTGATCCGGGTGCTCATGACCGCGCGGAAACTGGCCGCCAGCTTCGAATACCTGCTGCGCCCCCGGTGGAGTTTCATGGTCGAGTGGCCGATCCTCCACCGGATGAACGGCGCGATGATCCTGATCAGCGGTTTCTTCCTGCTCCTGCCGCTGCCGGTCCCCTTCAGCAACCTGCTGCCCGCCGTAACGATCATCTCCGTCGCGGCGGCGATGCTGGAGCGCGACGGCTACTTCGTCGTCCTCGGCATCCTCTTCTTCATCGCCAACCTGATCTTCTTCGGCGGCATCTTCATCGGTGGCGCGGCAGCGGTCATCTCCCTGCGGGAATACTTCAAGGGCGTCCCGCCGGGCGATTAGCCCGCATGATTCATGAAGTTCGTAGCGAAAAAGGAGCGATACGCATGAAACGGAATCTTCTCTGGACCGCCCTCGCCCTGGCAGTGCTCCTTTTGCTGGGGAGCATTTTCGGGTTTCGCGTCTGGCTGCGGCAATACCTTGCCAGCGAAGCCTTCCGCCAGCGGCTCGACGGACAGGTCTCCCGCATCGTCGGTGCGAACGGAGAGTTCACCCCGCTCGCGGTTGATTCGCTTGACTCGATCTACGCCGACTCCTTCATCGCCCGCGACGGTGCGGTCTTTGACCGGTTTCAGGCCGACCAGATCCGCGCTGATCTTCACTTCGGCTTTCTCGCCCGCACGGCGGTGCTGGAACGGCTGGAAGTCGCCCGTGTCCAGGCGCGCCTGGCCGATCCCTCCAACCGCCCCGCCTCTTCCGCCGCCCCGCCGAGCGCCTCTCCCGCCCCCGGTTCCCGGTGGATGACTTCGTTTTCGCTCCGGCAGGCGGTCATCCAGCAGTTTGATCTCTCGTGGCTCGGCGGCCGGGTCGAAGGGGCCTACCTGCAAATCACCCCGAGCGGCTCCGCTCCCGGCGAATGGCTCTTTGAAGGAAGCCGGGGGAAGGTCGTCACCGAAGTCGGGCCGGAATGGCGGGTCGAAAGTTTCTCCGGACGCCAGCGGGGCGATGCCTTTTACCTCCACCAGGCGCGCCTCCGCAGCGGCGAGCGGGGGGAAGGGACGCTGGAGGGGACCTTTGCGCTTGGCCGCCCGCCCGAAGCGCGCGCCACCTTTTCCGGCGTCGAACTGGCCCCTCTCCTTCCCGGGGACTGGCGCGCCCGGCTGACCGGCCAGCTCGCCGGAAAGATCACGCTCAAGGGGGCCCCCGGCGAAGGAGGGGTCAGCGTCGCCAGCGGGGAATTCACACTCAGCGATGGAAAACTCCACGCTTTCCCGTTTCTGGAGCAGGTCGCCACGATCACCCGGACCGAGCGGTTCCGCCGGGTCGAACTTCACGAAGCCCGGGCGCAGGTCACCCAACTCGGCCGCCCCGGGGATGTCAGAATCGAGCACCTGGTGGTCGAAAGCAACGGCCTCTTCAAGGTGGAAGGCGAACTGACCCTCCGGGAGGGGAAGATCGACGGCGTGGTGCAACTCGGCGTCACCCCCGCTTCGCTGGAGTGGATCCCCGGGGCGGAGAGCAAGGTTTTCACCGCCTCGCGCGAAGGCTACCTCTGGACGCCGGTCCGCCTATCGGGTTCCGCCGCTCATCCCCAGGAGGATTTGAGCGCGCGGCTCGCGCAGGCCGCCGTGAACCAGACGGTGGAAAGCGTTCCTGAAAACGTGCGGGGCACGCTCAAGGATGCGATCGACACCGTGGCGCCGCTCCTGCCGGTGCCGATCCCGTCGCTGCCCGGGTTGTAGGGAGGGCCTGAGTTCCGCTGGCGGGGTCCAACGCGGCGGTCGCCCCTCCAGAGGGGTCAGACCCCCGGTCTGCGTCCCGTCAGGAACGAGATGATCGCGAGGATCAGGAAAACGATGAAAAGGACTTTGGCGATCCAGGCGGCCGTTCCCGCAATACCGCCAAAACCGAGCACGGCTGCGATAATCGCCACGACGAGGAAAACAATTGCGTAATGAAGCATAATCGTAAGGTTCTGTTGTTGGGGGACAGTTTTGATGCTCACTTCCGGGTGGACGGCTCTCCGGTAATGTCCCAAGTCCACATAAGGGAATCGCAGGGAAAATTCCCCCCGGATGGGTTTACCGACGGTCGCAAAGAGGGGTAACCGCACCGGAAACGATCGCGCCGGGATGAAATCCGGGGGTGGTTTGCCCCGGAAAAGCACGCATCCCGCCCCTCCGGCGAAAGCCGCGCCCTTCTTCCCCAAGGCACGAAACCTCTTTCCCGATGGCACCTTTTCGTGGAACTTGTCGCCGTGTGATGCTCTAATGGTCTTTCCTTATGTGGCATGAACCTCCGCCTTCCAAACCGTTTTACCGCCGCGCCTGGTTCCGGGTGCTCGTCGGGTGCGCCTTTCTGGGGGTGCTGGCCGGTGTCGCCGGGCTCCTTTTCCTCTGGGTGAACTTTGGCTCGGTAGCCAACGAACTCGACCTCTCCAAACTCAAGGAGATGGAGAGCGCCAGCATCGTCTACGACCGCAACGAGCAGATCCTCGGGCGAATCTACATCCAGAACCGCGACACGATCGGGATGGACCAGATCCCCGACGACCTCGTGCAGGCGCTCGTCGCCGCCGAGGACAACCGGTTCTTCGAACACCACGGGATCGACTACCTCGGCATCCTGCGGGCGGTCACCAAGGACCTCGCCGCCGGGCGCATCCGGCAGGGGGCCTCCACCGTCACCCAGCAGCTTGCCCGCAACAGCTTCCCCGAAGCGCTCCCGAGCAGCGACCGGACCTTCCGCCGCAAGCTGGTGGAGGCGTTTGTCGCCCGGCGCATCGAATCAAACTTCTCCAAGCAGCAGATCCTCGAGTTTTACTTCAACCGCGTCTACTTCGGTTCCGGGTTTTACGGGGTTGAAGCCGCCGCGCACGGTTATTTCGGCAAATCAGCCAAGGACCTGACCCTTTCCGAATGCGCCACGCTGACCGGGATGCTCAAAAGCCCGAACAACCTCTCCCCATGGCGCAACCGCCGTGCTGCCGTCGGCGCGCGCGATTTCGTGCTCGGCCGGATGCTCGAACTCAAGCTGATCGACAAGGCCCGGTATGACAACGCGATGGCGGAAACGCTCGCCGTCAAAAACCGTCGCCCGGTTTACAGCGAATCGTACGCCATCGAACTGGTCCGGCAACAGGTCGACCAATTGATCGGCGAAAACGAAAGCGTCTACGGCGACGGCTACCGGATCTATACCTCGCTCGACGCCGACCTTCAGGCCACGGCGGAAAAGAGCCTCAACCAGCGGCTCGAAGAGGTCGAGCAACGCAAGGCCTTTGGCAAAAAGCGCGAAACCTTTGCCCAATACCAGCAGATCTACCGCCACCGGCGCGACCGGGCGGAGAACGATCCCCTGCCCGGCCCGAAATACCTGCAAGGCTCGCTGATCGCCATCGACAACGCGACCGGCGGCGTTCTTGCCCTCGTCGGCGGGCGCAGTTTTGCCCATAGCGAGTACAACCGGGCGCTCTTCTCCAACCGCCCGCCCGGCACCGCCTTCCTGCCGCTCGTCTATGCCGCCGCGTTTGAAAACGGCGTTTTTCCCGGCTCGCTCTTTGCCGATACCGTCATCGACAACCGGCAGGTGATGATCGGCGGCACCACCGGCATCCTCGGCGAATGGGGTCCCGAGCGGGCCGACAACCGGTACGAGGGGGAAATCTCCGCCCGCTACGCCCTGGTCAAGAGCAAGAACGCGGCCACCGTCCGCCTCGGGATGACCGTCGGCCTGGAGCCGGTCCTCTCCCTTGCCCGGCGCGCGCGGATCGACAGCGAGTTGCGCAACTACCCCTCCACGTTTCTCGGGAGCAGCGAAGTCACGCTCGAAGACCTGACGCTGGCCACCTCCATCTTCCCCAACGGCGGCCAGCGACCGGGCCGCACCTACCTGGTCGAAAAGGTCGTGCAGAAGGATGGCACAGTCATCTACGAACAGCCGAAGCTGACCCCCGTCCCGGTCATCCGGCCCAGCAGCGCCTACGAAGTCCACACCGCGCTGGCCGACTCGCTCGAATGGGGCACGGCGGACAAGGCGTTTTCGCGCTACGGGTTGAAGCGTTACCCGCTCGCGGGCAAGACCGGCACCGCCTACGACTTTACCGATGTCTGGTTCGTCGGCTACTCCAGCGCGATCACCTGCGGCGTCTGGGCCGGGTTCGACTCGCCGCAACCGATCTACCGGGGCGCATTTTCCAACGAAATCACACTGCCGATCTGGGTCGATTTCATGAACGCCAGCTTCAAGCGCTACCCCGCGAAGCCGTTTCACCGCCCGCCGGATCTGAAAAAGTACGAAATCTGCCGCGTTTCGGGGATGCCCGCCACCCCGCAATGTTTCGAGAGCCAGCAGGCGGCCAACGGCGAGATGATCCGCCACCGCACCACCTATTTTGAATGGGGGACGCCGGAACAGCTCCCGAAACAGAACTGCCCGATCCACGGCGACGGGGCGGCCCATTTCCTGACCGAATTTGACCGGAACGCCGGGGACGGCCCCCGCGCCCAGCTCGCCGTCAACCTCGATAACTTCACCCCCGTTGCCATGAAGGCGGCGACCGTCGCCGGGGAAGATCCGTACGACTCCCTCACTCCTGCCCGCGCCGCCATGGCCGCTGCCGAACCGGCGGAGGAACGCCCCGCCAAACCGGCCGAACCGCAGGTCCGCCGCGCTGAAATGGTCCGCACCCTCGACCTCCCGGCCGAACAGGAGACGCTGGAACTCGAGCCGCCCCCGCCGATTGAGTTTTAGGGGAGCGGCACGGCCTGGAAGTGGGTTGTCCCGTTCATCTGCATCGGATCTCCACCCCCCCCGGCGGCGGACGCGGAGGTCCGCCATAACCCCGCCCACGGCGCTCGCCTGCTGGAGGGACGGCCTCCGTGCCGTCCGCGTCGTTGGACTTCGCGTCCCTCAATGGTCTCCCTCTAACGGCTGATTTCTGATCTCCCGCCAATATTCCTCTCGAATCTCTTCATCAATTTCAACGGGAACGCGCTCCCCATAAAGCCGGTCCCGGCCGTTTCGTTTGGGACCGGAAATCCAGTAGGGCTCTCCGGTCTCCACATCAAAATAGTTCGCCTTGAATCCATCGCCCTTGAGCGAGCGGAAAGACTTCCCCCGATAGTAGATCGTAGAACCGGTTTTGGAAAAAGTGACACGACCGATCCGGGCAGATCCACCTGCGGGACCGCCGGACTTGTTCTCGAGATACATGATGCGGCTTTTCATTGGCATTCTTCCATCCGCGCTCCCGGCAGACTTCAGTGGGTTGCGCTTTCGTCCAGTTCCGGTCATGCCGGTCTCACGCGCTCGCCGGGGGACCACCGGGCCGGTGCAGAAAGTATCGATCCGGGGGCCCGCTCACCTGCTCGGTTTCCAAATAGGCCAGTTCACCCGGAAGGGACGAAATAATGGAAGGAAGACCGTAACCCACAGCCTTTGAAAGCGCTTCCTCCAGGTCCAAAATCCGGCCGTCAATCTCTGCGCAATGAGAAAGCGCAACACATCGACGACCCGCCCCAGCCGCACGAAGGATCTCCGCGATCTGCCGCCAACCCCGCACCGGCTCCGTGTACCTGCGGGCGTATCGTCGATCGAGAAGTGATTCCGCTTCGTGACAGAATCGTCCCAAAAGCAACCCTTTCGAGTGCTCGAAGATCAGGCGGTCACGTCTCTCCTTCACAACGAAACTGCGAATGAAAGTTCCCCCATGATCGATGTCGTTCCCTGAAATGCTGCCCATGATTTTTTTGCCTCCCCTGCTGATGCGGCATTTGACCTTTCCGGATGTCCAAAGAAAAGCTAACCGCCTCGGCTCAAGCCGCTGATGGTATTCAAACTTACCGGGAAAATCAAGATCCCGATAGGCCTTCAATGTCGACAATCAGGGACCTCCTCCGTGCCACTCTTCCGCCGTCCTTTCCTCCCCACGCTTAAAAAGTCTTGTCCCCCGCGCCGCTTTCCCCTTCAATCGCCGCCCCAATTATCAACCGTTCATCTCTTTTTCATGCAAACCACCCTTATCCTTCTAAAGCCCGACTGTCTCAAAGCTCGCCACGTCGGCGAGGTGATCCGCCGTTTTGAGGAGGCGGACTTCCGCATTCGCGGGATCAAGATGCTCGAAATCACGACGGCGCTTCTGGAGGAGCATTATTCGCACCTGCTCGACAAGCCGTTCTTCCCGGAAATCGCGACCTTCATGCAGTCGAGCCCCGTGATCGCGCTGGCGCTGGAGGGAGACGACGCCGTCGCCCGCGTCCGCACCCTGCTCGGGCCGACCGACTCGAAAAAGGCCGAAAAAGGGACGATCCGCGGCGACTTCGGCGTCGACGTGATGGTCAACGTTGCCCACGCCTCCGATTCTCCGGAAAACGCGGAGATCGAGCTGAAGCGTTTCTTCGCGCCGGGCGAACTGTTCGCTTGATCCCCGGCGCTGCCAGGGGGGTGTGATTAAAAGTGGTGCAGATAAGAAGCAACCTGAAGGGTTGCTCAAGCGGAGCAGCCGGGGGTAAGCGCGAGAGCGCGCCACCCCCGGAGAACCCGGTGGGAGAGAAATCGACCCTAA
>Ga0182739_1000634_pt1 | contig 42592 bp, 32 predicted proteins | sample eDN5th30CBELigBY_FD_128873 | JGI IMG/M metagenome (GOLD analysis project Ga0182739, IMG submission 128873) | Enriched backyard soil microbial communities from Emeryville, California, USA - eDNA 5th pass 30_C BE-Lig BY (version 2) (version 2) | ecosystem: Environmental > Terrestrial > Soil >... | reverse complement strand
GCCGCTGCCAACGCCCATGCTCGCCTTTGTCCTACGCCGCCTTGCCACGATGGTGCTGGTGCTCTTTTGCGTCGTCTCGGTGACGTTTTTCCTGATCCGGCTCGCCCCGGGCGGACCGTTCGACCGGGAACGCGCCCTGCCGCCCGCGATCGAGCAGGCGCTTCTGGCGAAGTACAAGCTCGACGGCACCCTCTGGCAACAGTACACCGGCTACATCGGCGACCTCGTGCGGGGCGACCTGCGGCTTTCCACCAAGTACCGCAACCGCTCGGTCAACGAACTCCTCGCGCAGACGCTCCCCACCACGGCGCTCCTCGGGTTGATCGCCTTTGGCATCGCCGCCGTCGGCGGGGTCGTCCTCGGCGGGTGGGCTGCCGCGCGACGGGGCAAGGCGGATGAAACCGGCGCGATGTTCCTTGCCATCCTCGCCATTTCGATCCCGACCTTTGTCAGCGGACCGCTCCTCATCCTCATCTTTTCACTCAAGCTCGGCTGGTTCCCGGTCGGCGGCCTCTCCAGCCCGTCGAGCCTTGTCCTCCCGGCGATCACGCTGGCCGGGCCGTATGTCGCCTACATCGCCCGGCTCATCCGGACCAGCATGCTCGAAGTGCTCGACCTCGATTTCGTGCGCACCGCGCGCGCCAAAGGGTTGCCGGAATGGAAGGTCGTCTCCAAACACGCCGCCAAGGTCGCCTTCCTGCCGGTGCTTTCGTTCCTCGGCCCGCTCGCGGCCCATCTGCTGACCGGCTCCATCGTCGTCGAAACCATCTTCAACATCCCGGGCGCGGGAGGCTTCTTCGTCCACTCCATCCAGAACCGCGACGGGTTCCTGCTCGGGGGCGTGGTGATCGTCTACTGCACCGTGCTCGTCCTCCTCAACCTCCTGGTCGACATCGCCTATACGTGGATGGACCGGCGCATCCAGCTTTATGAGTAAGCCCGCACGTCTCCCCGATCGCCCTTCTGCGTGGCGGCTCCTCCTGCGCAACCGCCCGGCCGTGGTCTCGATGACGATCCTCGCCATCGTCGGGCTGGCAGCCCTCTTCGGTCCGTGGCTGATGCCTGAAAGCGCCTCGCACCTGAGCGCCAACCAGTTCGCGCCGCCCTCGTGGGAACACCCGTTCGGGACCGACCTCCACGGGCAGGACCTCCTCTACCGCGTCCTCTCGGGCGCGCGCGTCTCGCTCATCGTCGGGCTGGCCGGGGCGTGCGTCTCGTTTCTGGTCGGGACGGCGTACGGGCTTATCGCCGGTTACGCCGGGGGCCGGGTTGATGCCGTCATGATGCGGCTGGTCGACATCCTCTACGCGATCCCCCGCCTGATCATCCTCCTGATCGCCATCAATGCGTTTGACGCGCGGACCAAGGATTGGCTCGCCGCGATCGACGCCGATGGGTTGATCGCCTACTCGCGCATCATCATCCTGATCCTCTCGCTCGGCCTGATTGAATGGCTGACGATGGCGCGGATCGTCCGGGGGCAGGTCCTCGCGCTCAAGGCGCAGACGTTTGTCACCGCAGCCCGCAGCCTCGGCCAGAGCCATTGGAAGATCCTGACCCGCCACCTGCTGCCGAATCTGGTCGGCGTGGTGGTGATCTACCTGACCCTGACGGTCCCCGCCGTCATCCTCGACGAATCGTTTTTAAGCTTCCTTGGTCTCGGGATCGAAGCGCCGCAGGCAAGCTGGGGTTCCCTGCTGGCCGACGGGGCGCAGGCGATCAACCCGGTCCGCAGCTACTGGTGGCTGCTCGTCTTCCCGGCGGTGACGATGAGCATCACCCTCTTCGCGCTCAACTTCCTGGGCGATGCCCTGCGCGACGTGCTCGATCCCCGCAGCAAGCGGTAAGCGCCCTCAAAACGCTCCACCTTCTGCGACCGCCTCCGGGGTCGATTTCCCTTCCGTGAGGCTTTCCCGGGGGTGGCGCGCTCCCGCGCTTACCCCCGGCTGCCCCGCTGGGATGCCTCCGGCATCCTCTTGAGTCAAAGCGAATTTCTGATGCCGAAGGCATCTCAAGCGAAGGGAGCCGGGGGTCGAGCGAAGCGACCACCCCCGGAAATACCGATGGGAGAAAAATCGACCCTGGAAGGGTCGCAGCAATCCATTCCGGGCACGAAAAAGCGGTGTCGCCGTTTTGGGGACGGCGACACCGTAAAAAAACCAACCTGATTCCCTCAGGGTGAGGGAAGGGCAACCTTAGAGCAGGCCCGCTTTCTTGAGCGTGGCGAAGGCCCCGTTCTTGGCGCAGGTCTTGAGCGCGCGGGTCGAGAGCTTGATCGAGACGTAGGCGTCGAGTTCAGGCACCCAGAGGCGCTTCTTCTTGAGGTTGGGCGAAAAGGTGCGCTTCACGTTCTTGGTAACGTGACGGCCGACCCCGCCCTTTTTCTTCGCCATCCCGCGGCGATGAATGACGCTGCCGCGGCTGACGCCGACTCCGGTGATTGAACAAATGCGTGACATAAAATGAGACGTGGAAAAAAGTGTGTCCTTGAGTAAAAGGGTCCCAAAGGTGCTGATGGAAACCGAAACGGTCAAGCCTGTTTTCCAAGAAAAACACGTTCCGGCGGCCCGACCCCGCTCCGGGTTCAGGCCGGGACCGCCTCCTGCGGCTGCTCGCTTTCGTCGGGCAGTTCCACCGCATCTTCCGGACGGTGCGTCCGGGCGAGGACGGTGTAGATCGTCGGCACCACAAAGAGGGTGAAGATCGTGCCGATGATCATCCCGGTCACGAGCATCATCCCGATGCTGTTGCGCGAGCCCGCCCCGGGGCCGGAGGCGATGATCAGCGGGAAGTGACCGACGACCGTGGCGACCGTGGTCATCAGAATCGGGCGAAGACGCGTCCCGGCGGCTTCGATCGCCGCCTCCATCTTGCTCAAGCCCTGCTGTTGCAGGTGGTTGGCGAACTCAACGATCAGAATCCCGTTTTTCGAAACCAGCCCGACGAGCGTGATCAACCCGACCTGGCTGTAGATATTGAGCGTGGTAAAGCCCATGAACGAGAAAAAGAGCGCGCCGGAGATCGCCAGCGGCACCGAACCGGCGAGGATGATGAACGGATCGCGGAAGCTCTCGAACTGCGCGGCGAGGACGAGGAAGATCAGGATGAGCGAGAGCGCCATCGTGGTATAGAGCGAATTCCCCTCCACGCGGAGCTGGCGCGATTCCCCGACGTAGTCGATCGAATACCCCTTGGGAAGGATGCGGGCCGCCTCCTCCTCCAGCGCGGAGAGCGCCTTGTCGAGCGAGACCCCGGGCGGGATGACCCCCTGGATACGGGCGGAGTTGAGCTGCTGGAGCCGGTTGAGCGTGCGCGGCTCGGTGGTCGTTTTCACCGTGGCAAAGGTCGAGAGCTGCACCAGTTGCTGGTTGGGGCCGGAGACGTAGTAATCCTTGAGCTGGTCGACGGTGAGCCGCTGGATGCGGGTGATCTGCGGGATCACCTTGTAGCTGCGCCCCTGGATGCTGAACCAGTTGACGTAGTTGCCGCCGAGCAGCGTCCCGAGATCGGCCCCGACCTGCTGGAGGTTCAGGCCGAGCGAGGCGACCTTGTCGCGGTCAAAGACGATCTCCGACTGCGGCTGGTCGTACTTCAGGTCGGTGTCGGCATAGATGAAGAGGCCGGTCTTGTAGGCGTGGGCGACGAGCTGGTTGGCGAAGTCGAGCAGTTCCTGCGGTTCCGCCGTGCTCAGGATGGCAAAGTCGACCGGGAAGTTGCCCGCACCGGGGAGCGGCGACGGCGTCATGGTGATGGTCCGCACCCCCGCGATCGCGCCGACTTTTCCCGAAAGCTCCATGTTGATCTCGTCGGTGGAACGGCTCCGCTGGCTCCATGGCTTGGTCACGAGCCCCGCAAACCCCCCGGTCGGGTTGGTCACCTGAAAGAAGTTGTCGGTCTCCGGCATGGAGGCGAAGGCGTCGGCCACCTGCTCGGTGAAGAGGACGGTCTGGTCGATCGTCGAGTTGGGCGAACCCTGCACGATCCCCATGATGAACCCCTGGTCCTCCTTCGGCGCGAGTTCGCTGGCCGAGAAGAGGAAGAACGGGAAGATGAGCGCGATGATCAGGAGCGCGAGCGTGATCGTCACCGGCCGCCACCGGAGCGTCCCCTGCAACAGGCGCATGTAAAAACGGCGTAAGCGGTCGAAATGCCGGTTGATCCACCCGGCGTAACCGCGGTGCGAGTCGCCCGCGCGGAGCAGCTTGGCCGACATCATCGGCGAAAGCGTCAGGGCGACGACCCCGGAGACGAGCACCGCCCCGGCCAGCGTAAAGGCAAACTCCCGGAAAAGCGTCCCGGTCAACCCGCCCTGCAACCCGATCGGCGCATAGACCGCCGCGAGGGTGATCGTCATGGCGATGATCGGCCCGGCGAGTTCCCGCGCCGCCTTGAACGCGGCCTGCGTCGGTTTGAACCCGAGTTGCAGGTAACGCTCGACGTTTTCGACGACCACGATCGCGTCGTCGACCACCAGCCCGACCGCGAGCACGATCGCCAGCAGGGTGAGCAGGTTGAGCGTGAACCCGAAGACGAGCATCAGGAAACAGGCCCCGATCAACGAGATCGGGATGGCGACGACCGGGATCAGGACGCTGCGCAGCGACCCGAGGAAGAAAAAGATGACGACCACGACGATCACCAGCGTCTCGCCGAGCGTGTGGACCACTTCGTTGATCGCGTCGCGGATATACTCCGTGGCGTCGTAGGCGACGCTCAGGCGCATGTTCTGCGGGAGCTGGCGCTCGATGTCAGGCAACTGGTCGCGGACGGCGGCGATGACGTCGAGCGAGTTGGAGGTCGGCAAGACCCAGACGCCGATAAAGGTCGCCTGCTGGCCGGAGAACCGGACGTCGTCGTCGTAACTTTCCGCGCCGAGGGTGACGTTGGCAACATCCTCCAGGCGGATGATCACCCCGTCCCGCTCGCGCACGACCAGCTTGCGGAACTCCGCCGGGGTGCGCAGGTCGGTATTGGCGACGAGGTTGACCGAGATCATCGACCCCTTGGTCGCGCCGATCGCGGAAAGGTAGTTGTTCGAAGCGAGCGCGGCGCGCACTTCCGAAGGCGAGATGTTGAGCGCGGCGAGCCGTTCCGAATCGAGCCAGATACGCATGGCGAACGTCCGCGCGCCGAGAATGTCGGCCCGCTGCACCCCGGCCACCGCCGTCAGCTTCGGCTGGACGACGCGCGTGAGATAGTCGGTGATCTGGTTCTGGTCGAGGTCGTTCGTGTAGAAGCTCAGGTACATCGACGCGATCTGGTTGTCGGTCGTTTGCAGGTCGATGACCGGCGCTTCGGCTTCGGGCGGGAGCTGGTTGCGGACCTGGGCGATCTTGGCCTGGATCTGCGTCAACGCGGCGTTGGTGTCGTAGTTGAGCTTGAGGTTGACGGAGATGGTGCTCATCCCCTGCGCGCTGGAGGATTCGATGAAGTCGATCCCGTCGGCGCTGGCGATCACCCTTTCGAGCGGCGTGGTGATAAACCCGCGCACCAGATCGGCATTCGCGCCGACGTAGGCGGTCTTGACGGTGATGACCGCGATGTCGCTGCGCGGGTATTGGCGGACGTTGAGCTGCCGGATCGACTGCAACCCGGCGAGCAGGATGATGAGGCTCACCACCGTGGCCACCACCGGGCGGCGAATGAAAAGATCGGTAAAATGCATGGCCGAAAAAAGTCTGCCTTTTTTAAGTCTCGGGCGGCGTCGGTTTGGTCTCGTTGCCGGGCACGACGCTGTTGTTGACGACGACACTCGCGCCGCTGGTCAGCTTGAACGCACCGGAGGAGACGACGACATCGCCCTCCTTCAGGCCGGTGAGGACCGCCACCTGGTCGCCCCGGCTCGCGCCGAGCGTCACAAACTGCTGCACCGCCTGCAACCCGGCCGGTTTCCCTTCGCCTTCCGCCGGCGTCTCCCTGACGATGAAGACCGAGTCGCCATACGGGGCATAGACCACGGAGGAGGCCGGGATGACGATCACCCCCTCCTGTTCGGAGAGGAGCACGTCGACGTTGACGAACATCCCGCCGCGCAGGAGCGCCTCCTTGTTGGGAAGGGTCGCCTCCACGCCGATGTTGCGGGTCGCCTCGTCGACCTTCGAGTTGACGGCGGTGACTTCGCCCTCAAAGGTCTTCCCGGCGATCCCGGCGGCGGCGATCCGGATCTTCCGGCCGACGCCGACCTGCGGGATTTCCTGTTGCGGCACGGAAAACTCGACGTAGATCGGATCAATCGACTGGAGCGTGGCGATCGGTTTGCCGACATCGAGGTATTGCCCGACATTGACCTTGCGGATGCCCAGCACCCCGTCAAACGGAGCGCGGATCGTCTTGCGCGAGATCAGCACGCGGACCCGTTCCACCTCGGCGGACGCCTGGTCGGCATTGGCGACGGCGGTGTCGAGTTCGGACTGCGAGGTGGCGCGCTTGGAGAGGAGATCGCGCTGGCGGGTCAGGTTGACCCGGGCGAGATCAGCGGCGGCGAGGGCCGATTTGAGTTGCGCCTCCTCCTGCTGCGTGTCGAGCCGGACGAGCACCTCCCCCTTTTTCACCGGCTTGCCCGATTCGAAGGCGATTTCGGTCACGATCCCGGCGAGGTCGGTGCTGACATCGACATCGTGCACCGCCTTGAGCGACCCGACCGCGCTCAAGACCGGCTGCCAGGTGATCCCGGCGGCCTTGGTGGTGGTGATCGCGGTCGGCGGCATGACGAACGCCTGCCCCTGCGCGATGGCGGCGCTGATCTGCCGGTACTTATAGAAGCCGATGGCGGCGACAAAAGCGATGAAGAGGACGATCATCGCGAGCATTCGTTTCCACATACGAAAGGGAGATTTTAGGAAGAGACTTCGGTTGCGACGACGGCGGGCGTCGTCAGGTGTCGTTGGAGCTTCTGGAGGAGAAAAACAAGCTGCGCGCATTCCGCTTCGGAAAGGGGGGAGATCATGTCGCCGACGTTGGCGAACCAGGGAGAGACGAGCGTTTCGAGAAAGTCGTTCCCTTCGGCGGTAAGCTGGACGCGGATCAGGCGACGGTCGTGCGGATCGGCTTCGCGCGCGATCAGGCCGTCGCGCTCCAGCGTGTTGAGCAGGCCGGTCATGGTGGCGCGGGTCACCCCCGCCATTTCCGCGAGCGCGGCCGGGGTGGCCGGGTCGGTTTCGTCAAAGGCGTGGCGCAGCAGCATCAGGACGCTGAAACGCCCCTGGGTGAGCCGTGTGCGCCCCAGAAACGCGCGCTGCCGGTCGTTGACAAGATCGGCCGTTCGCAACAGATGCAGGTAGGCCTCGTGCGCGCGGGGCTTCATCTCCGGATAGCGGTCGGCGGCTGCCAGCAGGCAGTCGTAGCGCGGGAGATCCTTGAGCATCAGGAGCGGCATCGGCATCGAAAAAACGAAAAAGTGATTAGGAACCTAATAGTCAGGCTCCGAAGCGCTGTCAAACCGGAAGCACCGCTTTTTTTGGGGGCGACTACAGCCGTCGCCATTCCGCCCTCCGCTCTCCGGAGTTGACCGGCCTGTTCCCCTCTTCCTATCCTTGGCGGCACCTTGACCACGACGCGCCCTCCCAACCTGCTCTTCATCCTCACTGACGAACAACGCTGCGACACGCTGGAGGCTTACGGGAATTCCCGCATCGAGTGCCCGAACCTCAACCGGCTGGCGCGGGAGAGCACCGTTTTTGAACGCGCCTACATCACCCAGCCGGTCTGCACCCCTTCGCGCGGGTCGATCATGACCGGGCTCCACCCCCACCAGCACGGGTGTGTCGACAACAACGCGCTGCTCGATCCGCGCCACGCCATCTGGGCGGAGCGGCTGCCCGGTCACTTCGCCACCGGTTACAACGGAAAGTGGCATCTGGGCGATGAAGTCTTCCCCCAGCGGGGCTTTGCCGAGTGGGTCAGCACCGAAGACGGCTACTCGCCATGGTTTTCGCAGGGGCGGGACCGGGAAACGAAGTCGTCGTATTACCATTTTCTCGCCGGGCATGGATTCACGCCGCGCGGCGGGATCATCTTCAGCCGGGCCGAAGCGGCGCGGATGGAGGAACCTTTCAGCAAGCCCGCTTTCCAGGCAGGGCAGGCGTGCGACTTCATCCGGCGGCACCGCGCCGAACCGTTCGCGCTCTGCGTCAGCTTTCTGGAGCCGCACATGCCGTTTTTCGGCCCGCGCGACGCGCAACACCCGCCGGAGGAGGTCCATCTTCCCGGCAACTTCGATCACGTGCCCGACGCCTCTCAATCCCGGCGCGCCCGCATCAACCGCGCGGCCACTTTTGCCCGGGGCTTCAGCGGCTACCCGTTGCAGAGCGAACGCGACTGGCGGGAGATGATCGCCCGCTATTGGGGGTTGTGCAGTCTGGTCGATACGGCGGTCGGGCGCATCCTTGCCTCTCTGGAGGAGTGCGGGATTGACGACAACACCATCGTCGTCTTCACCTCTGACCATGGTGACATGATGGGCTCGCACCGGATGATCGCGAAATGCCTCATGTTTGAGGAGTCGATCCGCGTACCGCTGATGATCCGGCTGCCCGGGCAGCGTTCCGGCTCGCGCGTCGCCCGGCCGGTCAGTTCCGTCGACCTTGCGCCGACCGTGCTCGACCTCCTCGGCGCAAAGCCGACCGCGCCGCTCCCGGGGCGCAGCCTCCGGCCGGAACTCGAAGGGCAACCGGTGCCGGAGCCGACCCCCGTCGTCGTGGAGTGGAACGGCGGCAACACCAGCCCGTTGAAGGGAAAGGATTGGGAAGAATACCCCGCCTGGGCCGCCGAGGTGGGCGATCCCGCCGGCGTCCGCGCTTCGCTCACCGACCCGGTGCGCACCTGGATCGACCCCGACGGCTGGAAGCTCACCCGCAGCACCATCGGCGAGGATGAACTCTACCACCTCCCGAGCGATCCGGGCGAGACGAGCAACCGCCTTGCCGATCCCGCCGCACGCGCGGACTTCCAGCGGCTCGACGCCCGGCTCCGCCAATGGCAGGAGCAGGAGAATGATCCCGTGCGGTTTCCGTAAGCGATCCGCTTAAAACCGCTCTTCGGGTTGAAATTCGCCGAAAAGTTGATTGACATCAAATGATACGAATGATTTGATGCTGATCACTTTCCATGAACACTTCCCCTGTCCCTCTCTATCGCAAAATGGCCGAGCGGATTGCCGCCTCCTACGTCAAGGGAAAGTCGCCCGGGACGCGGCTCCCGACGGTTCGCGATCTGGAACTGGAGATGGAGGTCTCCTTCGCCACCATCCGCGCCGCGCTCAAGGTGCTGGAAACGGCGGGGCAGATCGAACGCCGCCAGGGGAGCGGCACCTATGTTCGCCAGGGTACTTCGCTTAAAAAACATGTCGCCGTCCTTCTGGAGGCCGATATTTCCGACCGACGGCTCTCCCCGTTTTACCTTGATCTGCTTCAGGAAGTCCGGCTCGCCCTGCTCAAGCACGGCCTGGCGAGCCGTCCCTACCTTGGCTATCTGCGGGTTGATGTCGAAATCGGCGAACTGACCTGCCGGGAATTTCTCGACGAACTTGAGGAGGAGAAAATCTGCGGCGTCATCTCGCTTTTCGCAAAGACCCACCCGACCTGGTCGGCGGAAGTGGCCAAGCGGGATCTCCCGGTCATCGGCGAACGCGGCGGGGCGAACCTTCCCGTCACCGTGGACAGCGCGAAGCTGGTTGCCGCCACGCTGCAACATTTCAGCGCGCGCAACCGGAAACGGCTTGCCATCCTCCGGCTCAAAAAAGAAACCCCCGGCAGCATCGTGGCTGAACTCAATGCCCAGGCTCCCGCCTATGGCATCAGCCTGGAGTATTTCCCCATCTCGCTCAACCCTGATCACCGGCAGCAACACCTCTGGGAAAATTTCCGCGCGGCCCTGAACCGCACGACCGGGTCGCCGGAAGGAGTCTTCGTCAGCGACGACACCCTCTTTGAAGGCTTTGTCCACGCCACGCGCGATGACTACCCTTTTGAGGACGACGATGTGGTGGTCTACGCCTCCGACTCCGTCCCGCTCTCCAGCCCGTTCGGCTTTGTCTGCCACCGCTACTCCACCCGGCTCAAAGCTCAGTTACTGGCCGAGGCGATGAGTAAGAAACTGCGGAACGAGGAACTCCCGGCCCGGATCGCCGTTCCCTTTTCCACGCTCCGCTCCGCCGAATTCTCCCCCGACGCCGCCCTGCGCTGATCTCCCGTCGACTTATGGTCTCCTCCACAACTCCCACCGGCATCACCCGCCGACAAGCGATCCGCCAAACGCTGGTCTTCAGCAGCAGCCTTCTGCTCTCGGGCTGGATCAGTCGTCTTCGTGCCCAGACAGCCTTCGCGGACGACGGCATTCATCTCCTCGCCTTTGGCGACTTCGGCTCCCAGGGCGACGCCGGCCAGCAGGCCGTGGCTACCCGGATGGCCGCCTTTGCCCGCAGCCTCAATGCCCCGTTAAGCTGCGTGCTCGCCCTGGGCGACAACTTCTACCGCGAACTCAAGCCGGAGCGCTTCAAGATTCATTTCGAGGATCTCTACTCCCCCCAGGACCTGTCCTGTCCCTTTTACGCCATCGCGGGAAACCACGACTACGGCACCGCGTCGTATGACTACCATCCGGGCAAACTTGCCATGCAGTTGGATTATGCGCGGGATCACCCGGAGTCGCGCTGGAAAATGCCCGCCAAGTGGTACACCGTCGAATTGCCCGATGGTGACGGCGATCCCCTCGTCAAGATGATCTTCCTGGACAGCAACTTCTGGCCCGGCGCTCTCACCCCGCAGGAGAAACTCGCGCAGGAGCGCTTTTTCCTCGACGAGCTTTCCAAACCAAGCCGCGCACCGTGGAAATGGGTCGTCAGTCACTACCCGATGTTTACCGAACACCGCTCGGGCGACAACAGCTTCCTCCTCAAACGCTGGCAACCGTACCTCCGGGATCACAACGTCTCGCTTTACATCAGCGGCCATCACCATAACCTGCAACACATCGAAGTGGAAGGCTACCCGACCAGCTTCGTTGTCTCCGGCGCGGGTGGCGCGCGGCTCTACGACCTCGCCGAGACCCATCGCACCTTCGCCGCCAAGGCATGGGGCTTCAACCATCTCCACATCACCCGCGACGCCTTTACCGTCCAGTTCATCAATGCCGAAGGCAGGTGCCTGCATGCCTTCCGGCGCACATTGAAAGGCGATGTCATCACTCCATCCGCTCCAACCGTATGAAACCGATTCCGAAACTGATCGCCACCCTTCTCGCGCTGAGCAGCCCCCTTTCGGTGAACGGGGCCGTGATCACCGCCGAAGGAGCCGTCCAGGTCACCACTGCCACCACGGCTCCGGACCTGGGTAACGTCGTTGTCTACCATACCCTTCCTCCCGAAAAAGGGGCGAGCCAGGTCAGCGCCCGGTGGAGGACCGACCTCTCCGGGGAAACCGACATCCACCGGATTGACGTCGGCCAGAACTTCAAGGCCGAACGCAGCTTCACCGTCGGGCGGATCACCATCCTGACCTACCGCGCCGTCGAGGTTTCCAATCAGTTTACCCTGACGCTGGAAGCCTTTACGGAACAGAGCCGGTCGCGTCCCAATTTCAATGTCGCCGCCACTCCGGTTGCCATTCTCAGCGGCAATACCCTCCCCGCCGTGGATGGTGGCACCTATGTCACCTTTGACCTGACGCCCCTGAACATCACGCTGGAGGAGGGGCAGCTTTACGGCTTCCGCTTCGGTTTTGACGGGCCGGTCGATGCTTCCTACTTCACCTGGAGCTACCATGGAGGGTTTTCGGACGCGACAGATTACGAACGGACGCCCGTTTACTCCGTGGCGTACGACAATACCAGCGGCCTGCCGGGCACTCCCTCGCGCGTCAACGGTATCGCAGTCTATTACATTACCGAAGCGATCCCGGAGCCGGGGACCACCGCGCTGCTCGGCGGAGCGGCCGTGGTCCTTGGCGCGCTCGTCTTCCGGAGGCGGCGATCATGAAACAACGTTTTCCGGCGCTTCTCGCGGTTTGCCTCTTCTGGAACGCGGTCGCTGTACAGGCCGACATCCAGGTCATTCACCAGAACCGCACCTATAGCAAGGATGGATGGTACGACTCCGCTGCCTACCAGCGGCTCTCCCTGCTTTCACCACGCTACCAGCTTATCATCAGCGAAAGCAACCCGCACCGCCGCAAGGATGACGCCTCCTGGAGCCTCTTCCGCTTTCTCTACCGCAATCGCCCCCTCCTGAGCGATACCGGAGCCAACGGCACGCTGCTCCGGGTCCGCCACTCCGAAGGAGGGGATGGCTCTTCGTGGATCGGGTCCTACTACGGCGGTTCCCCCGTCGGGAAGCTCGCCCTGCGCATCGGGAAGAAAGAGCACCCTTTAAGCCCGGCCGCCGAAATCCGCACCGACACCGACTGGAGCCGGCACGAGCTTGGGAAGGAAAAGGTGGTGGAGTTCAGCAAAACCGCGCGGCTCGGTCCCTACCGTTACGACGCCTCCCTGCGGCTGGATGAAAGCGGATTGACCGAAACCTTGACCTTCACCCCTCTGGAATCCGCCCCCAGGGTGGTCGGCTTTCTTCCCTATAACCACAACCTCGACGCAGGTTATACCGACTGGATCGCACAAACCCGCGACGGCCTGCAGGAAGGCCGCTTCATCAGCGGTTTGAAGGAGGACGGCCCCGGCGAATCGCTGGAGGGCTGCCGATGGATCGCCGCCTACTGCCCGAAATCGAAAACCGGCATCCTCATTGCCTACCTTTCCCCCGCGCCCGATGGCGGCCGGGATCTCCTCCGCAGCCGCCCCGCCGACCACGTTCACCAACTCTCCCTGCCACCTCCCGAGAAGGAACCGCTCACCCTCGTTTGCAGGATCGCCGGTTTCGATGCCGGGGAAGCAAACTGGAAGGCCGAAGCCCAACGTCTCGCCGACACCCTTTCCCCATGACCCGGCACCTCCTGCTCCCCTTTCTCTTCATCGCCATGCCGTTGAGCGCCCAGACACCCTCAACCACGGCTTCAATGTCGCCGACGCCCCGTCCGGCCTTCCCCCAGCATGAATCCCCCGGCGCGACCCGCGAGCCGGTCCCCGATTTCGAGCCGGAGTTTGACCGCGATTCCCCAACGGTCGCGGCCTATCGCCACAGGGAACTCAATGTCCTGGAGTTCGGAGCCAAAGCCGACGGCGGATCGCACCCCTTGTCCGCGAACTTCCCTACCCAGGAGGCGATCGACGCCCGCTATGGCAAGGGCCGCTACCGTTCCGATGATGAAACCGATTTTGTCGCCATCATGGAAGCGATCCGCCATGCCAGGGAAGCGGCGCTCGAGGTCCGGAGCAAAACCGCGCGGGGCCTGCCGACGATTTACCTGCCGCACGGAGAATACCGCATCAACCGCACCCTCCCGATCATCGACATCAACGGGTTCACCCTGCGCGGCGATGGCAAACAACAGACGCGGCTGACCTTTACCGGCAGGGAGGAGGCGCTCTTTGGCATCGAACGCTCCGCCACCATCGCTTTCAGCGGAATGGAAGTCGCCTCGAAACTTGGCGCGGGAGCCACCGCCTTTCTGGTGGCCGACACTTTGGCAAAACACCCGGGCCGTCCCACCTATCATATCGACTGGACCGCCGTGCAGGTCCGCGAATTTGACGTGGGAGTCAAAACCACCGGCTGGGCGATGACCGACAGCCTCAACTTTCTCAACTGCCGCTTCAACAGTTGCCAGACCGCCCTCTGGCTCGACAACCACCAGAGCCTCGGCCACCACTTTACCAACTGTTACTTCGGCTTCAGCACCCGGCACCTCGCCTCGCTTCCGCCCGATGGCTACCCGATCGTTTTCCGCGTCAACCAGGGGGGCAACCTCACGATGACCGGCGGCTATATCATCATCCACGACGGCGTCACCCTCCTGCTGGAGCCAAAAAACGAACGCCTCTCCTTCTCACCCATCAACTGGTCCAGCGGGCTTTACAACTTCTACGGCGTCCGCTGGGAGCAGGTGCGAAAGAACCATCCCGTCCTGTTCGATGCGGTTGACGACGGCCGTTTCACCGCGCGGGTTCACTTTGACAACTGCGTGGTTTACCAGCGCGCCGAAGCCGAAGGAGGAGCGGTCGGGCGGCTGACCGCCGGGATGAACGTCGTCCTGCGCAATGTCGGCTTCAACAAGGAGGACGCGTACATTGAGGAAGCCGCCGCCAAAAACGATGGAAAACGGCGCGGCCTGCTGATTCTCGACAATGTTTCCGGCCTCAACTACCGGGCGGAGGGTCCGCCCCGGCATCACGTGGAAATCCGGGGAAGCGCCGGGCCCTTGTTTACCCCATGAGCCCGCCTTCGCTGCAAAAGCCCGCCCGCTCGCGTTCCGGCCACGGCTGGAGCCTGCCGGAGCTTTGTGTTGTCCTTGTGCTCGTCGCCATCCTGCTCGGCCTGCTCGTGCCGGCCTACCAGACCCTTCAGGAAACCAGCCGACGCAACCAGTGCGGGGTCAACATCCGTACGCTGACGCAGGCCATCCTTCATTACTCCACGGAAAACAACGGGGCCGTTCTCCCGTGGCATTTCAACGAAGCCGCAGAAGGCGACTCCCGCCGCGGCACCACCTGGGCCACCTACCTCCAGAAAAATGGCTACCTGCCCAACCTGAAGGCAAGCGAGAACGCGAAAGGAAGCTGTTTCGCCTGCCCCGCCCGGAGCGGCAATGATCTCCTCAGCAATCCCAGGAAGGATACGATCCACTATGGCTACAATGCTTATCCCGGCTTTGACAGCTCCTACAATCCGCTCTGGAGCAACTTCAGGCCCTATCGCCTGGCCGGGATCAAGCGGCCTGCGCAGACCATCTGCATTGGCGAAATGAACGGCTCCTACCGGCTCTACCCCAATACTTCCAACGATCGCATCTATCCTCACCGGGGCGGAATGCAGGTCTCCTACTTCGACGGCCACATCGAGTGGCTCGCCGGACCGCTACCCGTGGTCCCGCGAACCGCCACCCTCCATACCGAGCCGTGGTGGTAGCCGGAAACCCAAAAGAGGATTCAACCTTTCCGCCGTCTCCACGCCAGCAGCAGAAGACCGCCCGCCCCGATCAGCGCATAGGTGGACGGCTCCGGAATCACCGCCAACTGCCAGCCGCCTTCCTGATTGAAGAGGGAGGTATCGACTGGGAAACCGAGCTGGCTGAAGTCAAAGACGGCCGAGATCGCACCGTCCGTCTCGCCGGTGAAAAGGGTCCAGCGATCGCCTTCCGAGAAAGCAAACCCTTCCGGGTTGATCGTCAGCGTGATGGTGCCGGTCAGCGAACCGTCGGCGAGAAATTCAATCCGGTCGATGCTGGTGCCGCTCCAGGCGGTCAGTTCCAGAATGCCGCCGTCGGAAACGATGGCGGAATCAAGCTGCAACGTCGCGGCCGAGGTGCGGCCTTCGCCGACGCCGAGGGCCAGCGTCCCCCCATTCTCCAGCGAAGCCGAGACGAGTTGGCCGAGACCGCTCCCTTCGGCCTCAAAGCGGCCTCCCGCCTTGACGTTGACCGCCATGCCGCTCCCTTCGGTCTGAAGCGTTCCCCCTTCGGCCAGTTGCAATAAACCGCTGACATCAATGTCCTGGGCGGCGGTCAGCGTCCCATCGGCTGCGATGGTCAGCCGGTTCGCTCCATCGTTGATACCGTCGTTGGCCCTGTGACCGGCAATGAAAATCGACCCGGCTGTCTTCAACTCCCCTCCTCCGCTGATCGTCACCTCGTTCCCCCCGAGGGAGGTATCTCCGGCCACGCCGATAAAGGTGCTCGCCGAAACCGCCACTTCGCTACCCTCCCCTTCGATGTGAAGATAATTGGAACGGGCATTTTCCGCGCGACCGATGCCAAGGGTCTTGATGCTGACATGGGCTCCATTGGAAACCTCCACCCCATTGAGACGGGCGGCTCCGTCGTAGATCTCCTGCGCTGTTGCCCCTTCGGGGGTAAAGGCATTGCTCCCGACGGAAAGCGTCTCCCGGACGTTAAGCGAAGAGTCCGCATCGGCCACGGTGACCAGATTACCCTTGTACGAAACGCTTGATGAAATGGAGAGGCCATAGAGATTCAGCTTTGCCTTTTCCTTGATGGTCATCCGGTTGTCGCTCCCGCGAAACCCGACCACGGAATTCAAGACGTTGCCCGTATCGGATACGTTAAGCTCTCCTGAAAAGTTCAAGGCATGGCCGTTACTTCCGTTGAGCAGATCGTAGCCGACATAGAACTGTCCCAGCTTCACATCCATATAACCTTCCGCTGTTCGCGAAAAATTGGTGGTGGAAGCACCGGTTCCGGTATTTCCGCTATATTCGCTGGTTCCAAAGACCGAAGCCACGCCCGGATTCAGTTCAAGGTGACCGGTAAAGTTCAGGTTCACGGTTTTCCCGACGCCGACACGGAGATAGTAAGCCTTGCGTGGAATGAGGTTGTCGTTGACATCCTTGGTGTTGTTGATGTTGACGTTATCCGTAACGGCGTTGGTGCCTGCGCCAAAGGTGCCCATCAGAAACCACGCCTGGTTCTGCGTGGTGTTGGTGGTGTTATTGGGTCCGGCGTTATTGTCCCAGTTTCCGCCGGTTCCCCACCAGGCGCTCTTTGTCGGTTGCGAACCGATCCAGACACCGGCCTGCAGAGGTTGCGTGCAGGCACCCAGCAGAAGGATGCCCAGGGGGAGATGGAGATGTTTCTTTTTCATGGTCAGGGAAGGGAAGGATGGCGGCTGGCCGCAGTTTGGGGTTTGACTTCGGGAGAGGGAGGTGGAGCCTTGTAGAGCTGGATCTCCTGCAGGATGATCTCTTCATCAGGCTGGCTGAGAATAATCCGGGTGCTGACATTCAGGCTTTGAAAGCTCCCGTCGTTGGCCGGGAAGCGAATCGGGACCACGACCTCGCAACTCTCGCCCGGTTTCGGCTGGGCTCCGGTCAATGAAAGATTGAGCGTCGGCAGGACGTACTTGAAGTCGACCAGCGTCCGGAGATTCTTGGAAGGGACAAAGCTGACCTGGGCCACGGAAGGCGCGGCCCTGCCCGCAGGCACCTCAAAGCGGGCCACGGCATAGTGCAGCCCTTCGGGCCACGGGATATTCTGGATCAGGTGGGAATTGGTCGGTCCGCTCACCTGCACCCCGCCGCTGACGGCGCGCACGCTGCCGAGCTTCTCATTGCGCTTGACCACGCGCCATGCGTTGAGCCCGTCGGCAAACACCGGGTTGGCAAGCAGTTCCTTCCCTTCCGACCCGGTCGATGCCAGCAGAACGCGTGCATAGTCACTCGCCGGAGAGGAAGTCTCCGCCGCCATCGCCTCCACCCGCTGGCGGATGGCATCGCTCTTTTCCAGCCATTCGCGTGCGTTCCAGAGGAGCGAAAAGCCCCAATTGACATCGTCGGGACGCGCCCACCGGGTGTTGAAGAAAAAGCGGTTGGGACTCCATTCCTGATTGGTAAAAGCATGGCTCCGCTCGACGCGGCGCGCCGCCGCATCAAGGACGGGAGCCGCCTTTTCGAGATCGGTCAGCACTTGCGCCTCGGTGGTCGGCGGGTGCGCCTTCGCCCGCTCCTCCGCCTGGTAGGTGATCACCCCGTCCCTATAGTAAAGCCACATCTTTTCGATCAGCTTCATCCGGTCGCGCTCTTCGGGGCTCTTGGGCTGGTCGGCAGCCTGTTTGAGGAGCCCTTCGCTTTTGGCAAGAAACTCCGGCGAGACATGGGCCAGGTAGCCCGGGTCGGCGAAGTTGCAGTAGGTCTTGCCGTCGACCATCCAGGAACTGGTGGCGGCGTCTTCCACCCAGAAGGTTTCCCAATTCCGGAAGTACGCCTTCAGGTACGGGGCGGCCTTGGCCCCCACGGCGTGGCGGCACCAGTCATCGAGAAGGGCATCGACATCGCGGTCGGGGTTCCAGAGCAGCTTCATCATCAGCCACATCTTCGGGCCTTCGCCGGTCCAGTTGGGATAGGCTTCCGCGTAGTAATAGCGAACGTTGTGGTTGCGCGCCCAGCGGAGGTATTCCGCCATTTCGTTGAAATAAACCCGCGGCAGGCGATACCACGCGCCGTAAACATAGTCATACCAGCCAAGGTTGGCGGCGGCCCGGCTCCACCGCTCCGTTCGGGCCTGGTCATCCTGCTTCAGGTTGGGTTTAAGCCACTGCATCCGGTCGTAGGCCAGAAAGGGGATGATGCGCCGGTCGACCTTCACCTTCTTTGGCGGATCAAAAACGGATGTATAGGCGAGCGTCCCGTAAATTTTGTCCGGGTAGCTTTTGCTGACCTTGGCGATCACATCATTGGCCCAGGCAAAATAGTCGTCCGACACATCCTCGCGGCCGAGCGCGTTCTTCTCTCCGCTCCGGCGGGCCTTGGAAGCGGGCGACTCGTCAAAGCCGTTTGAGTCGTTGATGCCGAGGGAATACCCATTGGCATCGGGATTCTTGCGGAAGTATTCCACGATGCGCTCCGCACCCGCGTCGACGATACCCTCTGCGGAGAAATTGGGCTGCCAGCTATAGCCCCGGCTGTCGGTGGTCGGGTTGGGAATGATCCGCTGGCCCGAAATCATCGGGTAAAACTCCGGGTTCTCCCGGGCGAACACCTTGGGATCGTAAATGCGGTAAAGATTATGATGAAAGGCGACGGTCGAGATCACGCGGTTGGCTTCCCCCCATTCCTTGAGCGGACGCCACGTCTCCCCGTTCCAGTCGAGCGGCGAGACCTGGCGCATCAGGAATGACGGCTCCTCACGGACCGTTTCCATCGGGACCGTCAGGGAACGAAGGACGGGGATGACGGTTCCCTCTTCGCCGGGCCAGAGCCAGCGAACGCCGACATATCTTTCCAGAAACTCCAGAACCCCGTGGCGCGTACCGGCATCGTCGCCGCCGCAGATCACATAATGCCCGCCGTGCGGTTGAAGGATGAAGCCTTGTTCGCCAAGATCGTCCGGAAGGAGGTTTGCCCCGGAAACATAGGCGGTCCGGCCGACATGGATCGCTTTCCCGGCGGTCGGTGCGCCTTCTTCAATAGCAAACGTCGCACCCGTGCTCTCCTGGAGGTATTCCTGTAATAAGGCAGCCGCACGACGCACCTCGTCGGTCGCTTCCGGGGCAATCACAATGGAGCAAAGGGGCTTGCCCTGTTCGATCACCGCAAAGACCGGCGCCGCCTCCTTCTTGTCGGCATGGAGGGCCGGCGGACAGGAGAACGCCAGAAGAAGACCGAAAGCGGCCACTTTCAACGCGAGGAAAGGAGTTTCAGGGTTGGGGAAAAGCTTCATGAAAAAGAGGGGAAGAGAATACGGGGTTGTTTTCAGAGGTAGCGCGGCGCAGGCTGTTTCCGGGCACAAGGGTGCCCCGTGGGTCGCCCTGGGACGACCAGCCATACAGCCGGGATGAGCGGCAACAAGCCCGCAGGCGGCGCTTGATGCGGTGGCAGATTAACTAGTTGGTATGATTATAGGGATTCCAGTTTTTGGCATCGTAGTTCTCGCCGAGAATATCGTCTCCGGCGCGCCATTCGATGTGTCCATCGAGGAAAAGGATGTTGCTTCCGCCGTTGTGGCGGGTGGAAACCGTGGTGGCGGCGGGGTGAATCCAGCCGGTTTTCACTTCCTTCAACCCCGGTTCCCTCCGCACGCCGTCGTGAAGGTTGGGAATATCGACCACCAGCGCCAGCTTCGAAGGTTCCTTGACCTGGTTGCGCGGCATCGGAAGCATGTTGGTAAAGGAAGGGTTTTTCTGGCTCGTCAGGAAACGGTAGACATAACCGTAGCTATGGTCGCTGCCGCCCAGCGGACCGTAGTAGGTCAGGCTGCGGTCGTAAGGGTAGGCATTGGCCGGGCAGTAGAAAATCTTGTCGATCGGGGTTGTTTCGTGGTTGGTCCCGTCCCACGCGGTGATATAGGGAGCGATCCAGGCGTACCAGAGCGGGTAGATCCGCTTTTTGTCCGGCTTGGTCACCGTCTCCAGGTGGGGCGGCATCCAGTTGTTGTGATCGTTGGCATATTGATGCATCGCGACGCTGATCGACCGGAGGTTCGCCTGGCATTGGGCCAGATTGGAGGAAGCCCGGAACGAGCCGATCGCGCTCCCCAACAGGGTGGCCAGCACCGCGATCAGGACGATGACGACCAGCATCTCGACAAGGCTGAAGCCCCGGGGGGAGACGGAAGGCGAAAAGTTTCGACGCTGGTGCAACATGGCGGATGGCGGGGTTTTTGAGCGCAGAGGGGGGCTGGCGATCCCGACGCTCCCCCTCTTTCAAAGAGGAGCCGGACCGGATGAAGGATAATGTGGAGACTGGAGGTTTTTGGCGTGGTTGTTCTTTTTGGGAAACGCGCAACCGGTGACTAGCGACCTGCCGCCGCCACAGGAAGGCGCGGTTCCGTCACCCGTGCGGGCGGCGTAATGCTGCCACGGTCGACAAATTCCAGGGGAAGCAGGCGTTGGACATGGTAAAATGGGTTTTTAATCGTCTCGCAGATCCCTTTGACCAGCTCTTCCGCGAGCGCATGGTGGCGGGTTCCATAATAGGAAACCTCTCCCAGCGATTCATCCGGCAGGCCGGGGCAGATCACCAGCGAAAGGTCCCCGGGAACCGAAATGCCGCGTTCCTTGAAAACCTGCTGCACTTCGATGGCGGCGGAGTTCGACCAGCAAAAGATCGCCGTTGGCGGCTCGGGCAGTTCAAGCATCTCCAGCAGGACGCGCTCCGCCTCCGACCAACGCGCGGGGGGGACGTGGTAGGAAATCGGCAGCGTACGCCAATAGGGATTGATGTCGTAGAGGATGCCTTCGCTGCAAAGGGCGTCGATAAAGTCGGGTTTGAGCTTCTGGTAGGAACCGGGCATGGTGGTCGCCGTGGCGATCACCCCGATGCGCCGATGTCCCGCCTTTGCGAAACGGTGCACCACATCGCGCACGGCGGCGGCGTGGTGGTAGTTGACATAGTTGATCGAAGTTGCCTCGGTCGGCTCGTTGGCCGTGATCACCGGAAACCCGGCCAGGCGCAGCTCCATCGCCTCGTCATAGCTTTCGCCGCCCAGGAAGATGACCCCCTCCACCCCGCGCGACTGGCAATACGGCTTGGTCAGCCGGTCCTTGCCGGGCAGCCCCGGAAGCAGCAGCAGCGGGCAATGTTCGCCATGGGCCACGTTCCAGACCGCCTGCACGACCGCCGCCGTGTAGGAGTTCGTCGTGCCGTGCGGCGCGTCAGGAAGCTTGTTGAGAACGTTGTCGATGTAGCTGCCGCGCAGGCCGATGGTGGGGAAGGTGCGGTTGCGATCGCCATTGACGCCGGTCGACTCCGCGACAAACGCGCCCCGCCCCGGCACCACATGCAGCAGGCCGCCTTTTTGCAGCGCCCGGATCGCCAGCGCGATCGTGGCCGGGGAGACGCCGTACTCCTTGGAAAGCTGGCTCTGGGAGGGAAGCGTCTCGTCGGCGGCCCACTCCTTCGCTTCAACCCGCTCGCGGAGCTTTTGCGTGACCCGCTCGATCTTCCCGCTGCTCTGCGACGCCTTTCCTTTCGTCCGCACGACCGCCTCTCCCTTGGAAGCAGGGGAGGTCACGCGGCGCGGCAGGGAAAGGGAGGCGGAAGAGTTCGGTGCCATACGACGACAAGAGATAACTCCTTTTTTCGGGAATGCAAGCAAAATTATGCGCAATCAAACCCAATAATATGCGCACAAAATGAGGATATCAGAACGAGAGAAAAACTTTTGTGTCCGGCAGATTGTGCTCTTATTGTATGATTTTCGCTTGTGGAAATTCCGCAACGACGCCAGACTACCCCCTTCATGAGCGAAACAGGAAAGCCGTTGCCCTCCGAGCGCGAACGCCCCGCCGACCGCGTCCGCCGGTACATTCTCGACCTGGCGCAACAGCCCGGTCGCGGCGACGGCCCGCTGCCGACCATGCGCGAACTGGCCGCCCACCTTTCCGTGAGCCTCGCCACCGTGCAGAGCGCCTGCCGCACGCTCAAAAGAGAGGGCAGGATCACCGCGCGCGTCGGCGACGGGACCTACCTCGTCCGCGAGACGCCCCCACCGCCGCCCCCCACGGTGCGAAAGCTTTTTCTCAACCACGTGGAGCGGTTTGAAAGCACCCATGACCGCCTGCTGGGCAACTATTACGGGAGCCTGCTGCAAGCCGTCAGCCATAGCGCCATCAAGTTTGAACTCGGCATCCTGGATGCCTCCCCCTCTCCGGAAGAACCGGCGCGGGCGCTTTTTGAAGCGGGCAAGCTCGACGCGATGTTGATCTTCCCGTTCACCCCGTGCCAGCCGCTGGTGGATTTCTGCGATGAACGCTCCATCCCCTACGTCACCGTTCACCCCGCCCATCCGCACACCAGCGCCAACTTCGTCACTCCCGACTTCCTTTCCGCCGGTTACCGCATGGGCGATGCCTTCCGGCTCGCAGGTCGCCGGCGGGCGGCGGTTCTCGCCTATGGCAACCCCTATGACAGCACCACGGGATGGGCGCTTCTCGCCGGCTTGGCCAACGGATGGATGAAGGATGGCGGCCGGGCAACTTTCGAGCAGGCCAGCTTCAATTCCATCCGGACCGACCATGAACGCCTCCGCCAATGGCTCCACGAACGTCGCCACTGCCTGCCCGACGTCATCCTCTGCCACCGCTCCGGCCTTTATAAGAGCCTGCTGGAGCTTCTTGCGGAAATGAACGTGCCGGTGCCCGAAGCCGTCAGCGTCATCTCCGTCCAGCATGGCCCACACGACGATGCTGCGGCGATCGGACTGACCCGCGTCGCTATTGACTTTGAAACGACCGCCGAAACCGCACTGAACCTGCTGATCCGCCGGATCGAAAGCAACGCCCAACCCGTTCCCGGCATCCAGATCCCCCTCCCGTTCGCCGGAGGAGCCACCACCACTCCGGAAGAAAACCGCCTGCTCGGGATTTGACTCAAAAGCGCGGAGGGGAGCCTTTTCGGTGCAAAAAATACAATCGCAACACAATAATTATTTTGTGTATTTATGTATTGACAACAAGCTGCGATAGAGTTCATCCTGTCGACCATCAACCGATGCCCGCCCATGAAAACACTCCCCCTCGCCGCCTCCCTTCTGTTGACGATTCTGATGACCGCACCGACCCGCGCGCAAACCACCTATGAACTCCATGTTGAAGAGAGCGGACGGGACCTTGACTGGAGCGACGCCGCCTCCTGGATCGGGGGTGTGCCGGAGTCCTACCCCAATGCCTCCACGGACGATCTCCTCTTTCCGATGCACACGGCCGTACACTATCTCCATGTCGACCAAAGCGAACTCGAGGTGGGCACCTTCACGATTTCGGGCGATCTGGCCAATGCTCCCCGCCTGATCGCGAAATCAGGGGTCGACGCCACCCTCCGGATCGGCACTTTCAAGCATCTCGCCCCGAGCAGTGTTGACAGTTCCTTTCAGATCGCCAACTCGGACGGAACGCTCTCCATTGTCATCGGCACCCTGGAAACCAGCGCAGACACAAGGCTGGAGATCGGCCATAATGGTCTTCAGTCACTGGAGGGCTTCGAAGTCACAACGAGCAGCCATATCGCAGGACGCCTCCACTTCAGCGGCATCAGGAACCGCGCAGAGGGGGAGAATCGCATCCAACTCGGAGCCCTGCATCTGGAAGCGACCGGCTCGGTCATGCTCGGCTACCGCCATAACAATACCGGCGTGCTGGAGGTCACCTCGCTGACAGGAACCGGCAATATCTACCTTTCGGGAAATTCAAACCACCTCGGCGACAAAGGAACCGTGGAGATTCACTCCGCAGCATCGACGACGGCCACCTTCGCGGGAAAATTGCGCACCTCCGACCGGTCCACGCTGCCCGCCGGGGCTGAAAATTTCCAGCTCATCCTGCGCAAGAAAGGTGCCGGGACGCAGATTCTCTCCTCCGGCGATCACGACCACCGGGGCGGCACGTTCATTGAAGAGGGAACGCTTGCCATCACCAACACCACCGGAAGCGGGCTCGGCCTGGGCGAAGTGCGCGTGGAAGAGGGCGGGACCCTGGCCGGTTCGGGCCGCCTGGCTTTGGAAAAGAGCGTGCTGGTCGAGGCGGGGGGCCGAATCGCCCCTTCGGCTCACCTCGCGACGGGCGTCGCCACCTTGACGCTGGACGGCGCAGGCGTTGAAGAACGACCGATCCTGAAGATCGCGGAAGGCGGAGCCTTCAGCTTCCGCTTCGGGGAAAACGATGCGAGCGACTCGATTCGCTTTACCAACTACGGCGCAGGCGGGTTCACTCTCTCCTCGACGAACGTCTACCTGCATGGCGAAAACGTTCAGGCCGGGGAGTTCCTGCTCTTCACCTTCGATTACATTGACAGCACTGAGCTGGACTCGCTGGCTCAAGCCTTCATCGCCGGGGATGGCTTTGCCGGATACCAGGCTACGTTCAGTTCCAGCGGCAATACCCTTTTGCTTAATGTCGCCGCCATTCCGGAGCCGGGCACGGTCGCTCTCGGGATGATCGGGCTGGCTGGGCTCTGGGTCTGGCGGCGTTTTTCGTCACCCTTTTCCATCTGAATGATGTCCCTCCCACCCTCTTCTCTCATCCGGAAAAAAACCTCCGGCTTTGGCCTGTTGGAACTCCTGATCAGCCTTGGAGTGGCCGCCATCATCGCTCTTCTGCTTTCCGTCGCCGCCTCCTCCGCCAGACAAAAGACCCAACGCTCGAGGGAACTGATGCAGCTTCGACAGATTGGCGGGGTTCTCCATCTCTACCTCGCTGAAAACAACTGGAGACTACCCAACCAGCACAGCCCCATCCCCGTCAGAACCTTTGCGCACTATCTCGGCTATGTCCGGAATGTCAAAGACTGGACCAACAACTCGGCCGATCCACCCAACTCCATCTTCCGCAACGGCGCCAATGAAGCCGCCATTCGCAAGTTCTTCACCTCCGCCTACGACGACCGCGTCCCGCCCGACCCGCTCGGCTCCTTTGCCACCAGCGAATACATCGGGCGCAATCCCAACTCCACCCTCGACCCGCAAGAGTATGCCGACTCGGCCTATGTCGATACCTACCCGGAGATCCAGCGCCCTTCCCTGAAGATTTATGCCATCCCCTCGTACTTTCTTCCGGCGTGGAAGACCCGTTTCTCCGGGACCACTGTCTCGAGTCCCTTTCGCACCGTCAACCACCCCGCCGACAAAGGCGACTTTCCCGCCCTTTTTGCCGATGGGCACGTCGAAATGCTCAACCCTGCACCCCCGGGAATGACCCTGAGCCAGATCAACATCCGCTGGCTGCTGCCCAAGCGCGCACCTTGAAAGCTATTGGCCTGGAGGTCGCCCCTCCAATAACGCCAAAGGACTTTGCCAACCTCTTGAATATGAGCCACTCCTGCCGCCCTTTACTCCTCCTGCTTCTCTTTCTGACCACCGCCTGCCGCCCGCAGGCGCTTCAACGGACAGACGCCCCCATTGATGCCACAGCCATCCGGGATGACACACCGCTTCTCTATGTGTCACCGACCGGCGGCGATGACGCTGAGGGAACCGCCACGGCTCCGCTGGGCACCCTCGCTGAAGCGATCCGCCGGGCGGAGGCCGCTCCCGGAACGGTCATCCGGCTCAAACCGGGAACCTTTCGGGAACGGGTTAAAATCACTACCCATGCCACGGCGCAACAGCCGCTCATCATCGAAGGAGCGAGGAACGCTTCCGGGGAATGGCTCTCCATCGTCGACGGTTCGCACGCGCTCGATCCCTCCCTCTGGAAGCTGCGAAACGATCTCGGCCCCGGCGTTTATGCCTACCCCGGGGAAACGCCCCGGCTGATTCTCGTCAACGACAAGATGGTAGCCCACCTTGATCGCCGCGCCCTTGAAAGGCAACCCCTGGAGGAAGGAGCCTCGCGCAGGACGGTCGGAGAGATCCTCGCCTGGCCCGAAGACTACCTTCATACCTACCGTTACCACCCGATCCCGTTCTGGCAAACGCTCGGCGGCATCTATACATCGGCGCAGGACCAGAAAGAATTCTACCTCCGGCTTGCAGGCGGGGTCAACCCGGCGACCCGCCCGGTGGCCGTCGCCTCGGAAGGCGGGACCATCACCATCGACGGAGGCCAACACATCATTCTCCGCCATCTCCTGATCAAAGGCGGCCAACACGGTGTGGAAATCGGCGGTGAAGGAGCCGCAGACAATCTGGTGGAAGGGTGCTACATCCCCCATGGCCGCCGCAGGATCAACCTCGCAGAAGGGGCCACCCGGACCGTGATCCGCGGCAACCGTCTGGAAATGGGGTTCATCGGCAACCCGACCGGAGCCTGGGCTCTTGGCTATGATCAGGACGGCTCCGTCACCGAAGAAGAAAAACTCGACGCAGCCAAAAAAGCCTTTGTCTACAACTACTTCAAATATTGGGCCAGCCCGGTCCAGACTTCTGACGATGTCTCGATCTTGATCGGAGCCGACACCCGGCAGACCCGCGTGGAAGAGAACCTGCTCGACGGCGGGTTGATCGGCATCAGTCTCAGGAATACCAGCGATGTGGAGATCATCGGCAATACCATCCGCCACTTTTCCAGCGTCGGCACGGCAGCGGGAATGGGCTCCTATCGTGCCGTCTACGACGGCAACCTCTTCTCCGATTGCAGCATCAATCTCCGCCTCCACAGCCTGAACACACCGGGGCGCAGGGAAATCTACCTCCTCCGCAACACTAGCATCCTTCCAAAAGGGAGGGGCACTCACCTTTTCTGCCACTTCTTCCGCGAAACGGAACGGACGCCGGACCATTTCATCGCCGTCTATCACAATACCTTCCTTGGCGGCGTTCGCGGCTTGTGGCTTCCTCCCGCCAAACGTCCCGAACAGGCTCTGCACGGGTTTCAGGTGGTCAACAACCAGTTCATCGACTGCGGAACGTTTCTCGTGCCCCGGGAAGCCGCCACCCATGACAGGGCGATGTTCGGGCACTTCGACCATAACCGGATCGCCGCCTCCCACTTCTCGAAATCCGGAAAGCCGGTTTGGTTCGGCTCACACAACGTCATGAGCGATGACGCCCCCGGCTGGCATTGGGACGCGCTCACCTTTCAGGCGCCTGCCGACGATCCCGGGCGGCACACCGGCATCGACCTTTCCCACCCCTACCAGCTTGACGACAAAAGCTACCCACCGCTTCCCGGCCTGAAACCGGGTTACTTCCACGGCAAACGCCCCAACCCCGGGGTGCCCGCCAACCTTAGGACTGCTTCTCATGACCTGCCTTGACCTGCCTCCCGTCACCCATCCCGCCTTCACCTCAGCCTGGGAGATCGGCCTTGCCAAACTGCAACCGACTCCCGGCGAACTGGAACACGGGCTGAAGCTTCACCGTTCATTAACCATCTGCGAACATTACGGCTTCCTCCCCTCGGGTTGGGACCGGGCGGCGATCGACCATCAACACGCCGGAACCGATGGTCAAAGCTATACAGACTTCGTCCGTCGCCAAAGCTACCTGCGCACCACGGCGATGGTACGCAGCGAGTCGGCGCGGGAGGAGGTCGCGGCAGCGCTCGACCAGGCCGGGGTCCACGCCATCGTCGTCCCCGCCAACGACTATGGCGAAACCCTCGAAGACGCCATCGGGCGCATGGCGGCTTTCCAGCAGTTCTACCACCATCTCCCCGACCGGCTCTTTCCCGCGGGTGACGTAGCGGGAATTGAACGCGCCCGCGCCCGGAATGCTACCGCCGTCATTTACAGTTTAACGGGGATGCCGATCTTCGGCGCGGGCGACATGCTCGACCCGACCCGCCTGTTGCAATGGGTGGAAATCTGGCACTCCATGGGGGTCCGCTTCATGCACCTGAGTTACAACCGGCGTAATCTCTTCGCCAATGGCTGTACGGAAACCGGCGGGGGGATCAGCGATCTCGGCCGCGATCTCATCACCATGATGAACCGGACCGGCGTGATCGTCGACGTTCCACACAGCAACAGGGAGACCCTGCTCGACGCCGTCCGCCTCTCTTCCGGCCCGGTCATCGCCAGCCATACCGGCTGCCAGGCCGTTCACGACGGCCTGCGCTGCAAGAGCGACGAAGAACTCAAGGCGATCGCCTCGACGGGAGGCTATATCGGCATCTTTAGCGTTCCTCAACTGCTGGGAGAAAACGCGGACATTAACCTGATGCTCCGCCACGTGGAACACGCGGTGAACGTGGTCGGCCCCGAACATGTCGTCATCGGCACCGACGTCGGCCACACCCAGCCCGCGCCCGAAACCTTGAAACCGGCCGCCGGCGGTTGGCGACGCAGGATCGCCGGAGGGTGGAACGAAGGCAAACCGCTCGCTCCATGGAGCAACGAACACACGCGCGGCAGCCTCGCCTGGACCAACCGCCCGCTCTTCACCGTCGGCCTGGTGAAAATGGGCCTGAGCGACGACGCGATCGCGCAGATCCACTACGGCAACCTCCGCCGCGTCCTTTCGAGTCTGGATCAGAACCAACGTGGTTGACCCCCGGCGCGGGGGCCAGCCCTCAGTCGGTCAACAGCATTGGATCAAACCAAACCCGTCTACTCATTGAGAGACGCGATCGCGATCCCGTTCTCTCCCGCCACACTGTAAAGAAGGTAGCGTTTCGCCCCCTCCTCGAAAAAGCACGGGTCGCGCAATTGGCGGACGGGTTGATGCACCGCCCCGCCCTTGGACGGTTCCAGCGGGCATTCGATGCCTTCGTACGGTTCCCCGGGTTCGAGGACGACGCCCTGATCGACCGCTTCCCACTCGCGCCAGTCGCGGTCAAGCCGGACGGTGGCGAGCCGGATCGCCTCGGGGCAGTCGCCGATCGCTGTATAATAGATCCGCAGCAGATCGCCTTCAACGTGGACCGCCGTATGGCGGGTGGCGTCGGGCAGGAGTTGCGGGCCTTCCTCAAATTCGCCAAGCCCGGTGGGCGAACGCCGCAGCAGCGGCGGCTTTTCAATAGAATACCACATTCCTCCATGGCGAAAGACGCGCCAGTAATACTTGCCCAACACCTCGGGGCGAGCCTGAAAGTTCAACCCATCGGCCGAAATCGCCAGCCGGGTGAACTGCCCGCCGAGTTCCCGCACCGGGCCGTGGTAATACATCCGGATCTCCCGACTCTCTTCGAGGACATGAACATCGGGCGACGCGATATGTCCCTGAAAGTGCGAATCCTCAAGGTCAAGCACCCCGGGGGTATGGATTTGCCACGGGCCTTCCACGCGATCGGCGTAGGCCATGCGGATATAGGTTCCCTGATGGTGGGCGAAATAGAGGTAATACCTGCCCAAAGGATTCGCTACCCAATCGGGAACGCGGATCAGCGAAGGGCCATTGATGTTACTTCCCATCCTCGCATCCATGTCGGGAACGATGATCGGGTTGCAGGAAAGACGTTCAAGGTTCATGGGCCGTTCATCGTAAACCAAGGGCCGCTTCGATACAAGGCCACATCTTGTCGGCATACAACCGGTGGCCCGCCGGGCCGTAGTGGTGTTCAAAGCGTTCCGAAACCCCGGCCGCAGCGTAAATACGGCGTGCCCCTTCCACAGCCCGGTCGACTTCCGCGAGCGGGAAGTACGGATCTTCGCGACCATTGACAATGCAGAGGCGGCGCGGCGCGATCAACCCCGCCACGTCCCAGATTTCTCCAAAGCGCAACAGTCCCGGCACCGCGTGACAGTCGCAGTGGTGAAGCAGACCCCCCGGGCTGACGAGGGTGCAGTACGAACAGCTCGGCACGGCAATGGAAACGCGCTGATCGACGGCGGCAGTAAAGAGGGTGACGATCCCGCCGCCGGAATTGCCCATGAGCAACACCGTGGAGGTGTCGATCTCCGGTCGGGTTTCCGTCCAGTCGATCAGCCGCATCATGTCCCAGACCCGCTCGCCGTTGGCGGTGCGCCCCGCCAGAACGGCGTGAATCATCTGGCTGCGGCAGGAGAGGCCGCCGTGCCGGTTGTTGAGGTCCGGAACGCCCACCCCGGCTTGCCCCCGGGTGCCGGGAGAGATCACGGCAAACCCGCGCCGGAGCGCCTGAAGCCCGATATCGCGATCCCCTGCCCTGATCTTTGCGGCATGCTCCTCGTCCTTCGCCAGGCCGATATAGCTATCCATCCCGTTGCGGTCGTGGCCGTGCGGCAGGAGCGCCAATGGAAACGGCCCCGTTCCCCCGGGTCGCAGATACCAGAACGGAAGCGGGTGGTGCGGCTCCGTGCTGATGGAGCAGCGTTGCCGCGTGAAACCGTCCATTTCTTCCACCCGCCCCATTTCCGTGACGGGTGTATGTTTTCCAACCGAGGCCGCGATGGCATCCAGCCCGAGAAGGCGCTGAAGCTCCGGACGCGCCGTTTCCTGCCATTGAAAAACGGAGGCCGAATCGGCGGCATGACAAGCGAACTCCCGCATTTCCTCGCAATAAAGGTGCGAGAGATGCGTCCGAACAGGTTCCGAGTGGTCCGGGTGATTCATCGGCTCTTTATAGAGCCGCCAGAGCCGCCGGGCGATGAAAAAACCGTTTTTCCTAAAAACACGACCGGCCGTCCCGGCGCGATCAACCCCGCTGTCGGGGAAATCAATCGTCGTCCTCTTCCTCTTCGTCCCCGTCGTCCTCGCTCTCCCCGGCTTCCTTCTCCGAGACCATCTTGCGCAGGATCTCGCTCATGTCGTCGACTTCGTGCCAGACCTCCTGGGTGATGTAGATCGGCGCGCGCTGGGCGATGGCCAGCGCGATGCAGTCGCTCGGCCGCGCGTCGAGTTCGATGATCTTGCGTTCCATCAGCTCGTTTTCCGCGACGATGATGAGCCGGGCAAAGTAGGTGGCCGTTTTCAGGTCATTGATGACCACCCGCTCCACCCTTGCCCCGACCGCCTTCATGAGCAGCCCCATCAGGTCGTGCGTCAACGGGCGTTCCCGGCTGCTCTGGTTGATGTAAAGCGTGATCGCCGAGCCGACGCTCTCGTCCACGTAGATGACGAACGTCTTCTCTTCATTCCCCAGAAAGACGGCGCGCCCCGCCGTTGTCGGCAATACGGCTCGCACCTGAATTTCAACCACCGGTTTGCTCATGAAAAAACGGTAACAGCCTCCGCCCGAAAAACAAGGCACGGCTCGGCGTTTTTTCCGTCGCCCCGGGGAAAACCGCCTGAAAAACACCGCCTGCCCCCCGGGGTCAACCGTCGGCCTTTAAAGGGAGCAAACCGACGAACAGGCTGGCCGCACCCCGACGCTGTGTGCTACAAGAAACGGCATTGTCATGAACCTCTCCCCCTTGTTGGTCAAATGGACTGCCGCGGCCGTGGTTGGTGTTGGCACCAGCTTTGCCGCCGGTTACCAGTGGGCTTCCCTGCGTAGCGCCCCTTCGGAAGTCGCCGCTTCCGGAAAAACCTCCGCTGAAAACGGTCCGCACGCCCCGGGTCCCCTCCCCTCCGGCGCTCCCGCTGCCTCAAACACCGCGTCGTCCGCGCGCGCAGGAGCAAAGGAGGCGCTCGCCTCGGCCTTGAGCGATCTCGATTCCCACCGGAGGATCAAACGTTTCCGCCGCCTTCTGATCGACCTGAAACCGGAGGAATTTCCCGGAGCCTTCGAGGAACTGGTCCGCTCGGGCACGACCCGCGACTGGCAGCAGATCGGCCTGTTGAGCGAATTTCTGGGCGATTGGGCCGAACACGACCCCGTGCAGGCGTTTGAAAAAGCCCGCCACCTCAAAATCATGGCCCAGTTGCGGCCGTACCTCGCGGGGCAGGTGTTGGGCGTGTTGGCGCGCCGCGATCCCGATGCCGCCCTCGCCCTCCTGGAAAAGGAACCGCGGGAAAACCAGCGGTTGACGATGCGGGCCACCTTGATCGGCGCGGTCGCCGAGACCGACCCGGCGCGCGCCCGGGCTCTTTTGAAGGAATACCCCGAAGTCGCCAGGGGCAATCGCGCCTATACCCTTTTTTCCCAATGGGCGAGCCGCAATCCCCTCGACGCCATTGACGCCGCCTATCAACTCGGCAGCGGCGCGGCGCGCCAGCAGGCGTTGCAGGCGATCGGCATGACCTGGGCGTCAACCGACCCGCAGGCGGCGGAGGCGTGGGTCAACACCCTTCCCGCCGGAAAAGCGCGCGACCAGCTCTGGCTCAACCTCGTCCAGCGCAAAGCCTTCGACGATCCCGAAGCCACCGTGGAATCGCTGCTCCGCGCCGATATCGGGGAATCCACCCGTCGGCAGGGGATGCAGTCGGCGCTGATGGCGTGGGGGCAGCAAGATCGCGACGCCGCCCTCGCCTTTGTCCTCGAGGAGGCCAACCCGAGGTTGAGCCAGAGCGTGCTCCCGGTCCTTCTCAATCAATGGATGGAGACCGACGCGCCGAGCGCCATCGGCTGGCTTCGGCAGCATGGGTCGGAGGCAGGCGGTACGGCGTTGATCGAGTCGACGGCGAGAACGGTTGCCTTTCAAAGCCCCGAAGAGGCCATGCCGCTCATTGGCGAACTCCCCGCAGGCGAGACGCGCCAGCAGCTTTATCGACAGGTCGCCAGTTCCCTCGCGGAAAACGACCCCGGCGCAGCCCGCGCCTATTGGGAAAAAATGCCGCCCGGCCCGGAGCGCGACCAATACCAGCAGGGGATGCTCACCGGCATGGCGGCGCAGGACCCCGAGCGGGCGATGCGGGAGGTCGACTCCCTTCCCGGAGGGGCGGTGCAGGATCGGCTCCGCCAAAGCCTCATGACCACGCTGGTCGATACCGACCCCAAAATGGCCATTGAATGGGCCGCCAAAGCACCGGAGAAAAGTCGCGGGGCGATGCTCGGAACGGCGGTCACGACCTGGGCCAATTCCGACCCCTACGCCGCTTCCGCCTGGCTGGCCACCCTGCCCAAGGGAGCCCCGCGCGACCAGGCGGTGAGCCAGTTTGCAGGCAGCGTCGTCCGAAGCGACCCGCAGGGAGCCGCCACCTGGGCGCTCTCCATCACCGACGAAAAACTGCGCACCAACGCCATCCGCCGCGTCGCAAGCCAGTGGAAACGCGCCGACGAAGCCGCCGCAAAACAATGGATTGAAGGGGTCGACCTGCCGGAGAAGATGAAGGCCTCGCTGTTGAAGTGACGGACCCGCGGCGGGGCGCAGAGGCCCGCCAAGATGCCTCCGCTCCCGGATTCTACGATGCCGGGATTAACAAAGCGGCATAATGCGCAAACGCCGGTAGCGACACCGCCGCCCCCGCGTCCCCCTCCTGCGGCTCAAACACCTTTTCCCCGTCCCATGCGGGAGAAAACCCGGCGATTGCCCCCTTCCCGCGCCGCAAGATCAACCGCACGGCTCCCGCTTCCACTGAAGCGGCCTCTTCGCGAAGATCGCGCAGGTGGAGAAGAAGGCGATCCTCCCCGAGCTGTTCCAGGTTGAGCAACACCCCTGCGGGAGCATCAACCGCCACCGGCATCCGCGCGGCCAATTCCGCGAGCAGCGGCTCCAGGGCGCTGACCCCTTCCTGCGAAAAGGTCGGCGAAAGCCCCCGGAAATAGGCGGCGTGGCCACCATCCCGCCGGACCCAGCGGTGCAGCGGCAGGTCCAACCGCCGGACACCGGCCCCGCACCACAACGCCTCCGTGCGGGAACGGCTGCGCGGCACGATCCGCTCGTCATACATGCCGCACGGCCCGAGCGCCCAAAGCCCGCGCCCTTCCTCCCGGCCCGCCCATTGCACCAGCCGCTCCGCCTCGGCGCTTTCCAGGCTTCGCTGGCCGGGAAGGACCACCGTGCGGGTCTCCGGCGGCAGTTCCTGCCGGGCAAAGACAATCTTGAACGGCAGGCGCCGAAGGGCAAAAAGCCCGAGCAACGCCTGCACGACGTGCGCGTCGCCGCTTGGCGAAAGCGAAAGGGTCGCCGTGTCGATATAAAGCGCCAGTTCGGCGCATTGCGAGCGCGGCTGGCCTTCCAACCGCGCCTCCAGCCGCCGGAAAAAGCGCATCGCCTCCTCAAACACGCTCCAGGCGGCCGCTTTCTCCTCCTTCATCAAAATCGCCCCTTCTCCGGAGGAGCGAAGCGCCCAGGTGTTTCCGAGCGAGGCGTTGGCAAACGAAGCCTCCTCGGCCAACCCGGCCCAGACGGCCTGCGCCTCCTCCGGCACGCCGTAGCCGTTGCCCGACTGGTCCGGAGCCCAACTGGTCACCCAGGTTTTCAAACCGCCCGCTTCGCTCATCAGGTGCTTGTCCGCCTGGGTAAAAAGCACCCCGTCCGAAAAACGGGGCCGGTTGCCGTTTTCCACGCAGACACTGTCAAAGGCGAGCGCTTCCAGCGCGGGGTCGAGCCCGTGCGTGTAGCGGGAGGCAAAACTTTTAAGATAAGCCGGGTTTCCACTGAAAACCGCCCCGGGGTTGACCTCGCGCAAGGTCTCACGCAGCGCCCGCATGAACTCCAGACGCCGCCCGACGCCGAATTCGATCCAAAGCCCCGCCAGCGGGTCGGGCTGAAAGTCGGCGGCGGCGGGCAGCGGCGGCGGTTCGACGAAATGCGCCTCCCTGATACCGGTCAATGCCTCGAGATCCCCTCTCTGCGCCAGCCAGTCGCGGAACAACCCCCGGCACCGCTCGCAATAGCAATGGGTCACGTAGTTGTTATCCATGTGGATGCCGTCGAGCCCGGTCAATGCCACCCCTTCCGCGATCACCTCCCTCATCATCTGAAGGTAGCCATCGCTTGTCAGGCACGGGGCAAACCGGTTATAGGCGCTACCCCAGCACTGCTCGCTTCCATCACGCTCCCGGGCGATCCAGTCACGCGCCTGCGGTCGTTCGTTGAAAAGAAATTCCCCAAAAAGACTGCGCCCCTGAAGGTAGCCGCTCACCTTGATCCCCTCCTCATGCGCCCGGGAGACATACTCCTTCAAGCTCACCCAATCCTCACGCTCCACCGCGGGGCCAAACCCCTTGTAGAAACGGGTGATCACGATGGTCGCGCCCGCCTCGCGGATCGCCCGAAGCGTCTCCCGGCTCTCCAGCGCGGCGCGCCAGTCGTCAACCCAGTCGCCATTGCCGAAAAAAAGCGTCCCGCGCGCGCCGATGCGGCGGTAATAGCGATCCGGCTCCCACCCGGCCCAGAACCAGCAGGGGCGGCGGGAAGGGGGGGCTTGAGAAGGAGGAAAAGAGGGCGATGAAACGGATGGAGTAGTCATAGGATCAAAAAAAAGTGCCCTTTCAGCATGAAGCAATCCGGGCGGAGGACAACCCCCTCTGTATCCTCAGAAATTGATTTTCCATCCTCAGGAATTGATCTCCCCAAAAACGCCCCTGCGATCTGTCAGATCGCGTCGAGTTCGCGTTCCCAGAGGACGGCCCGGGCCGCCTCCTCCCGGCCCAGCCAGACGACGCGACCGTCTCCGAAAAGCGCCTGAACGCCGCCCCGATGGCGGCGACTGAGCCGCTGCGCCACATTCTTGACGGCCAGCGCGGAGGGGTATTTGGCCACGTTGGCAGGATCTTCGGCATGGGAAAGGCCGTCGGCAAACAGGATCTTTCCCCCCGCCTCGCTCAAACGCGCAAAGCTGCGGCCATAAGGAGGAAGCCCGTTGGCATGAACCTGGAGAAAGTGGGAATTCCAGCCATAGCTATAATAAAACTGATAATCGGCCACGGGGGAAGCCGTCTTGTCCAGGGGGCAACGCAACAAGGGAGCCTTATCCAGGGAGGTCGCCCGGCCATACTTCCCCAGCCAGGAGGTTTTAAGATTAAACCACATGATCCCCTCCTCCTGCCCGGGGGGAAGCTGCGAGCGGTGCTCGCCCGCATACAGAAAAACCGCCAGCCCGATCTGGCGCAGGTTCGAAAGACAACGCGCCTCCTGCGACCGCTGAACCACCCGGCCCGCCAACGGAAAGAAGATCCCCGCCAGAATCGCTGCGACGACGATCACCAGCAGGACTTCCACCAGTGAAAAGGCCGCCCCACCCGCCCGGCCGGGGGGCCGGTATGAAAACAGGCAAGACCCGGGAAGGGATTCCCCGCAATGAAAAGCCCTGTTCATTGATTTGGGAGAAAAAATGCTCTACAGTCTTCGCCTTTGCAGGCATTGCCTCCCCTTCAACAGGGAAAAGACGCCGATCAACCCGCCCAGGCCAAGCGCCATACTACCTGCTTCCGGCACGGCGGCAACACGAAGGTTGTCCATGCTCCAGGCGATCCCATCCTCTTCTCCGTTCATCGTCGCCCGGAACTGTAAAACGTTGAAAGCCTTTGCTTCCTGCGTGGTCCCTCCAAAACCGAGCCAGTCGCCGCCGTTGAGGTCGCTGGCGCGGTAGACTTTCGTACCGACGCGGATGGTCAGGTCATACCTGCCAACCAGCGGGTCCATCTCGACCGTCACCGAATAGACGGCCCCGACCTCGATCGTATCGAGCCCAAGCTCCGCAAAGTCGAGAAAATCGCCGCCTCCCGCGCCGTTCCCGTCCCTCACCTGCCAACCCGGTTTGTCGGCACGGAGCCAGAGCGCCCACGGCGCGGTGCCGGCAAAGGAGCCGATCGTCGTCACGTTCTCCGAACTGAAGGCGATCTGATCGCCGCTGGCGTCCCAGCCTTTCAACTCGTCGATGCGAAAGTCGAACGAAATCGTGTAAGGCTGAGCTATATCGACGCCGGTTGGCCCGGTCGTGGCAAAGGGGCGCGCCACCCCGGCCCGGTTGCTGCCGCCGGTATCGTTGCGTTGATAGTCGATCTTCAGATAATTGCCCGCGCCGGTGCGCAACGGCGCGGTGCTTTCCACCGTAAAGGTCGTCGTCCCGTTGGAGCCGTTTCTGGAGTTCCAGCCGTCCAACCACCCTTCTCCCGCCATGCCTTTGAACTGGTTGGGACTGCTGGTGCCCTCGCCTCCTGAAAAATCGGCAATGATGGCTGCCTGGCTGGTGAAAGCGCCCGCCGCCAACCAGCCGGCAGCTACCGGCACCAGGGCAAGGCGCATCATGCAATGGGGAACAGATGATGTTTTCATAAGAATAAAAAACCTGGAAAAAGTGTGCGCCGACCGGGACGGGACGACGACCGGGATTCATCCCGCTTTTTTGATCGTTACGGTCAATTCTTGATCTCCAAAGAGATTAAAAATCGTCCTCCCCCGGCGACACCGGCACCGAGAGGTTCCGGGGGCGGATTTTAATCTTCACCTTGTCTTCGATCCGTGTGGCGCGAATGCCCCAGATCACGTGCGAAGGCGAAAGGGCGGTGCGCAATGCCTCAAGTTCCCCGGCCTTCCGTTTGAAGGGACCGATCAGTTCCCGGCGGTTCTTGGCGGTGATCCTGCGGCCGAGTTCCAGGCATTCCCGGCTGAGCTTGAGTTCATCCAATCCCTTTCTCAGAAAGTCGATCCGCGCCAGCGCTTCAGGGTCGTTCCCGCCTTCAAGCAGGGCCTGCCCTTCATCAAGCAGGGTATACGCCTTGGCAAGCACCTCGTCGGTATAGATATAGGGAATCGCCTGTCGCGGGCCGATCAATGGATTGTCCATGATCTTTCCTTCGCGGATGAGCGCGTCGTATTTACCTTCCGGCACCTTGTAGATTTTGTGGCCGTGCGCCCATTCCCGGGTCAGCTTCTGCCAATAGTCGAAGTACTCTTTGATCTTCGGCGCGGCGGCTCCGAAGGCGGCGGTGTATTCCGTCACGATTTCGTCGACGGAACGCTCCGGATTCACCATCAGGCGCGCCAGCAGGTAATAGTTGAGGCCCTGCGTCCCCCAATAGCCAAGGATCGAATCGAGGTAAAAGCCGATCATTTTGTTCCTGAAGGCGTGCTTCATGTAATCGGCCATTTCCACCAGCGGCAGGTGAGGCCCGTTCGCTCCGTACCACCCCCAGTTGGGCCGCAGGATCAACGCCTCGGCCTGTTGGGCCCATCCGTCCCAGACATCGTAGGCCCGATAGCTGGGAACCACGCCGATGAGCGCCTTTGCTTTGAGCGGACGCCCGGGCGGCGGCGGCTGCCGGTAGGCGGAGTAGGCCATCGTCACGAGCCTGATTTCGCTATTTTCTTTGGCAAGACGTTCATAAACCAGGTTCCAGAAGCGGACATAGCGAGCCGTGAGATTGGCTTTCGCCGTCCAGATTTCCTCCACCGGCTGACCGGCGGGAAGATCCCACGCCCGGACATCGTCGGAAACATCGAAGCCGTTCCCGTCATTGGGCGTGACATTCCAGTAACGCGGCTTTCCGGCAGCGAGGTACTCTTGGGCAATCTGCTCAAGCACCGCCGGGTTGGCCAGACGAAGCTTGACCCGCGTCGGCGGCCTTTGCGCGACCCCTTCGGGCGGCCGGGCAAAGTAGTCGGGATGGCTGGCATGGTATTTTTCCCACCATTGATTGAAACCGTGCCGGAGCGGAATCCCGCCCCGCTCCCCTCCCTGGTGGTTGGAGACCCAGCGCAACGCCTCGGCTCGAAGGGTCCGCTCCGCAGGCTCGCGCATGGTTGCCACCACCAGCGTCCGTATTTCAAGCAATGGCCGGTAAGTCCGGTCGCTGGCTGGAACGGAAAAATCACGATGCCGGGGGACATAGGTACCGAGCCTGCCCGGCCAGAGCCAGCGCACCCCCAGTTCCTCTTCAAGAAGGTGGTTGAGCGCCCAGCGCATCGGATCACTGTCATACCATGGGTCCACGGTTCTGCCCGGGCGAAGGATCTCCTCCGCTGGTCGCCCCAGAATATAGACATGCCGCCCGCGAACGATCCGGCGGTAGGTCTCCTCCGGCGGCTCGGCGGCATCGCTACCCAGCGCCCCGGTCTGTGCGCAGGCTCCGAGGTAAAGGCGGGACGCTCCCGATGGCGCTTCAGGTTCGCCCGTGTCGGTCAATAGCGGCAGCCTCGCGCCGGTGGAACGCTCCACGACCTCAATGAACTCCTGCGCCAGTTCGCGGACCGGGCCGGGGGCATCGTGCGCCAGCACCACGGCCCCTGTCGCCTTTCCCTCCCTGACCAGAAAGACCTGGGGCTGCTCCGATGCGAAAAGGACGCCCGACGCCAGCCAGGCCAGAAGAACGCCGATTCGGCTAAGAGGCTGTGAAAAAAATGATTTTAATGGCCTCGGAGTACCTATTTTTAGCCTATAACGAAATTCTGACGACCGCCTGTATTCAAGGAATACAGAAGGAAGGAGGAATGCAGTTAGAGGCAAAAAGAGGTACTCCATGGCCGTTGAAGGACTTTTTTCACAGCCTTTAAAGTAAGTCATGAGCACCAGCATCGCCCAAACCGCCGCCGATACCATCCTCTTCCATCCCCGAAAATTGCTTTTCATCATCAAAAATTGATCTATAGATGGAGGCGCCGTGGCTCATTACTTTATTTACCAGGAGAAAGTCGGCGCGCCGTTTGTCGCTTTAAGGGAGTTGAAGATGATCACCCCGGCGGGGCGGGAGCGCCGGCAGGCCAGCCGCCACCCCAAGCTTCTCCTGGTGCTGGGCGGCACGGTGGAAATCCGGATGAAGGGCGGCTTTCATGCTATTCTGCGGCAGGGCGACGGATTGATCGTCCCAAAACCGTGCCATCATTACTATACTTCGCCTCTGGAGGGAAAGGATTCGGAACTTTACGTCTTCGTCATGTTTCTCGGCTCCGTCGCGCGGCCGCGCAAGCCCCTTTCCGGTTGGGAAGCCGAGTGGTACCGCATTCTGGCCGATCTCTTCAGCGACAACCGGCATCTCCCCTCGATCATGGACGCTTCGCTCTATGCCCTGATCCACGCCTTCCGCGAGGAGTACCACTCCGCACGCCCCGGAACCCTCGTCCGGCAGAAAAACATCGCGCAGGATCTCGTCGTCGAACTGGCCCGACGCCTGAGCGCCCCCGGAGCCGCCGGGGAAGCCTCCCCCGCGCGGTACCGTTCGCACGCCTTCACCGTCAACGACGTCAAAGAGTTCCTCGTCAAGACGCTCGACCGCAGGCATACGCTCTCGGAGATCGCGTGGCGCTTTCACTTGAGCGAAGAACACTTGGCGCGGCTTTTCAAAAAGGAGACCGGCGGCTCCGTCATGGCGTTTCTGCGGGCGATCCGCGTGGAGGCGGCGCAAGGCTACCTTTTGAGCAGCAACGAAACGATCGCCATCCTCGCCGAACGCCTCGGCTTTTCCTCCAGCAACCATTTTTGCCGGGCGTTCGTCGCCCTGACCGGGATGCGTCCCATGGAATACCGCAAAAAATATGCCGGAACCAACGCCCTCATTCTACCGCTGGGCCAGCGCCTTCTTCCCCCGAAAAGCGGAGGAAAACCGAAACGACGCACCCGCCCGGGAGGGAACCCGCGCACGGCGATTTAACGGGTCGCGCGAAACACGGAACCGGCAAGGAACGGAAATCTTTCGATCACGCCAAACAACGTTCCCCGGGCGGCGGGGTGAAAGAGCATCGGGTGGATCAGCCGCCCCCAGAAGCGGCGCAACCCGAAACGTTTGCGGGAGGCTGACCCGATGCAACGGCACGCCTCCTCCCACGACTGCCTTCCAAGAGCATAGGCAGCGAGGGGAGCGACCGCCAGTTCCGCCGATTCAAAAGCGGCGGACATGCCGTTGCCCGTAAACGGGGGAAGCATCCCGAGCGCGTCGCCGATGCGGCACGGGGTCGCCACGGGCCGGAAATCGAGCCCCGACACGGCGCAAAAGGAACCTTCGACCCACTGCGCCTCCTTCAGGCGTACGGAGAGGGAGGGAGGTTGCGCCAGTTTCCGCCTCCAGTTGTCTGCGAGACGGGCCAGAGCCGAATCATGACGAAACAGGCCACAAACGTTCACCTCGTCCCGAGCCAGTCGACAAAGGCCGACGTAAGCGTCCCGCCCGAAATGAAGCTCCAGGTCGGCGACGAGCGGCAGATGGCGCACATGCGCCTTGATCCCGGTCCAGCGCCATCGCTTCCCCCCGGCGAGCGCCCCCTTCGGCGCTAGCTTCCGGCCTGTGGCATCGACCACCCCCTCCGGAGTCGGCTTGAGGCCGCCCCCCTCTGCCAGCGGATGACGCTCCCGCCGGATCACCCCGCCCAGACGCTCGAACTCCGCCGCGAGCAACGCATCAAGAGTCCACCGCGAAACGCAGAACGCCCCGGGAAGCGCGGCCATCCCCTCTCCCGCAGGCCGGCAGGAAGGAAGGTCGCGAGGCGGCAGCGTGGACGCCGCCATGAAAAGGGCGAAGCTCCGCGCGGGGCGTCCCCCGGCTTCGTACAACAGCGGCAGAAGCCCGAGCCGTTGCAGGCTCCCGAGGCCCCGCCCGCAGATAAACTCGCCGCAAACGCGGTGGCGGGGATAACCGAGCGCCTCCCGGAGTTCAACCGCGACGGCGCGCTGCCGCAGGGCGATCCCGAGGGTCAACCCCGCCAGCCCGCCGCCCACGATGGTGATCGACCGGTTAATCAGCCACCTCCAAAAGAGCGCCGTGACTGCTGAAGCCCGCCCCGAAAGAGGCCATCCACCACCATCCGCCGGGAGTCCGGCACTGCAACGCCCGCTCAAGAACAAACAGCACGCTCGGGCTGCTCATGTTGCCGTACTCGCGCAACACCGCGGCGCTCAACGCAAGATCGCTTTCCTGCAACCCGAGGCTCCTGCGCAAAGCGAGAAGCACCTCCCTTCCCCCGGGATGAAAAATCCACGCGCCAATGGCTGCTGGGGAAAGCCCTTCGCGCTTCAACACCGTCGCCACCACCTCCCGGGCGGCCTCTCCGGCGAGAGCGGGAACCTCCCGGGCAAGAATATTGCGCAACATGCCGTTGCGGGTCTCCATCCGCAGCAGGGAAGATGCCTCGGGCCGTAGCACGCCGCCGCCGGTCACCCACCGGACGCGGCGGGTGCGGGGCGACGGGCGGGCCGTCAGGACGGCGGCGGCGGCTCCGTCGCCAAAAAGCGAGGCGCTGACCAGCACACCGGGATCGTTGTCAAGGTAGAGTGCCGCAGAGGTGATCTCCACGCAGATGGAGAGAACGGTTTGCACCCCGGGCCCCGCCAGCAATTGCGCTGCGGTGCGCCAGTTGGGCAATGCGGCTCCGCAACCCTGACCGACCAGGTCGAGGGCCTGCACCTCCCGGCGCAACCCGAGAGCGCCCGCCACATGGCTGCTCAACCCGGGGCAGAGGTATCCGGTGCAGGTGCTCACCAGGAGGGCATCGACTTCACGCGGCTCCACCCCGGCCTGCTCCAGCGCCTTCCGTGCGGAATCGACCGCCAGCCGCGGGGCGTTCCGCTCGAACCGCGCGGCGAGAGCATCGGGATGAAGGGCGAACGCTTCCGAAAGATTCTCCAGCGAAAGGTACCGCGTGGCCACGGCCCCCTTTGCTCCCACCAGCAGTTTCCGGAAAAGCGTGCGGGCCGCCGGGACCAACGAAGCGTAGGGGCCCGACGCCTCCACGGCCTCCCAGCATTGTTGCTGCGTGTAGCGGTAAGGGGGAACCGACGTGGCGAGTCCGACGAGGAACATGCACGAGCTTCGAAGGCGGAAGATCCAATGGCCGTAGCAATCGGCCGGCCCTGCGGCCCCAGGGTGTGATTAAAAGTGGTATCAGCAAGGGAATAGCCCGGAGGGCTTACAGCGGGGCAGCCGGGGGTCGAGCGAAGCGACACCCCCGGGCTATTGGATTCCCCCATCATCGACCCCGAACGGG
>Ga0182739_1000633_pt1 | contig 42608 bp, 38 predicted proteins | sample eDN5th30CBELigBY_FD_128873 | JGI IMG/M metagenome (GOLD analysis project Ga0182739, IMG submission 128873) | Enriched backyard soil microbial communities from Emeryville, California, USA - eDNA 5th pass 30_C BE-Lig BY (version 2) (version 2) | ecosystem: Environmental > Terrestrial > Soil >... | reverse complement strand
GAGCCGGTGAAGGAGAGCTTCCGCAGCCGCGGGTCCGACAGGATCGGCGCCGACAGCTTCGACGAGGAGCTCGAGGTGACGACGTTGACAACCCCGGCGGGCACGCCCGCCTCGGCCAGGAGAGCGGCGAATGCGAGGGTCGTCAGCGGTGTGAGCGTCGCCGGCTTCGTCACGGTCGTGCAGCCCGCCGCGAGCGCGGGCGCGATCTTGCGAGTCGCCATCGCGAGCGGGAAGTTCCACGGGGTGATGAAGTAGCAGGGTCCGACGGGACGCTGCGTCGTGACGATGCGGCCGGTGCCCTCGGGGTTGAGTCCGTAGCGGCCATGAATGCGCACGGCCTCCTCCGAAAACCACCGGAGGAACTCGGCGGCGTACGTCACCTCGCCGCGCGCTTCCGCGAGCGGCTTGCCCATCTCGAGCGTCATGCGGAGCGCGAACTCGTCGCGCCGCGCGATGAGGAGGTCGAATGCGCGGCGCAGGATCTCCCCGCGCTCGCGCGGCGCGGTCGCCGCCCACGCCTCCTGTGCGACCACCGCCGCGTCGAGCGCGCGCTGGCCGTCCGCGGGGGTCGCATCGGCGATCTCCTTGATGAGCGCGCCCGTCGACGGATCATGGACCGCGATCGTCGCGCCGGTCTCGCCGTCGACCCACTCGCCGCCGATGAAGAGCTGGCCCGGGGTCTGCGCGAGCAGGTCGGATTCGCTGATGAGGCTCATGGTGAAAATCGTATACGATCGCGCGCTTCCGACGATGGGAGCGATACCGCCGCTTGGACTAACCGCTGACCAAATTTGACTAACCAGCGATCGTGCCGCACGATATTGCGCGCCGCGTCGCTCCGTGACGCACGACCCTCAGCGAAGGACACAGCGATGAAGCTGATCAGATTCGGCTCGGTGCACGCCGAGGCGCCCGGTGCCCTCACGTCCCGCGGGATCGTCCCCCTCGGCCCGATTCTCGCCCGGTACGGGCTCGCGCACGATCTGCGCGCTGTCCTCGCGCTCTGGGATCGAATCGGCCACGAGATCAGCGCCGCGGTCGCCTCGTCATCGGCGACGATCGATCCCGCGACGGTGCGGCTCGGTGCGCCGATCCCCCGCGGCGCGAACATTCTCGCGGTCGGGAAGAACTACCCGAGCGCGGACGGCACGCGCCCCGATGTCGACCCGGTCCTGTTCGTCAAGTCGGGGACCGCGCTCACCGGTCCGAACGACGAAATCGTGCTGCCGAGCGAGACGGACGCCGTGGATTACGAGGTCGAGCTCGCCATCGTCATCGGGGAGGGCGGCCGACACATCCGCGAGGCCGACGCGACGCGGCACATCGCGGGATACACCATCGCGAATGATGTCACCGCTGCGGGACTCATGTTCCCCGGACACCTCGATGACCCCGCGGCGCTCTCCGCATTCCGGCTGCAGACACTCAAGGGCAAGTCCCTCGCGACGTTCCTGCCCATCGGGCCGTGCATCGTGACGACGGACGAGTTCGGGGCGATCGGCGAGCAGGTCATCGCGACGTCCGTCAACGGCGAGGAGCGTCAACGCGGGTCCCTCGGGTCGATGCTGCACGGGGTGAACGCGATCGTTGCGGAGCTGAGCCGGTACGTAGAGCTGAGCCCCGGCGACGTCATCCTCACCGGGACGCCCCCCGGGGTCGGGTGGGAGGCGAGCCCCCCGCGATGGCTCCGCGACGGCGACGTCGTCCGCATGTCGATCGACGGGATCGGCGAGATGGTCCACACCGTCCGCGCCGATCGGGCGGAGGCGGCGGCGTGACCGGGCTCGCGCTGTCTGCACGCGGGATCCGCAAGCGGTTCGGCGATCGGGAGATCCTGCGCGGCATCGATCTCGATCTCGAGCGCGGCGAGCACGTCGCGATCATCGGACCGAGCGGTTCGGGCAAGAGCACCTTCATCCGGTGCCTCAACCTGCTCGAGCGTCCCGAGCACGGCACGATCGACCTCGACGGCCAGCGCGTGTTCGACGCAACGGTGCGCGGTCGTGCGGGCGACGCGCGGCGGCTCCGCCGCCAGGTCGGCATGGTCTTCCAATCGTTCAACCTCTTCACCACCCACACGGCACTCGAGAACGTCTCGCTCGCGCAGCGCAAGGTCCTCGGCCGCTCGAAGGCTGAAGCCGACGAACGCTCGAACGCGCTCCTCACGCGCGTGGGCCTCGCCGAGCACGCGCACAAGCACCCGAGCCAGCTCTCCGGAGGTCAGCAGCAGCGGGTCGCCATCGCTCGCGCGCTCGCCCTGGATCCGAGGGTCATGCTCTTCGATGAGCCGACCTCGGCCATCGACCCGGAGATGCGCAACGAGGTCCTCGCGGTCATGAAGGATCTCGCCGCCGGCGGAATGACGATGGTCGTCGTCACGCACGAACTGCAGTTCGCCGAGCTCGCAGCCGATCGCGTGCTGTTCCTCGCGGATGGCGAGGTCGTCGAATCGGGCACGCCGACGGACGTGCTGCGCAACCCGCGACACGCGCGCACGCAGCAGTTCGTGCGAGCGGTCGGGGGTGGCGGATGACCGGGCTCTGGGATGGGCTTCTGCTCGGACTTGGGACGACACTGCTGATCTGGGTCGGCGCGATCGTCGTCTCGCTCGTCCTCGGGGTCCCGCTGTCTGCGCTGCGTCGCGCCGAGCACTGGGCGCCGCGTCTCATCGGCGGCGCGTGGGCTGCTCTCGCGCGCGGCATTCCACCGATCGTGTGGATCATCCTCGTCTTCTACGGGCTGAAGTTCGGGCCGTTCCAGGCGTTCCCCCCGCTCGCCGCCATGGTCGCGCTCGGCGTCGTCAACTCGGCCTACGTCGGCGACGCGATCCGCGCGGGGCTCGACTCGGTGCCGCGCGGCCAATGGGAGGCCGCGAAGGCGACCGGGCTCGGCGGCGTCGTCACGATGGGCCGGGTGATCCTGCCGCAGGCCTTCCCGATCATGCTCGCGACGATCACCGCGTATTCGATCACGTTGCTCAAGAACACCGCGCTCGCCTCGATCATCGGTGTGTCCGAAATGCTCTATTACGCCTACCAGGCGGTATCGACGGGCACGAACCCGCTTGTGGCGTTCCTCGCGGCAGGCGTCATCTATCTCGCCTGCACCGTGCCGCTCGGCTTCCTCGCTCGCTGGATCGAGACCCGCTCCGTCATCGCGGTGGTGCGCTGATGGACTGGATCGTCGATCTCGTCGAGCGTGTCATGGGCCTGCTCCCCGGCCTGTGGGTGAGCCTGCAGCTCACAGCCGGCGCGGTCGCGGCCGGCATCCCCCTCGGATTCCTCGCGGGATTGGCGCTGCAGCGGCGCAACCGCTGGATCACGTGGCCGATCATCGGACTCGTCGAGATATTCCGCGGCTTCCCCGCGCTGCTCACGCTGTACCTCGTGTACTTCGGCCTCGCCGGGTTCTACCCGCTCGATGCGTTCACGTCGGTCGTGATCGCATTCGGTCTCACGACCGGCGCGTACTCGTCAGAGATCTTCCGCACCGCCATCGCGTCCGTTCCGCGAGGCCAGCTCGAGGCGGCGGACGCGCTCGGCCTCACGAGTTGGCAGCGGCTCCGCACGGTCGTGCTGCCCCACGTGCTCACGATCGCCGTGCCGCCGGTCATCGGCATCGTCATCATCTCGTTCCAGGGCAGCGCGCTCGCGTACGCGATCGGCATGAAGGAGCTGCTCGGCAGCGCGTTCTCACAGGGGATGCTCAACTTCACGCTCATTCCGGAACTGCTCGTCGCGGCCGGCCTCTACCTCGCGGTCACGCTCGCGCTCTCGGGCATGGAGTCGCTCGCCGCCCGGCGCGCGAGGCGAATCGCGGGCCGCGGCCCGGTCGCCGCCACGAAGAACCTGGCCGCGACCGCGACGGCGGCATGAGCGCAGCGACCTGACCACCACGCACCCACCCCATATCCATCAAGGAGCACATATGTCTAATCTCCGCCCCCTCGCGCTCGTGGCCGCCGCCGCGCTCAGCGCGATCGTTCTCAGCGGCTGCGCTGCCGGGACTCCCGCCGAGCCAGCGGCGCCGACCGCCGGTGCCGCGGACTGCACTCCCGCCCATGAGTTCACGACGATCAACGACGGCGTGCTGAGCATCGCCGCGATGAACACGCCGCCGAAGTTCTCGGCCGCAACGCCAGACGGACCGTACGATGGGATCGACTACTACCTCAACGTCGCCTTCGCGGAGGAGAACTGCCTCACCCCTGACTTCAACCCGGTGACGCCGCCCGCGGCGACGCTGGAGCTGCAGGAAGGCCGCGCGGACATGATCGGCGGGCTCGTGCTCGGGAGCCCGGCGCGCGCCGAGGTCTTCAACCTCTCCGACCGGGTCCTGTTCGAGACGCTCGGCATCAGCTCGAAGGACGGCTACGAGACGGTCGGCGACCTCGTCGGCAAGAAGGTCGGCGTCATCAGCGGCTCGTCGTACGCGCAGATCATGATGGACGCCATCGGTGCGGACAACGTCGTCGAGTACCAGACCGACGTGAACATCTTCCAGGACATCCAGGCGGGTCGGATCGATGCCGGGGCGATGCCGTCGCTGCACGGCGTCTACCTCTCCGGACAGTTCCCGGAGGTCGCGACCGTGCAGGTCGCGGACGACCCCGAGTACCCGGAGGCGACGCAGTTGTTCGAGAACGTCTGGCCGTCGACGAAGGGCAATGACGCGCTCACGGAGGCGATGAACGCTTTCATCGCGGAGGCGCACGCCGGCGGACTCGTCAAAGAGGCGCTCGTCAAGGCGGGCATCGCCGAGGACAAGGCCGACTTCTACCTGAACGGTCGATGATTTGCGGGCGGGGGCGAGCGCTCGGCGCGGACCCCCGCCCGACGACCCGACCTCGCGCATCGATCACGGGCAGGCTCAGGGGCCTGGCATGCTGAGCGAGGTCGGGACGATCGATGCCGCCACGGGGGAGACGATGATGGATGAGATCGCCGAGCGCCTGCACGAGCTGCGCGAGCGGCTGGGCCCGGGGGCCCGGCTCCCCGCCGAGCGCGAGCTCGCGACGAGTTGGGGGATCTCTCGGGTCACGCTCCGGGACCGGATCAGCCAGCTCGAATCCCTCGGGCTGCTCGAGCGGCGGGGAACGGCCGGCACGTACACGCGAGACATCGAGCCGAGCGATCTCGTGCGGATGCTCTCGATCGGGCTGCGCGCAACGCCGCTCGCCGACCCGGAGATGTTCGAGTCCGTGCGCATCGCGCTCGATCGGCAAGCGGCGCTCCTCGCGGCGCAGCACCGTCGCCCCGTGCCGCTCGCGCACATCGAGGAGGCCGTTCGCGTCATGGAGACGTCGACGGACCCCGAGGTGCTGTTCCGGGCGGATCGGGAGTTCCATCGGGCGCTCATTCTCGCGTCCGAGGACCCCGGACTCGTCTTCTTCGCCGAGACGGTCGACGATCTCGTCGGCAACTCCCTCCGTCGCCGAGGCGCCGCGCACGATCGAGCGCGTCACCGCGACGACTTCGTGCATATGCATCGCGGCGTCATCGACGCGATCCAGGACGGCGACCCGGCCAGGGTCATCGACGCCGTCGAGCGCCACTACACCGAATTCCGCCGGCTGCCCTCCGCTCGGGCGCCGCGGACCGACCGCTGAGGACCATCCATGCCAGATCTGCAGGGCCTGCGCGGCCTACTCGCTTCGGGCTCGCCGCTCGCGACGATGCTCATGAACATCCCCGACCCCGCGGTCGCCGAGATCCTCGGGCGCAGCGGCGTCGACTACATCGTCATCGACACCGAGCACGCCTTCTTCCCGAGTCAGTCGCTGCGCGAGTGCATCGCCGCGGTCCGCTCGACCCCTGCCAAGGCGGTCGTCCGAGTGGCCGCGAATGAGGAGCACCTCATCAAGACCGTCCTCGACCTGGGCGCGGACGGCGTTCAAGTCCCGAACGTGCGCACCGCCGCCGAGGCCGAGCGGGCCGTCGCCTTCGCGCGGTTCGCGCCGGAGGGCACCCGCGGGGTCGGCTACGGCCGCGCCAGTGGGCACGGCACCGACATCATCCATTACGTCGGGCGCGCCAATCGCGAGACCGCGGTCATCCTCATGATCGAGTCGGGTTCCGGCGTCGACGCCGCGGATGCGATCGCGGCGGTTCCCGGCGTCGACGCGCTCGTGGTCGGCCCCGCGGACCTCGCCGTCGACCTCGGTGTGGGCCTCGGCGGCGACCCGGCGCCGCTCGAGGAGGCGTACTTGCGCGTCCTCGAGGCGGGTCGTCGCCAGGGGGTCGCCGTCGCGGTCGGGGGCGGCATCGAGGACGCGCGTCGATGGTACGACCGCGGTGCCCGCGTCTTCCTCCACTTCGTCGACACGCTCGCGCTCGCGCAGGTCGCGACATCGTCAGTCGACGCGACGCGTGCCGCCCTTGGGACGCATCCGTGAGTCGCGGCGCACGTCGTCGCAGCTGGGAGACGTGGCGGGCAGCGGCTCGCCGTCGCGTCCCCCGCATGATCTTCGACTTCGTGGACGGCGCCGCCGAAGACGAAGTGACACGGCGCCGAAATCGCGCCGCGTTCGACGACATCGCGTTCGTGGGTCGCGTGCTCACGGGCGTCGGAGACCGGGACCTGCGGACCACCGTGCTCGACGAGGCGCTGTCGCTGCCGCTCATCCTGGCGCCGACCGGGATGAACCGGGCGTCCCATCGATCCGGCGAGGTCGCCGCGGCGCGCGCCGCCGCGGATGCGGGCATCGTGTCGGTGCTCGCTGGGACCTCGAGCGCGTCGGCCGAGGAGGTCGCCGCCGCAGCGCCGCGCCCGCAGTGGTACCAGCTCTACCTCTATGAGGATCGCGCACGGATGCTCGCAAAGCTCGAGACGGCGAAGCGCCTCGGCTACAGCACCCTCGTCGTGACGGTCGACGGCGTCGCGGCCGGCAATCGCGAACGCGATGTGCGCAATCGTCTCGCCATCCCGATCCGGGTCAGGCCGGGGATGGTCCTCGACGCGCTCCGGCACCCGCGGTGGCTGTTCGGGTACCTCTTCGGTCCTCCCATGGTTTCGGTCGAGCTCGCCGGGCGACAGGGGTTCTGGAGTCGGGTCTTCCCCGGCCGCAATCCGAGCCTCGCCGCCGTCATGGGCGACATGTTCAACCCGGCGCAGACCTGGGCGGACATCGACCTACTGCGTGCCCGCTGGGACGGTCCGCTCGTCATCAAGGGCATCATGTGCGCCGAGGACGCGCGCTTGGCGGTCGAGCACGGCGCAGACGGCATCGTCGTGTCGAATCACGGCGGGCGACAGCTCGACGCGCTCCCCGCGAGCATCGAGGTGCTGCCCGAGATCGTCGCCGAGGTCGGGGACGAGATCGCCGTGCTGCTCGACAGCGGCGTCCGGCGGGGTTCCGACGTCGTGAAGGCCATCGCGCTCGGCGCCGACGCGTGCCTCGTGGGACGCGCGTGGGTGCACGCCCTGCAGGCCGATGGGGAGCGGGGCGTCCGCAGTCTCATCGAGGATTTCCGAGTCGAGATCGACCGGGTCATGGCGCTCAACGGCAATCGCACCATCGCCGACATCGATGCCGCCGCCGTCCGCCGGCGGATCCCAGACTCGTGGTCGAGAATCGGTAGGCTCTGAGCGCACGAAGCGAGGGGACGACGATGTCGCAGGAGCACATTCATCGGCTGGACGGACGGATCTTCGGGGATCCCGGCGCGGACGGGATGGTGCACCGCGCATTCCTGCGGGCTGAAGGGTTCAGCGCAGAGCAGGTGCGCCGCCGCCCCATCATCGGGATCGCGACGAGCTGGAGCGAGCTCAACCCGTGCAACTTCGGCTTCCGCGACCTCGCCGCCTCCGTGAAGAAGGGCGTCGAGGCCGCCGGCGGGCTCGCGCTCGAGTTCCCGACGATCTCCATCAACGAGCCCTTCAGCCGGCCGTCCTCGATGTATCTCCGCAATCTCCTGTCGATGGACGTCGAGGAGATGGTGCTCGCCTCGCCGATCGACGGCGTCGTGCTGCTCGGCGCCTGCGACAAGACGGTGCCCGCCGTCCTCATGGGTGCGATCAGCGCCGGCACGCCCGCGATCCTCGTGACCGGCGGACCGCGCCCCGTCGCGTGCTGGAAGGGCAAGCTCACGACCGTCGACGAGCAGTGGGAGATCATCGACCAGCGCCGCGTCGGTGAGCTCAGCGACGAGGACTGGGAGGCGTTTGAGGGCGTCATCCACGGCGGCCCCGGCTCGTGCAACGTCATGGGCACCGCGACGACGATGGCGGCGATCGGCGAGCTGCTCGGCTTCGCGCTCCCCGGCTCGAGCCTCGCCTCCGCCGTCGCGCCGGAGCGGCAGGAGATCGCCGAGGCGAGCGGGCGGCTCATGGTCGACGTCGTCAGCCGTGGGGTCGTCCCGCGCGAGCGGATCACGATCGAGTCGCTCGAGAATGCGGTGCGCATGGTGTGCGCCCTCGGTGGCTCGACGAATGCGCTCATCCATCTCGAGGCGATCGCCGGCCGCGCTGGGATCCGGATCGGCTGGGATCGGATGCGGGAGTGGTCCGAGACCACCCCATTCATCACGGATGTCAAGCCGAATGGCCGCGCGATGCTCAGCGAGCTCGATGAGGTGGGCGGCATCCCTGCCGTCGCCGCGCAGATCCGGCACCTCCTCCATGAGGATGTGCCGACGGTCGACGGCCGCACCTGGGGTGAGGTCTTCGACGGCGTCCCGGCCCGGGTCATCGGGGGGCCCATCGCCGACCCGGCCGAGCCGCTCACGCCGGATGGCGGCATGGCGGTCGTCCGCGGCAGCCTCGCACCGAATGGCGCGGTCATGAAGATCGCGGGGGCCGCCTCGAGCATGCGCAAGCACCGTGGGAAGGCGGTCGTCTTCGACGGCGTCGCCGACATGTGGTCGAAGATCGATGATGATGCCCTCGAGGTCGATGAGCACTCGGTGCTCGTCCTCCGCGGGGTCGGCGTCACCGGCGGCCCCGGCATCCCCGAGGTCGGCCACGTGCCGATCCCGGCGAAGCTCTTCAAAGCCGGTGTCACCGACATGCTCCGCGTCACGGACGCCCGGATGAGCGGGACCTCCAGTGGCAGCGTCGTCCTCCATGTCTCGCCAGAGGCGGCCGCGGGCGGGCCGCTCGCGTACGTCCGTGACGGCGACGAGATCGAGCTCGACGTCGAGGCGGGTCGGCTCGACCTGCTCGTGTCGCCTGAGGAGCTCGCCAAGCGCGAGCCCGCGATCGTCGGCATCGAGCGCCCGCGCCGGGGCTGGGGGCTGCTCTACGCGGAGCACGCGTTGCAACCCGACCAGGGCTGCGATTTCGACTTCCTCGTCGACGAGGAGCTGCGCGCCAAGGAGGCCACCGCATGACGACCATTGGATTCACCGGACTCGGGGCGATGGGCGGGCCCATGGTCCGCAACCTGCTGCGCGCCGGGCACGACGTGGTCATCTGGGGACGCACCCCGGCGAAGCTCGAGCCCTACCTCGAGGCCGGCGCCCGGCTCGGCGACTCGCCCGAGGCGCTCGCGGCGGAGGCGGACGTCGTGCTCGGCTGCCTGACCGACGGCCCCGCGATCGAGGAGATCTACCTCGGCCGGATGCTCGGTGAGGCGCGCGCGGGGCAGCTCTTCGCCGACCACGGCACCTATGCGCCCGAGGTCGCGCAGCGGGTGGCCGCCGCATTCGCGCAGCGGGGTGCGTGGTACCTCGATGCGCCGGTCTCCGGGGGTCCTCCCGGCGCGGAAGCCGGGACGCTCGTGTGCGCCGTCGGCGGGGATGCGGCCGGTGTCGAGGTGCTGCGGCCGATCGCCGCCGCGTACACCAAGAAGCTCGCCCACCTCGGCGCGAGCGGGCGCGGACTCATGCTCAAGCTCATCAACAACTTCCACGTGTCGATCAACCTGACGACCGCCGCGGAGACCGCCATCCTCATCGAGCGGCTCGGCCTCGACCCCGCGGAGTCGATGGAGATCCTCTTCGGCGGCCTCGCTGACAGTGCGTGCCTGCGCACCGAGCTCCCGAAGGCGCTCGCGCACGAGTACGGCGATGCGAACGGCTTCATCATTGGCGGGCTCGTCGAGGTGCAGCGCAACATCGCCGATCTGCTGGCCGGCGCCGGCTTCCACTCCGAGATCTTCGCCACCGCGCGGGAGCTCTTCAAGGAGGCGTCGGTGCAGGACTACGACAGTCGGCCGTCCGCGCTCACCAAGTACCTGCCCCGCGACGCGGATTGAGGAGCGCATAAGAAGGAGGTCTCGACATGACCGCGATCGGATTCATCGGGGTCGGTGCGATGGGGGCGCCCATGGTGCGACGCCTGCTGCTCGCTGGCCACGAGGTGAAGGTGTGGGGCCGCACCCCCGCCAAGTTGCAGCCGGTCATCGACGCCGGTGCGATCCTCGCCGCGGACCTGTCGGAGATCACCGCCCAGGAGGTCGTGCTCGGCTGTCTCACCGATGGTCCCGCGGTCGAGGAGGTCTACCTTGGCAAGCTGCTGGCCGAGGCCCGCCCCGGACAGCTTGTTGCCGAGCACGGCACCTACGATCCCGCGATCGCGCAGCGCGTCGCCGCGGCGTTCGCCGAGCGCGGTGCCTATTACCTTGACGCCCCGGTATCCGGTGGGCCGATGGGGGCCGAAGTCGGCACCCTGGTGTGCATGGTCGGCGGTGACGCTGCCGGGTTCGCGCTGCTGGAGCCGATCGCCGCTGCCTTCTCAGCCCGCGTCGCCCACCTCGGCGGCTCGGGGCGGGGCCTGGCGCTCAAGCTCATCAACAACTTCCACGTGTCGATCAACTTCGTCTCGGCGGCGGAGACGGCCTGGCTCATCGAGCGGCTCGGCCTTGACCCCACGCTGGCGCAGGAGATCCTGTACGGCGGCACGGCGGACAGCGTCACGCTCCGTCAGGGACTGTCCAAGGCGCTCGCCCACGACTACGACGCCGGCGGGATGCCGCTCGGCGGGCTCGTCGAGGTGCAGCGCAACATCGCGGGCCTCCTCGAGAGCCTCGGGTTCGAGTCGGGTCTCTTGCCCTATGCGCGCTCGGTGTTCGCGGCGGCGGCGGCAACCGAATTCGACCAGCACCCCGCCGCGCTCATCCGGTACCTGCCGGGCGCGGTCGACTGATCCCCGCGGGCTATACTCTCTGACGTCAGGCGGCGGCGCCGCTGCCGTCGGTGCTCGAAAAAGGGGCACGAGACCGGTCCTCCGGTGAGACAGATATCGGCAAGTTTCAGCACCCGCGTATCGTCCACTAAATGAGGTGACCTAAGAGTGAGTGAGCCCACCCGCGACCAAGAGCGGGACCTCTACCGCAAGATGGCGAAGGCCCGAGCCCTCGACATCGAGCTTGTCCGCTGGCAGCGACAAGGCATCATCCCCGCCTTCCCGCCGTCGCTCGGCCAAGAGGCCGCACAGGTCGGCATGGCCGCCGCGATCGACCAGACCCGCGACTTCGCCTTCCCGATGTACCGGGAGATGGGCGTCGCGCTCGCCCTCGACGTCGACATGCTCGGCTACCTCGGCAACCACAACGGCAACTGGAACGGCGGCTCGCACGACCCGATGCGCCACCGCTTCACGCCGATCCAGTCGGTCGTCGGCTCGAACAGCCCGCACGCGGTCGGCTGGGCGCTCGGGCAGAAGCTCGACGGGCTCGACGGCGTCGCGGTCGCCTTCGTCGGCGACGGCGGCTCGAGCCAGGGCGACACCCACGAGGCGATGAACTTCGCCGGGGTGTGGAATCTCCCCGTCGTGTTCTTTGTCACGAACAACCAGTGGGCGATCTCCGTCCCGCTGTCGGAGCAGGTCGCCGGTGGCTCGATTGCCGCGCGCGCTGCTGGCTACGGTTTCCCGGGGGTCGAGGTCGACGGCAACGACGTGCTCGCGGTCCGGCAGGCCGGGCTTGACGCGATGGCCCGCGCCCGGCGCGGTGAGGGACCGACGCTCATCGAGGCGAAGACCTACCGGCGTGGCCCGCACGCCACCTCGGATGACCCCGGCCGCTACCGCACCCTCGAGGAGGAGCGGCGCGATGGCGGGGAGGACCCCATCACGCGGTACCGCTCGAGCGCGCTGGAGCGCGGCGTCATCGACGAGGCATTCCTCGCCGAGGTCGACGCGGAGATCGTGCCCTGGCTCGAGGACATCCGCACACACCTCATCAACCTCCCGCCGCGCGACGGCAGTGAAATTTTTGAGAATGTGTACGCCGAGTTGACGAGTGACCTCGTCGAGCAGCGGGCCGCGTGGTCGGAAGGAGCGCAGGCATGACCGACACCCAGGTGATCCAGCCGAGCACCGCCGAGACGAGCATCGAACTGCTCTCGGTGCAGCAGGCGCTCAACCGCGCCCTCGCGGACGAACTCGCCGCCGACCCCCGCGTCCTCATCTTCGGTGAGGATGTCGGCACCCTGGGCGGCGTCTTCCGCGTCACCGACGGGCTGCAGGCGCGCTTCGGCAAGGAGCGGGTCTTTGACACCCCGCTCGCGGAGGCCGGCATCCTCGGCACCGCCGTCGGTCTGGCGATCGCCGGGTTCAAGCCGGTGCCGGAGGTGCAGTTCGACGGCTTCTCGTACCCCGCATTCGATCAGATCGTGTCGCAGGTCGCTCGCTACCGCTATCGCAGTCGCGGACGCATGACGATGCCGATCACGCTGCGCGTGCCGAGTTACGGCGGCATCCGCGCTCCCGAGCTCCACGGCGAGAGCACTGAGACGTTCTGGGCGCACGTCGCCGGACTCAAGGTCGTCAGCCCGTCGAATGCGCACGACGCGTACCACCTGCTGCGCGCCGCGATCCAGGACCCCGACCCGGTCATCTTCATGGAGCCGAAGTCGCGGTACTGGCAGAAGTCCGAGGTCGACGTCGCGAACTCTGGCGGCACGAGCGGCGCCAAGATCGTCCGCCCGGGCAAGCACCTCACGATCATCAGCTGGGGCGCCATGCTCGGACGCGCCGTGCAGGCGGCCGAGGCGGCCGCCGAGGACGGCGTCGAGATCGAGGTGGTCGACCTGCGCTGGCTGTCGCCGATCGACACCCAGACGATCGTCGAATCGGTGGGTCGCACCCGCCGTGCCGTCGTCGTCCACGAGGCGGCACGGACTGCGGGCCTCGGCGCCGAGGTGTCGGCCCGGATCACGGAGCACTGCTTCGACACGCTCCGGGCACCGGTCGAGCGCGTGACCGGCTACGACGTGCCCACCCCATCGGGGCCGCTCGAAGACGAGCAGATCCCAAGTGTCCACCGCATCCTCCTCGGGGTGCAGAAAGTGCTGGAGTACCGACGTGGCTGAGATCACATTCCCCCTGCCCGACCTCGGCGAAGGCCTCGAGGACGCGATCATCCTCGAATGGCACGTCAAGGTCGGCGACCGTGTCGAGCGCAATGACGTCCTCGTCGAGGTCGAGACGACGAAGTCCGCGGTCGAGCTGCCCTCGCCGCAGGCGGGTGTCGTCGCGAAGCTCGGCGGCGAGGAGGGCGATACCGTCCTCGTCGGCGACCCGCTCATCACCTTCGAGGTCGCGGACGAGACCGCCGGCATCGTCGGCACGGTGCCGACGCACGAGGCGAGCCCGGTCAAGCGGGTCAAGCTGAGCCTGCCGGACGACGACTGATGCCGAGCGTCGAGTCGGCCGGCACGACCATCTCCTGGCAGGAGATCGGACCCGCGGACGGCCGACCGGTCCTTGTCGTGCACGGATTCGGGTCGAACCGGGCCGCGAACTGGCTCGACGCGGGCTGGGCGGACCCGCTGACGGAGGCGGGGATCCGGGCGATCCTCGTCGACCTGCGCGGGCACGGGGAGAGCGGGCGGCCGGTCGGGTCCGAGCACTACCGGCCCGAGGTGTTCCTCGCTGACCTCGTCGCTGTCCTCGACGCGCTCGGGCTGGAGCGGGTGGGCTACCTCGGCTACTCGTTTGGGGCCCGACTCGGCTGGGAGCTCGCCCTCGCCCACCCGGAGCGCATCGACCGGCTCGTGCTCGGGGGCTTCTCCCTCGAGTCGCCGATGGTGGGCTTCGATGTCGCGGCGGCCCGCGCATTCATCGCGGAGGGGACGGAGATCCAGCACGGGCTGACGAGCGCGCTCATGCGAATGTCCGCCCTCGTGCCGGGAGCGGACCTGAATCGACTCGTCGACGTGGTCGAGGGCATCAAAGATACCGAGCTGCCGGCTGCCGGTGCGGGCCCGGTGCCCGCGGCGCCGACGTGCATCGTCGTCGGCGAGCGTGACCAGATCGCTGCGGGCGCCGAGGCGCTCGCGGCCGAAATCGGCGCCGAGTTCGTCCCGCTCAAGGCCCGCTCGCACACGAGTGCGATCTCCGCTCGTGGCTTCAAACAGGCCGCGGTCGACTGGCTGGTCGGGGCGAATTGACCGACGCGGCAGCCGCGTCCGCACCTTTCATTTGTGCAACGAATGCGGTGGATGCGCACGCGAACCGGTGGATTCGCGCAACGATTGGAGGCGTCGGTGCAGCGAGCGCTGCAACGAAACCAAATGATCAGGGGATCTGATGATGAGGGGTTAGGCTCATGCGGGTAAGCACGGAGAATCCGAGTTTGACTCCCCGGGGGGACCTGACAAGGTATCCCGTGTTGGTTTTTCTGTCAGTAGCAGCCAGAAGGGCTCAAAGATGAGTGCACCAGGGCTTCGGGATGACCCGATCCCAGTAATCGAGAATGTGGTGATCTGGATTGCCGCGGTGGCGGCGATGGTCGCCACCGGCGCGACGCTCGCCATCGTCGTGGCGTTCGTCTGGAGCGTCGTCGCCCGCTGGGCCGGTGCGCCGTTCGACGTGACGAACATCGTGAGTGGGTTGCTCGTCCTCGCGACCTTCGCCGGTATGGCGTGGACGACGGTCCGGGGTGAGCAGGTCTCGGTCCAGGTCGTCACGGAGCGCCTAAGCGAGAAGGTCAACCGTTCGCTTGACCTCGTCATCTGGTCGCTCGCGAGCGTGTACATCCTCTGGCTGCTCTGGGCGTCCTTCGACCGCGCGATCAGCCGGACCTGGCCGGTGCCCGAGATGACCATCGACGGTGTCGGCATGGCGCCGATGTGGCCGTGGCGCTGGGCGTTCGCGATCTCGATGATCCCCTTCATCCTCGTCGTGCTCATCAACCTGGTGCGCTCGATCATGCGCCGCCGCCCGTACGACGACGTCATGGAGTTCGAGGAGCTCGTCAGCAAGGAGCTCGGTGTGGAGGATCTGGACAGCGTGGGCGAGGGCCTGCAGATGGCGAGCTTGGCGGAGGCGGGGGAGTCTTCCCCCGTGGACGCAGCTGAGCAGCAGAATGGCGAGGAGCAGCGATGATCGACACCGGCACCGTGGTGTGGATCACCATCGCCCTGATGTTCCTGCTGTTGGCGATTCGTGTGCCGATTGGCTTTGCCCTCGGCATCACGGGTGCGATCGGCATCCTGCTCGTCAAGTCGCCGACCGTCGCGGTCTCGGTGATGGTCAACGAGACCTTCCAGAACGCGTACAGCTTCACGCTGACGATCATCCCGATGTTCCTCCTCGTCGGCCTCTTCGCCGTGCGCGCGAGGATCGCGGAGTACGCGCTCGAGATCGCGGCCTTCTTCACCCGCCGCCTCCCAGGTGGTCTCGGCGTCGCCGCCGTCATCGCGGCGGCCGGCTTCTCCGCCGTGTCAGGCTCCTCGATCGCCAAGGTCGCGACGATGTCGAAGCTCGCGGTGCCCGAGATGCGCCGCCACGGCTATCCGGCAGGGCTTGCGACCGGGATGATCGCCGTCGCCGGCACCGTCGGCGTGCTCATCCCGCCCGGGACGTTCATCATCATCTACGCGGTGATCACGAACACCTCGGTCGCACCGATGCTCGTCGCGGGACTCATCCCCGTCGCGATCTCGTTCCTCGGCTACATCATCTACATCATGACGCTCGGCGCACGGCGCATCGGCTTCGACAAGCTGAAGAGCCCTGAGGACCTCGCCTTCGTCGCGGCCATGGAGTCGGTGCAGGAGGACGTGCGGGCGAAGGCGCGCAAGGACATGGGTGGCGACACCCGCGTCACCGACACTGGCACGCTCACCACGAGCATCGGACTCGCAGCGAAGACCCGGAGCTGGCGGAACCTCCCGTGGCACGGCCTCCTCTACGTGGTCATCATCGCGGCCGTCATCATCGGCGGTATCTTCTCGGGCCTGTTCACCCCGACCGAGTCGGCGGCGTTCGGCGCCGTGGCCGCGGTCATCATCCTCTTCGTCGAGCGCCGCAAGCTCGGACCGAAGGGGCTGTTCCTCCAGGTGCGGGACTCGCTGCTCGACACGGCGGCGACGACCTCGATGGTGTTCTTCATCATCTTCGGCTCCGTCATCTTCTCGAAGTTCTTCGTCCACGCCGGTGTGACGCAGGGCATCCGGGACACCGTGACGACCTGGGGCCTCGAGCCGCACGTGCTGCTGGCCTTCCTCCTCATCTGCCTCATCCCGCTCGGGATGTTCCTTGAGGAGATGTCCCTGCTGCTCATCAGCGTGCCGATCATCCACCCCATTGCGATGGGGCTCGCAACGGAGTTCTTCCCGAATGCGCCGACGACGGCGGGTGCCGAACTGCTGACGAGCGTCTGGATCGGCATCCTCATCATCAAGCTGATGGAGGTCGGTATGGTCATGCCGCCCGTCGGGATCAACTCCTTCGTCGCCGCCGGTGTCGCGCGAGTGCGCAGTGGCACGGTGTTCCTCGGGATCATGCCGTTCATCGTCGTCGACATGATCGTCCTGGTCATCCTCTACCTGTGGCCCGAGCTGAGCCTCTGGCTGCCGTCGCTTGTGTCGGATGCGGTGCATTCCGCGATGTTTCCCGACGCCCTGACTCCACCGGCCTCGTAACATGAGACCGGGGAACCGCCCCGCACGGGGCACGCACCAATCGGGCCAACACCCTGGTCCATCGTCCCAACCACATCATTCGTTCTAAGGAGAACAACGAGGATGTTTTCTCACGTCACCAAGCGTCGGCTGCTGACCGGCGTCGCGGCGGCGGCCACGGCGGTCGCCGTGCTCGCCGGCTGCAGCTCGCCGGCACCCGCGCCGGCACCCACCGAGTCCGGGGACAGCTCCGCAGAGCACGCGCCGGGCACCTGGAATGTCACCATCACCTCGGTCGCGGCGGACAAGTCCGTCATGCGCCCGATGCAGGAGTGGTACATGGATGAGGTCGAGGCCCGCACCAACGGCGCGATCAAGTTCCACCGCACCACGAACAACGAGCTGTGCGCGCAGTCCGACCAGTACGCCTGCATCGAGGACGGCAGCGCGCAGCTGATCGTCCAGGTGCCGAACTACCAGCCGACGATCTTCGCCCCGCAGTCGCTCCCGGAGATCACCTTCGGCACGAACAACTCCGCGGCGATCACCGCGGCGCTCGCCGAGCTCTCCGAGACCAACGCGGACGTGCAGGCGTTCCTCGACCAGAAGAACCTGAAGCACGTCTCGACCTGGTCGGTCGGTCGTATCCTCCTCGGCTCGAACACCGAGCTCCACTCGGTGGCCGACCTCAACGGTCTGACCATGCGCACGGCCGGCACCATCGCGGCGCCGAACCTGTCCGCCGCTGGCGTCGTCCCGACGCAGGTCACCGCGGACGAGGCGTACAACTCCTTCTCGACCGGTCTCGTCGGCGCTGCCGCCGGTGCGCTCGACTTCGTCGTCGCCTGGAAGCTCGGCGAGGTGCTCAAGTACTGGGTCGACCCGGGCATGGGCGTCTACTCCGAGTTCGCGATGTACTGGGCGAAGGACTACTACGACGCGTTCCCGGACGACATCAAGGCGATCCTCGACGAGGTCGCTGAGGAGCTGAACTCGGGTGCCGCGATCGACGTCTGGCAGAACGGCTACACCAACAACCAGGGCGTCGAGTTCATCGGCACCACCGAGGAGTGCGACCTGGTGCTCGCCACTCCGAACGTCCAGACGATGCTCGCCTGGGGCGACGCTGAGGTTGCCGAGTTCAAGGCCCTTGGCGCGACCGTTGACGGCCAGAACTACACCAACGACGAGCTCTGGGTGAAGAACGTCACCGCGGCTGGTCTCCAGAACGCCGAGGGCGTCCTGAACGACTACCACGAGCTCATCAAGAAGTACGAGGGTGTCTACACCGACCCGGCGCTGTCCGTCGACCCGGTGACCACCTGCATCGAGCGCTTCAACAGCTGAAGCTAGGCTCACCCGGAAGGCCGGGGCCCGAAAGGGTCCCGGCCTTCTGCATGTCAGGCACGGGAGGCGGCGAACTCCGCGAACCAGTCGAGCGCGTGCGGGTCGGCGAGCGCGCCGGCCTGGGCCACCTCGGCGAGGGCGCGGCCCTGCAGCAGACGCTTGACGGGGACCTCGAGCTTCTTGCCGGTGCGGTTGACCGGGATGACCGGCACGGCGTGGAGCGCGTCAGGGACGTGCCGTGGCGACAGCTCGGTGCGCAGCGTCCGCGCGATCATCGCGCTCAGCTCGTCCGAGGCCTCGACGCCGTCGGCGAGCTGCACGAAGAGGAAGAGCTCGCCAGTTTCGGCCGTCTCGCCGCTGCCCTCGAGGAAGACGACGAGCGAGTCGACGATCTGCGGCATCGCGTCGAGCACCTGGTAGAACTCGGCGGTGCCGAGCCGGACGCCGCCGCGGTTGAGGGTCGCGTCGGAGCGACCGGTGATCTGGCAGGCGCCGTTGGCGTGGAAGACCGCCCAGTCGCCGTGCCGCCAGATGCCCGGGTAGGTGTCGAAATACGCCTCGTGGAGGCGCGAGCCGTCCTCGTCACCCCAGAAGCCGACCGGCATCGAGGGCATGGGGCGCCGGATGACGAGCTCGCCCGGTGTGTCGAGCACGGGTTGGCCGTTCTCGTCGAACGCGGCCGTGTCGACGCCGAGCGCTGACCCGGAGATCTCGCCGTCGTACACGGGCAGCAGCGGCGCACCCTGCACGATGCCGCCGCACACGTCCGTGCCGCCGGAGCCGACGTTGAGCAGCACGCGGTCGCCGAACTGCTCGTACACCCAGCGGTAGCCGTCCTGGGGGATGGGGCTGCCGACCGCGCAGATCTGCTTGAGGCGGGGGAAGGTGAACTCCGTCTTCGGGTCGACCCCATCGGCGCGGCTCGCGCGGATGTAGGCGGGACTCATGCCGAGCACGTCCGGATTCGTCTCCTCGGCGACGCGCCACAGCTCGCGCGTGTCCGGGAAGGTCGGGTCACCGTCGTAGAGGACGACGGAGGCGCCGACAAGCAGGTTCGAGGGCAGCGTATTCCACACCATCCAGGCCGTCGTCGAGTACCACATGAGCCGGTCGCCCTCGCGCAGGCTCCAGCTCAGCCCATGGTTCTTCAGGTGCTCGAGCAGGATCCCGCCGTGGCTGTGGGTGATCGCCTTCGGCTTGCCGGTCGTCCCGGAGGTGAAGATGACGAAGAGCGGGTGCTCGAAGGGCACGTGCTCGTAAGCGAGGTCGCCAGCGCCGCCGCGACCGAAGTCCTCGTAGCGCGTCGCGCCCTCGATGACGTGCTCGGGGTAGGCGACCTCGACGAGGTGCTCCAGGCTCGGAATGGCCGCGGCGATGTCCGCGACCTCACTGCGACGGTCGATCTCCTTGCGACCGTAGCGGTAGCCGCCGACGACGAAGAGCACTTTCGGCTCGATGATGCTGAGTCGGTCGATCGCGCTCGCGGTGCCGAACTCGGGCGCGCAGGTCGCCCAGATGGCGCCGAGGCTGACGACGGCGAGTTCGGCGGCAATCGTCTCGGGGATGTTCGGCAGGTAGGCGGCGACCCGGTCGCCCTTGCCGACCCCGGCCGCGATGAGCCCGGTGCGCAGCCGCCCGACCTCCGCGCGGAGCTCGTCGACCGACCACTCCTGCTTCGGGCGGGTCTGCGAGTACGCGACGAATGCGCTGCGAGCGCCATCGCCGCGCAGCACGTGCTCCGCGTAGTTGATGCGCGCACCGGGGAACCAGATGGCCCCCGGCATCTGCTCCCGCTCGAGCACGGCCGTGTACGGCTCGGTCGAGTGCACGTCGTAGAACTGCCAGACGGACTCCCAGAAGTCCTCGATCTCGGTGACCGACCACTCGTAGAGCTCCTGGTAGCCGTTGAGCCTGAGCCCCCGGTGCTCCTCGACCCAGTCGATGAACTCCTGGAGGACGGTGGCGTCCTGGACCTCCTTCGGCAGTTCGTAGAGGACCGGGGCCGCGGGGAACTCACTCACTCACACGACGATACCGGGCGGTGGGCCTGGACGTGGGCTCAGTCGATGAGGAGCGGGCGGAAGAATGCGGCGAGCTCCCCCGTCGCGGTCAGCGGTAGGACCGCCGCGACGTACTGGTCGGGCCGGACGACGACAATGGCCCCGTCTCGGCTGATCCCGCGGACCTCGAAGATGTCGGCACCCACCTCGGCGTCGTTGTCGGTGCCGAGCGCCGCGCAGAACACCTTGTGCAGGTCCGTCAGCCGGTGCGGGCCGCGCTCGGGGAGGAACACGGCGGGGGCGTCGAGCACCTCGACCTCGCGGGAGTCCTGCTGATAGATCACCTTGACGTCGATGACTGCGTCGAGGTCAGCGCCGGGCCGCTGCGAGCGCACCACGGGAGAGTCGGGGTCGGTCAGCAGCCAGTCGGACAGCGCGGCAACCGGCGTGCCCGCACGTGCCGGTGCCGCGCGGTCGGCGAAGACGTAGACGCGCCAGCGGCCGTCGGCCTCGTGGAGGTGGCCGAGGTGGAGCGGATTCCCGTCCGCGCGGCGCACGACCTCGGCGGACTTGAAGCGCCGGCCGATGGGGAAGCCGGTGGCGAGTCCCTGGTGCTCGCCGCCCGCCGTGACGAGCGAGGGCGCGTAGTGCGTGGAGAACCCGGCGGTGAACTCCGCGGTGCGGCGGTAGTACTGCTCGAGCTCGTTCGGGTTCTCGTACTCCTCGATCGGCTTCGCGGCCATCGCCGACCACTCCTGGTCGTAGTCGATCAGCGCCTTCGCCGTGACCTGCCGCTCAAGCGAGTAGGTCGACAGCAGCGACTCGGGGGCGATGCCGCTGAGGACGTGCCCGAGTTTCCAACCGAGGTTGTAGCCGTCCTGCATCGACACATTCATGCCCTGACCGGCTTTGGCCGAGTGGGTGTGGCAGGCGTCGCCCATGATGAAGGCGCGTGGGGTGTGCTGCCCGGCGAGCTCGACGGGGACGTCGTCGAAGGCGTCGGCGAGCCGGTGGGCAACCTCGTAGACGCTGAACCAGGCGACGGAGCGCACGTCAAGGGTGTAGGGGCGGAGGATGCGGTTCGCCTGGGTGAGGACCTGCTCGAAGGTGGTCGCCCGGATCGCCCCGCCGTCGTCGGCCGGCACCGCGCCGAGGTCGACGTAGAGCCGGAAGAGGAACTGGCCCTCCCGGGGAATGACGATGATCGTGCCGCCGCCGGAGGCCTGGATGAAGGTCTTTGTGCGGATGTCGGGGAAGTCGGTGTTCGCCACGACGTCCATGACGCCCCAGGCGTGGTACTGGGTGTCGCCGGCGAGTCGGCGGCCGATCGAGGCCCGCACGCTCGAGCGGGCGCCATCGGCCCCGACGAGGTACTTCGTGCGGACGACGCGCTCCTGACCCGCCCGCGGTCCGGTCGTGGCGCGCAGTCGCGCGCGGACCGGGTACTCGGCGCCGCGGTCGATCTCGCAGCCGAGGTACTCGATCCCGTAGTCGGGGACGATGCGCCCGGGCGCCTCGAGCGCGGCATCGGCGAAGTAGTCGAGGACGCGGGCCTGATTGACGACGAGGTGCCAGAATTCGCTGATCTCGGCTGGGTCGTCCGGTGTCCGCGCGACCCGGACGATTCGGCTGGGGTCCGCCGGGTCCGGTTTCCAGAAGGCCGTCTCGGTGATCCGGTAGGCCTCGGCCTGGATGCGCTCGCGGAAGCCGAAGGCCTGGAAGGTCTCGACCGTGCGGGCCTGGACACCGTCGGCCTGCCCGACCTCGAGCCGGCCGCCGCGCTGCTCGATGATGCGCGTGTGCACGGTCGGGAACCTCGACATCTGCGCGGCGAGCAGCATGCCCGCCGGGCCGGTGCCGACGATGAGGAGGTCCATCTCGTCGGGGAGCTCGCTCGCGCGGTCGATCCCGTACCCCTCGGCGGGGCGCACGCGCGGCTCGGTCGACTGGTAACCGTCGTGGTGGAACTGCATCGGGCTCTCCTCGTCGATCGCGCCCCGCGGGGTGCGGCACTGGTCTCGCATGATTGTGCGATAATCGGACACAGTGTGCTACTAATGGAACTCTAGCGGGCGGAGTCGAGGGTGACAAGTAACGAGGGCGCGGCGGCCAAGGGCATCGCGCAGACCCTGTCGCGCGGGATCCGGGTGCTCGAGGTCCTTGCCGACCGCGGGGGCGGCGCGACGATCCCGGAGCTCGTGAGCGCTCTTGGCCTCCACCGCTCGATCGTGTACCGGCTGCTGCGCACGCTCGAAGAGCACGGTCTCGTCACGCGGGACGAGGGTGGCCGCGTGCGACTGGGGCTGCGCCTCGCCGCGCTCGCCTCGAGGGTCGAGCACGACGTGCAGTCGGCCGCGCTCGGCGAGCTGCGCGCCGCCGCGGAGGACCTCGGTGCGACCTGCTTCATCGGCATCCTCGACCGCGGCGAAGTCGTCACCCTCGTCAGTGTCGAGCCGAGCCGCACCCGCGTGACCGTCGCCGAGCATCCCGGCACCCGCCACCCGCTCGGGATCGGCGGCCCTGGTCGCGCCGTCGCTGCCCAGCTGCCGGAGTCCGAGTGGCCCGCCGCGACCGACGTCGAGGTCATGGCGGGCGTGCTGCGGGAGGGCTTCGCGAGCAGCCGGGACGAGGTGAATCCGGGGCTCCGCGCCGTTGCGGTGCCGCTGGCGGTCCACCGCCACGCGCCCATGACGGTCGCGGTGGTCTACGTGAGCGCCGAGCTGACCATCCCGGAGATCGCCGCGCGCTTGACGACCGCGGCTGAGCGCATTCGTGCTGCCATCGAATCCCCCGCCTGACGCGGTCCGGCGGATCGTATACGATCGGCGCATGCTCTCTCAGGATCAGATCGCCGCGATCGCCGACGAGCTCTTTGCCGCGCATTCCTCGCGTGAGCTCATCCCGCTGCTGACCGCGCGCTACCCGCACATGGTCGTCGAGGACTCCTACGCGGTGCAGGCGGAGTGGGCGCGCCGCCGCGTCGAGTCGGGGCGCCGGGTCGTCGGGCACAAGATCGGACTGACGAGCAAGGTCATGCAGGCCGCGACCGGGATCAGCGAGCCCGACTACGGCGTCATCTTCGACGACCAGCTCTTCGACACCGGCGTCGTCCTCGAGCACGCGGCCTTCTCCAACGTGCGGATCGAGGTCGAGCTCGCCTTCATCCTCGGCAAGCGACTCGAGCCGACCGCGACGCTCTACGACGTGCTCGACGCGACCCGCTACGTCGTCCCCGCGCTCGAGGTCCTCAACTCGCACATCGAGATGCAGGGCCGCACGATCGTCGACACCATCTCCGACAATGCGGCGCTCGGCGCGGTCGTCACGGGGGGCCGCCCGGTCAAGGTCGACGAGGTGGACCTGCGCTGGGTGAGCGCCGTGCTGTACCGCAATGAGACGATCGAGGAATCCGGGGTGGCCGCCGCCGTGCTCGGTCACCCCGCGATGGGGGTCGCGTGGCTCGCCGACAAGCTCGGCCAGCATGGGACGACGCTCGAGGCCGATGAGCTCATCCTCGCGGGCTCCTTCACCCGGCCGATGTGGGTGGAGCGCGGCGACGTCGTCCACGCGGACTACGGCCCGCTCGGAGCGGTGACGTGCCGATTCGTCTGAGCCTGCCGCCGACCCTCGTCGACCGGGTCGAGGCCTCGCCCCGTCCGCTCATCGGCGGCTGGGTCGTCTCCGGGTCGCCCGTCGCGGCCGAGATCATGGCCGGGAGCGGGCTCGACGTCATCCTCGTCGACGGGGAGCACTCCGCGAACTCGCTGTCGAGCATTCAGACGCAGCTCCAGGTCATCGCCGGCACCCCCGCGATCCCGCTCGTGCGCGTCCCGGTCGGGGAGCCCTGGCTCATCAAGCAGTACCTCGACCTCGGCGTGCAGAACCTGCTCGTGCCGATGGTCGACACCGCGGCGCAGGCAGAGACGATCGTCCGGGCCGCGCACTACCCGCCGCGCGGGATCCGCGGCGTCGGCAGCGCGCTGGCCCGTGCCGCGCGGTGGAACCGAGTCGAGGGCTACCTCGATCTTGCCGCCGAGACGATTTCGCTCGTCGTGCAGATCGAGACGGCCGCCGCGGTCTCGAATGTCGACGCGATCCTTGCCGTCGACGGTGTCGACGCGATCTTTGTCGGCCCCTCGGACCTCGCGGCCTCGATGGGGCTGCTCGGCCAGCAGGAGCACCCCGATGTCGTCGCCGCCGTGGAGCTCGCGATCGCCGCGGCTCGCTCGGTCGGCAAGCCCGTCGCGGTCAACGCCTTTGCGCCCGCGACGGCCCAGCGGTACCTCGATGGCGGTGCTGATCTCGTCTTCGTCGGCGCGGATGTCGCGCTACTGGCGCGTGGGTCGGAGGCGCTTGCCGACCGGTTCATCGGGGATCGCCCCGCGGGAGGTTCGCCGCGCGCGAGCTACTAGTGCTTTCCCGATGAATGGGATGGTCGAGAAATCATATATGATTTCAGACATCCGTTCTTTGGGAGGTCAACGACGATGTCGAGCACGCAGCACCAGGATCCGAACACGCGACGTTCGGTGAACACGGAGGGCTTCTCGCACGTCAACCCGGTCCCCGTCGCGAGCCGCATCGGCCAGCACCTGCACTCGGGCGTCCTCACGGGGCGCGACCTCACCACGCGGACCTTCCCCGACAGCCTCGAGGAGCAGGCCCGCATCGTCTTCGAGCGCATCGCCGAGCTCATGGCGAGCGCCGGCGGCACCCCCGCCGACATCCTCAAGGTGCACCTCTGGGTCGAGCGCTACCGCGACCGTGACGCGATCAACCGCGAATGGGAGGCGATGTTCCCCGACGCCGAGTCCCGTCCCGCGCGGCAGATCATCAAGGCCGACCTCGACGAGGGGGCCCTCATCCAGGCCGACATCATCGCGGTGCTGCCGGAGCGTGCGTCCGGGGAACGTGCCCCGGCCCAGCCGGCCGCCGCGGCGGGCGACCGTGCCCGGAGCGAGCGCGACGCCGATCAGTCGACCGAGGCATTCGTCCTCACCCCCGAGCTCCGTACCCTCCTCGAGGCCACGCCGGTCGCGACCCTCTCGCAGTCGCTGCGCAAACGCGGCTACATCGAGACCTTCATCGACGGTGCCATGACGAATCAGCCGGGTCAGCGGATCGTCGGCCAGGCGCGGACCCTCAGGCTCATCCCGTTCCGCCCTGACCTGTTCAAGGCGCACGCCCCGGGCTTCAACGCGCAGAAGCGCGCCTTCGACGGCGTCGAGGCGGGCGAGGTGCTCGTCGTCGAGGCGCGTGGCATCCCGGAGACCGGCACCGTCGGCGACATCCTCGCCATGCGCGCGAAGGTCCGCGGCGCGGCGGGCATCGTCACCGACGGTGGCGTCCGTGACTGGACGGCGGTCCAGGAGATCGGCATTCCGGTCTTCAGCCAGGGTGCGCACCCCTCGGTCCTCGGCCGCCGGCACGTGCCGTGGGAGGTCGACGTCACGATCGCCTGCGGCGGTGCGGCCGTCCAGCCCGGCGACGTCATCGTCGGTGACGACGACGGCGTCATCGTCATCCCGCCCGCGCTCGTCGCGGAAGTCGTCGCGGAGGCGGCGGAGCAGGAGGCGCAGGACTCCTGGGTCTTCGACCGCATCGCGGCCGGCGAGCCGGTCGACGGGCTGTTCCCGCCGTCGGCGGAGAACCTCGCGCGCTATCGCGCGGAGACCGGGACCGGCACACCATGACCGAGTCGAAGCTCACCCGGGCGTACCGGCACATCGCCGCGCGCATCGAGGACGGCCGCTACGCGCCGGGCCACCGGCTCGTGCTCGCCCCGCTTGCGGCCGAGCTCGACATGAGCGTCGTCCCGGTGCGCGAGGCGATCCGCCTCCTCGAAGCGGAGGGGCTCGTCACCTTCGAGCGCAACATCGGCGCCCAGGTCGCCATGATCAACGCCGAGGAGTACATGGCGGTGTACGACGCGCTCACCGTCGTCGAGTCCGCGGCGATCGCCCTGAGCGCGCCACACCTGACACCGGCGTCGATCGAGCGCGCTCGTGCGGTCAACGACCAACTGCGCCGCAGCATTCATGACTTCTTCGACCCGATCTCCTTCTCGGCGCTCAACATGGAGTTCCACCGGACGCTCTATGACGCTTGCCCGAACGAGCAGTTGCTCGACATGGTGCGGCGCAGCTGGGCTCGGCTCGCGAGTCTGCGCGACAGCATGTTCTCCTTCGTGCCGGAGCGCGCCCCGCATTCGGTCGACGAGCATGCCCGGATCGTCGACCTCATCGCTGCGGGTGCGCCGCACGCCGAGATCGAGCAGGCGGTGCGCGATCACCGCGACTCGACCATGTGCGCGCTGCAGGACTACCGCGCCGCACACCAGCACCACGACCTCGCCGCCATCGCGGCGGAGTGACCACTGACCCCCACGAATCGAGACGAAGGAACCCCAAATGGCAGCCACGCCTCCCCCCGGCCTCCCAGACCGGATCCGCCTCTACATCGGCGGCGAGTGGGTCGACGCCCTCGACGGCTCGACCTTCGACGTCATCAACCCGACCACGAACGAGGTCTACCTGCAGGCCGCTGCCGGTGGCCGCGCCGACGCCGACCGCGCCGTCGCCGCGGCGAAGCAGGCCTTCGAGGCCGGCACCTGGTCGCGCATGCTGCCCCGCGTGCGCTCCCGCGTCCTGCACAAGATCGCCGACATCATCGAGTCGCGCGATGACCAGCTCGCCGAGTGGGAGACCTGGGACTCGGGCCTGCCGATCACGCAGGCGAAGGGGCAGGCGCAGCGCGCCGCGGAGAACTTCCGCTTCTTTGCCGACCTCATCGTCGCGCAGCACGACAACGCCTTCAAGGTGCCGGGTCGTCAGATCAACTACGTCAACCGCAAGCCGATCGGCGTCGCGGGGCTCATCACCCCGTGGAACGTCCCATTCATGCAGGAATCGTGGAAGCTCGCCCCGGCGCTCGCGACCGGCAACACGGTCGTGCTGAAGCCCGCGAGCTACACGCCGCTGTCGGCGGCGCTGTGGCCCGAGATCTTCGAGGAGGCGGGCGTCCCGACCGGCGTCTTCAACCTGCTGCTCGGCTCTGGCGGCACCGCCGGGGACGCGCTCGTCACGCACCCCGACGTGCCGCTCATCTCCTTCACGGGTGACAGCTCGACCGGTGCGACGCTGTCGACGAATGCGGCGCCGCTGCTCAAGGGCCTGTCGCTCGAGCTCGGTGGCAAGTCCCCGGCGGTCGTCTTCGCGGACGCCGACCTCGACTCCGCGCTCGACGCGACGATCTTCGGCGTCTTCAGCCTGAACGGCGAGCGCTGCACCGCGGGCAGCCGCGTGCTCGTCGAGCGCTCCATCTACGAGGAGTTCATCGCCGCGTTTGCCGAACGGACGAAGAACATCGTCGTCGGCGACCCGCACGACCCGAAGACCGAGGTCGGTGCGCTCGTGCACCCGACCCACTTCGAGAAGGTCATGTCCTACGTCGAGATCGGCAAGTCTGAGGGCCGGCTGCTCGCCGGCGGCGGACGTCCCGAGGCGTACCCCGAGGGCAACTGGGTCGCCCCGACCGTCTTCGCCGACGTCAAGCCGGACGCCCGGATCTTCCAGGAGGAGATCTTCGGCCCGGTCGTCGCGATCACCCCGTTCGACAGCGACGAGGAGGCCCTCGAGCTGGCGAACGACACGAAGTACGGCCTCGCCGCCTACGTGTACACCTCGGACCTCCGCCGCGCACACAACTTCGCGAGCGGGATCGAGTCGGGCATGGTCTGGCTCAACTCGAACAACATCCGCGACCTCCGCACCCCGTTCGGCGGTGTGAAGGCCTCGGGACTCGGTCGGGAGGGCGGCTACCGCTCGATCGACTTCTACACCACCCAGCAGGCAGTCCACATCACCCTCAACGACACGCACTCCCCGCGATTCGGTCGCGGTCCGGAGGCGGCGACGTCCTTCAAGAAAGAGAACTGAACCACATGGCCATCCCCGTCCCCACCGCGCCGGCGCCGGACATCCTCCGCTGCGCCTACATGGAGATCGTCGTCACCGATCTCAAGAAGTCCCGGGAGTTCTACGTCGACGTCCTGGGCCTCGTCGTCACCGAGGAGTCGGACACCGAGATCTACCTGCGCACGTTCGAGGAGTTCATCCACCACAACGTCGTGCTCCGTCAGGGGCCGGTCGCTGCGGTCGCCGCGTTCAGCTACCGGGTGCGTACCCCTGAGGATCTCGACAAAGCCGTCGCCTTCTACGAGGAGCTCGGCTGCGAGGTCCGTCGCAACAAGAACGGCTTCACGAAGGGCATCGGCGACTCGGTGCGCGTCGTGGACCCGCTCGGCTTCCCCGTCGAGTACTTCCACGAGGTCGAGCACGTCGAGCGGCTCGCATGGCGCTACGACCTGTACGGCCCCGGCGCGCTCGTGCGCCTCGACCACTTCAACCAGGTCACCCCGGACGTGCCGACCGCGACCGCCTTCCAGGAGTCGCTCGGCTTCCGCGTCACCGAGTCCATCAAGGACGAGGCGGGCGTCGTGTACGCCTCGTGGATGCGCCGCAAGTCGACCGTGCACGACACGGCGATGACCGGTGGCAACGGGCCGCGGATGCACCACATCGCGTTCTCCACCCACGAGAAGCACAACATTCTCGCCATCTGCGACAAGCTCGGCGCGCTGCGCATCTCGGACAAGATCGAGCGCGGCCCCGGCCGCCACGGCGTCTCGAACGCGTTCTACCTCTACCTCATCGACCCCGACGGCCACCGCGTCGAGATCTACACGCAGGACTACTACACCGGCGACCCGGACAACCCGGAGGTCGTGTGGGACGTGCACGACAACCAGCGCCGCGACTTCTGGGGCAACCCCGTCGTCCCGTCCTGGTACACGGAGGCCTCGCTCGTCCTCGACCTCGACGGGAACCCGCAGGAGGTCATCAGCCGCGAGGACCCGAGCGAGATGGCCGTCACGATCGGCGCCGACGGCTTCTCCTACACCCGCAAGGGTGACGAGAAGGAGGGCTTCAAGCTCGGCGACGCCCTGTAGTCACTTGCAACCGATCGAGGCCGGCTCCCCACGCGGGGGCCGGCCTCAGTCGTCGCAACTCAGGACGCCGGGGCGGCATGTCCGCACCTGCCCGAGGTGCGGACCCCGAGACCTGAGTTCGGATCACCGCGGCCGCTATTGCACGGGCGACAGCTCGGTGCTACCGTAAGTATCTACTTACTTCATGCGGCGCTTCGACGGCGCCGGACCGCAAAGGAGCACAACGCCAGTGGCCGCACCCGCCTTCGACATCGTCCACGCCGCGGAGCTCGAGTGGGAGGGCGCCGCCGCCCACCGCGATGGCGGCGTCGAGTTCAAGACGCTCTTCACCAATGGCGGGGGCGCCGGCAACTTCTGGTTCACGCTCACGCGGATCGGCGAGTACTCGACGCCGCGGCATCGCCACAATTTTGACCAGGTCCGCTACATGCTCGACGGCGGCTTCGGCTTCGGCGAGCAGGTGCAGGAGGAGGGCCAGGTTGGCTACTTCAGCGAGGGCTCGTACTACGAGCAGCAGTCGCAGGGGCCGAACACGCACGTCTTCCTCCAGTGCGAGGGCGGCAGCCGAGCGCCGTACCTGAGTCCGCAGGACACTCGAGCGATCGGCAAGGAGCTCGCGAGCATCGGCCGCTTCGAGCGCGGGCACTACATCCCGCCCGGCGGCACGGAAGCGGACGCGCGGGACGGGTTCGAGGCGGTCTGGGAGCACGCGACGGGTCAGCCGGTGCGCTACTCGGAGCCGCGATTCCCGACTCCGGTCATCGTCGACCCCGCGAACTTCGCCTACCTCGACGACGCCGCGCAGCCTGGCGTCTCGCACCAGCAGCTCATGCGCGTGACCGAGCGCGACCTGCGCATCGGCTTCGACCAGGTCGGCGCGGGGGCGACGTATGAGATCGTCGCCGACGACCGCGACACGACGATCTACTTCGTCGAGGCCGGCGAGGGCGAGGTGACCGGACCCGGCGGTGAGCGCTCGACGTACGGGCAGTGGACCGCGTTCCGGCTCGGGCGCGGCGCGCGCGCGACGCTCGTCGCGACGACGGCGACGAAGCTCTTCGTGCTCGGACTGCCCGTCTGAGTCGCGGCCCGCGCCCGCCAGTACACTGACGCGGAGGGCATGCGGAGCGGATCGATGCACCGCCACGAGAGAGGCGACGGATTGGACGACGTGGCGGCGCCGCCGGAGACACGGGGGACGCGGGATCGCATCCTCGACGTCGCGCTCGACGAGTTCGCCGAGAAGGGTGTCGCAGGCGCGCGCGTCAACGACATCGCCAAGAACGCCGGCGTCAACATCCGCATGATCTACCACTACTTCGGGAGCAAGCAGGGGCTGTTCCATGCAGTGACCGACGAGGTCTTCCGGCGGCGCAGCCGGATCGCCGCGCTCGCCGCCGGCCAGGAGCCGCCGCCGACGCCCGAGGAGTTTCTGCTTACATTCTTCACGGCATACACGACGGACCGCCGGCTCGTGCGACTTCTCGAGTGGGAGGCGCTCGAGGCGTTCGCTGAGCATTCCGACCTCAGCCTCGCGGATCCCGTCGGGCGCAGCGCGACAGCCAGCCATCGGCTCCAGGTGCTCGACTCATACCAGCGCCAAGGGCTCATCGACCCGGACATCGATCTGCGCATGCTCTACGTCGCGATGGTGAGCCTGACCCTCGGCGCGGTCGCCTTCCCCCCGACGGTGCAGTTCGCGACCGGCATGCACCCGTGGACGCCCGAGTTCGTCGCGCAGTACCGCGAGGCACTCCGGCACATCGGGCCGGGACTCTTCCGCCCGTCGCAGGCGCACTGACGTCGCGTCGCATGGCCCGTCGACGACGTCGGCGCGGGATCCGCGGCGCCGCTTGCGCCCTCGTTCGTGATTAAGTAAGTTATTACTTAACACGAAGGAGTGCTCATGTCGTTCACGCTTCCGGAGGAGTGGCGCGCCGGCGTCCCCGACACGGTCGAGGAGCTCATCGCGATCCGCGCCTGCGAGTCGCTCATCATCGACTTCTGCGACCGCATCGACGCGGGTGACGTCGCGGCCGCCATGGCGCTGCACACGGCGGATCACCAGATGTACGACATCTCCCGTCCCGAGCCGCTCGACTACGCCGAGATGGAGGCGCGGCTCAACAAGGTGCGGTTCTCGTACGAGGGCCGCGAGGTCTTCCACGTCCCCTCGAACGTCCGGCTCCAAGTCGTCGCGCCGGACACGGTGCAGGGCTCGTTCCACATCGCGCTGTACGACCTCGTCCGGATGCCAGGCGGCCGCGGCATCGGCGCGAAGTCGACCGAGTTCCTCGGCTTCGCGAACGAGCACGTGCTCTTCCGCCTTGACGACGGCCGCTGGAAGTTCGCCGCGCGCAAGATGCGATTCATCAGCGGCGCGAAGCAGCTGCCCATCGGGACGCTCCCCGCGAACCTGCCGTTCGAGGAGCTTAAGCGGTGACGAGCCACGGCCCGCTTAGCGGGATCAAGGTGCTCGACCTCGGCGTGCTCATCGCGGGCCCGCTCGTCGGCGCCTACTTCGGTGACCTGGGGGCCGACGTCGTCAAGGTCGAGCGCCCTGGCGGCGACCCCGCCCGAAAGACCGGCAGGTTCGTCGAGGACGTCAGCCTCATCTGGAAATACATCGGCCGCAACAAGCGCACGATCGCGCTCGACTTCGGGGACGATGCCGACCGGGAGGTGCTCGAGGCCCTCATCGCCGAGGCGGACGTCGTCATTGAGAACTTCCGGCCGGGCGTGCTCGAGCGCCACGACCTCGCGCCGGCGCGCCTGCTCGCGCTCAACCCGCGGCTCGTCATCACCCGCATCAGCGGCTTCGGCCAGTCCGGGCCGTACCGCGACCGCAGCGGCTTCGGGACGGTCGCCGAGTCGATGGTCGGCTTCGTCAACCTCAACGGCTGGCCGGACGGCCCGCCGACCCTCCCGCCGGTCGCGCTCGCCGATACGACGGCGGCGCTCGCCGCGGCGGTCTGCACCCTCTCGGCGGTTCTCCGCGCGCGCGCGACGGGGGAGGGTGACGTCGTCGACGTCAGCCTCCTCGAGCCGCTGCTCAACATGATGAGTCCACAGTTCATCGACTACCAGTTCACCGGCCGCGACCCGGTCCGGGTCGGCAACCGCCTCGAGTTCGCCGCACCGCGCGGCGCCTATCGCTGCCGCGATGGCGGGTGGATCGCGCTGTCGGGGGCGACGCCGCGCACGGCGGCGAGCGTCTTCGAGGCGATCGGCCGGGCGGACTTGAACGACGACCCGAGATTCGCGACGAATGCGGCACGCATTGAGCACGTCGAGGAGATCGACCGGATCCTCGCCGACTGGGCGGCGACGCGCACGAGGGAGGAGGCCGTCGCCGCGCTCGAGTCCACCGGGGCCGCCATCGGTCCCGTGTACTCGATGGCGGACATACTCGCCGACCCGCACTTCCGGGATCGTGGCACGTTCACGGAGATCCCCGACGAGGAGCTCGGCTCGATCAAGCTGCCGAACGTCTTCGGCCGATTCGAGCGCGCGAATGCGGCGCATCGGCACGCGGGACGTCCCGTTGACGCCGACCGCGAGGCGATCGTCGACGAATGGCTCGGGCGTGCGCCGTCGGAGGCCGTCCGATGAGCGGCACGCTGAGAGGCAAGCGGGTGCTCCTCATTGGGGGCACCGGTCCCACCGGGCCGCTCGTCGTCGACGGGCTGCTCGACCGCGGTGCAGAGGTCACGGTGCTCAACACTGGACGCCGTCCGGCCACGTTCGCCGGTGACGTCGAGCGCATCGTCGCGGACCCGCACTTCCTCGAACCGCTCGAGACGGCACTCGGCGGGCGCGAGTTCGACATCGCGATCGCCCAGTACGGCCGACTTCGGCTCGTCGCCGAGGTGCTCGCCGGCCGCACCGAGCGGCTCATCGCGCTCGGCGGGATGTTCTACCCCGGGTGGATCGATCCCGCGGCGACCGTCCGGCCATCCTCCGAGACCGGGGTCGCCCGCGACTGGTCCGTGACGTACCTCGACGAGGCCGCTCCCGTCGGTGAGCGCATGCCGCTCGAGCCCGTCGGCGGGATGGGCCGTCGCGTCGTCGAGACCGATACCGACATCCGCACTCGCCACCAGCGCGGCGACTTCCTCGCGACACTGCTGCGCTATCCCCGGGTCTACGGACCCGGCCAGCTCGGCGCCGCCGAGTGGAGCATCGTCCGGCGCATCCTCGAGGGGCGTCGTCGCATCATCCTCCCCGAGGGGGGATTCCTCACGAGCAGCGTGCTCTACAACGAGAACGCGGCGCGGATCGTCCTCGCCGCCTGCGAGCGCGGCGACGACTTCGCCGGCGCGGTCCTCAACTGCGCCGATCCGGACCCGATCACCTCCAGGAAATGGGTCCGACTCATCGCCGAGGCGCTCGACGCCGAGGTCGAGATCGTCTCGCTGCCCATGGAGCTCGCGGAGCTCGCCTGGCCGTATGCGCGTTTCCCGCTCACCGCGGGGCACCACATCCTCGACACGAGCGAGCTCGAGCGCCGCGTCAGCGGACTCGTGCCCACCGCGGTCGGCCTGCAGCGCACGGCGCGGTGGTATGCCGCCGATCCCGCGGGGCGCGGCGAGTCCGTCGAAGCGCAGCTGAAGGATCCCTTCGACTATGCGCTCGAGGATCGCGTCCTCGAGGCGTTCGACGGCCTCCACGACCGCATTCGCTCGCTCGGCTCGCCCGACCTCGACATGTCCCATCCGTACTCGCATCCGACCGCCCCACACGTGGACGGCGGAGCGCGGCCGTGAGCGTGCGCTTCCTCGGTCCCGCGGGCGAGTCTTGTGCGATCGCGCCCGCCGTGCCGACGACGTCGGGCGCCGTGCAGGGCCTCGAGATCGACGGCATCGCCCGCTACCTCGGCATCCGCTACGGGGAGGCGCCGACCGGCGATCGGCGATTCCGCGCCCCCGTCACGGCGGCCCCGCGCGACGGCGTGCAGGACGCGACCGGATTCGGCGCGCCCGCCGTCCAGGACGTGAGCGGCGACGCCCCCGTGAGCGCGCTCGGGTTCGCGCTACGCAGCACCGCGCCCACCGGCAGCTATCGCAAGATCCAGAGCGAGGACTGCCTGCACCTCAACGTCTGGACCCCCGGCGCCGACGACGCTCGGCGCCCCGTGCTCGTGTGGTTGCACGGCGGCGGCTTCGCGACCGGTTCCGGCGCCGACCCCATCATCGACGGCGCGCGGTTCAGCCGTCGCGGCGATGTCGTCGTCGTGACGCTCAATCACCGCCTGCACCTCTTCGGCTTCCTCGCGGTGGACGAGGTGGTGGCCGGCTACGACGGCGAGGCGAACCCCGGCATCCGCGACATCGTGCTCGCGCTCGAGTGGGTGCGGGACAACATCGCCGTGTTCGGCGGCGACCCCGAGCAGATCACGATCGGGGGACAGTCCGGCGGCGGCGGCAAGGTGAGCCACCTCATGGGCATGCCGTCCGCCAAGGGGCTCTTCCACCGTGCCATCGTCATGTCCGGGCCCGGGCTCACCGCGATGGCTGAGGAGCCGATCGTCGACTTCACCGCGGATGTCCTCGCCCGGGTCGCGGGCGGGGATCGCCTCGATGCCGCCCGGCTCGCCGGGCTCCCCGCCGAGGCGCTGCACGTCGCCGCGCGGTCGGCCGCAGTGGCGGCGAGCGGTCCGAGGAACCCCCGATTCCGCACCATCCTCCAGATGGGTGCCGATCTCGCGGCGCGGCTTCGCACGCGCGTCGACGGGACGATCCTGCCGGCCCATCCGTTCGAACCCGAGGCGGCGCCCACGGCGGCCGAGATCCCGCTGCTGACCGGCTGGGTGAAAGACGAGTGGACCTGGATGCTCGCCACGACCGACCCGGAGTTCGTGCACCTCGACGAAGCGCAGCTCGTCGCCGGCGCCGCGGGCATGTACGACGGCCGCGGTCCGGAGATCCTCGAGCTCCTGCGTGCCGAATTCCCGCACTACGCGCCCGGCCATCTGCTCTCCCAGCTCAGCGGCATCGAGATCGGCTATCGGACGACACAGCTCGCGGCCCGCAAGTCCCGACAGCCCGCCCCGGTGTACGCGTATCAGCTGCAATGGGAGACCCCGGTCGCCGACGGACTGCTGCGCACACCGCACTGCCTCGACCTGCCGCTCGCGCTCGACAACGTCGACCGGGCCCGCGCGCTCGTCGGCGATGACGCCGACGCGCAGCGCATGGCCGACCTCATGGCGGACGCCTGGGTCGCATTCGTCCGCACCGGCAGCCCGCAGACGTCCGCGCTGCCGACCTGGGATGCGTACGACGCCGAGCGTCGCCCCACGATGTGCTTCGATCTCGAGCCCCGAATGCTGAACGCCCCGCTCGAGGAGGTGCACCGCCTGATCGCTGCCAATTGACGATGCACCAGAACACCACGTCACCAACCAACGTCAACTCCGTGCAAAGGAGCACAACCATGGCCAAGCAACGAACCCCAAGGCTCGTCGGCGTCCTCGCGGCCGCCGGCCTCGGCGTGGGACTCGCACTCAGCGGCTGCTCGCCGGCTGCTGAACAGCCCGCGCCGACCACGAGCGCTGCCCCGGAAACCGGCGGCGAACTCCGGATCCAGTTCACCGGGTCGCCCATTAGTCTCAACCCGGCGCTCGCCGCATCGGGTGGCAGCACCGTCTACACGAACCTCACCTACGACCCGCTCATCTACCTGGACGCCGAGGGCAAGCTCGTGCCCGACCTCGCCGAGTCGTGGGAGTTCGTGAGCGACGACAACACCGTGCTCGAGCTCAAGCTCCGCGAGGGCGTCAGCTTCCACGGCGGCGGCGAGCTGGATGCCACGGCCGCGAAGGCGTCGATGGACTACTTCCTCGGTGCCGGTGGCCAGATGGTCCGACAGGTCGGCCCGATCGACGAGATCGAGGTCGTCGACGCGACCACCCTGCGCATCCACTACGGGACGCCGTTCCCTGACGCGCCCTGGACGCTGACGCAGTACTTCCAGCTCGGCTCCATCATCGGGCCTGACGGGCTCGCCGACCCCGAGTCGCTGCTGACGTCGTCGGACGGCACGGGGCAGTACGTGTACAACGCGGACGAGTCCGTCGTGGATGCGAACTACGTCTACGACCGCAACGAGACATACTGGAACCCCGACGCGCAGATGTTCGACCGTGTCTCGGTCCAGGTGATCACCGACCCGAACGCCGTGGTCGCCGCGATCTCCACCGGGCAGGTCGACTTCTCCACGGGCAGCGTCCTCACGACGGATGCCGCCCGCAGCGCCGGACTCGCGGTGCTCGGCGCCCCGTACTACATCTGGGCGATTCAGATCCTCGACCGCAACGGCGAGCTCAACCCCGCGCTCGGCGACGTGCGCGTGCGTGAGGCGATCCAGCTCGGGCTCGACCGGCAGACGATCGCCGACGCGGTCGTCGGCGAGTTCGGCGAGGTCAACGGCCAGATCGTCCACGAGGGCGCGGTCGGCTACGTCCCGGGCCTCGGCGAGGACTACAACGTCGACGCCGCGAAGCAGTTGCTCGCCGACGCCGGGTACGCGGATGGCCTCACCATCCGGCTCGCGACGACGACGGCGATGGACCCGCAGAGCATCATCGCCCAGGCGATGGCGGCGAGCCTCGCCGAGGTCGGCATCACCGTCGAGCTCGACGTCGAGGCGAACGGCCTGCCGCGACTCCTCGAGCGCAGCGAGGCGAAGGAGTTCGAGGCGATGCTCCTGCCGATCCAGGGGGCCCGGCACGTCGGGCAGTCGTCGCAGACGCTGGCCTCGCGCCCGAACCTCAACCCGTGGCAGGTCAAGGACGCGGAGATCGACGAGCTGTACGCGAAGACGCTCGTGTCGAACGAAGCGGATGCGCCTGCGGTGCACCGAGCGCTCAATGAGCGGTGGAACGAACTCGCATGGGTGATCCCCGTGTACAGCGACCAGCGTCTGTTCTACGCCGTTGACACCCTCGAGAACGTGTCGGTGTCGTCGGGCAACCCGAATCCAGTGCCGATCGGTCCGGCGCCGGAGTACTCCTGGAAGATTTCCAGGTGAGCTGAGGCGACCCGACCTCACGCGGTGGGGCGGGCCCATGCGGCCCGCCCCACCGTCACCAGGAGTTCATCCCAAGGAATCGAATGCTGAGCCTTATCGCCCGTCGCCTGATCACGGCGCTTCCGCTGCTGTTCGTCGTCACCGCGACGATGTTCCTGTTCACGGCGCTCATCCCCGGTGACCCCGCGCGCATCATCCTCGGCGAGGCGGCCACTCCTGCCGCTGTCGAGCAGTTGCGGGAGCAGATGGGGCTCGACAAGCCGCTGCTCGTCCAGTACGTGGACTGGGTCATCCGCGCGGTCCAGCTCGACCTCGGCCAGTCGATCTACAGCGGCCAGCCCGTCACCTCGATCCTCAACGAGCGTCTCCCGGTGACGCTCTCGCTCATCCTGCTGTCGACGATCGTCATCACGATCGTCGGGATGAGCCTCGGCATGGTGAGCGCGCTGCGCGGCGGCTGGGTCGGGCGGGCACTCGACGCGGTCTCGCTCCTCGGCATCGCGCTGCCGAGCTTCTGGATCGCGGTCATCCTGGTCGCGACGCTCGCCGTCGCGGTCCCGATCTTTCCCGCGACCGGCTACACCGCATTCGAGCGATCTCCTGGACTGTGGCTCCTCGGGCTCGTGCTGCCGGTGATCGCCCTCAGCCTCGTCGGCGTCACGGTCGTCGCAAAGCAGATGCGCGACTCCGTTCTCGACGTCATGCAGAAGGATTACGTCCGGGTGCTTCGAGCCAGCGGGATCGCGCCACACCGGATCCTGTTCAAGCACGTGCTGCGCAACGCCTCGATCCCGACCGTCACCATGATCGGCCTTGGCGCCATCGCGTCGCTCACCGGGTCCGTATTCGTGGAGAACGTATTCGTCCTACCCGGCCTCGGCTTCGTCGCGGTGTCGGCGACCCTCAAGAAGGACTTGCCGCTCCTGCTCGGCCTCGGGCTGTACTTCACGCTCATCGTCATCCTCGTCAACCTCATCGTCGACATCGTCTACAGCATCCTCAACCCGAAAGTGAGGCTCGCGTGACCGGCCCGGAGACTCGCACGATCGCCCGCCGGCCGCTGCGCCCGACGCGCATGCTCGGCCCGATGCGACTCGTCCGCGGGCTGCTGCGCAAGCCGCTCGGCATCGTCGCCGCCGTCTACCTCATCGTCGTCATCGCCCTCGCGGCACTCGCGCCGCTCGTCGCGCCCGCGTCGCCGACGAAGCCGGACCTTCGCAGCACGCTGCAGGGGCCCTCGGCGGCGCACTGGCTCGGCACCGACGCGCTCGGCCAGGACGTGCTGAGTCGGCTCCTGTATGGCGCCGGCGACACGCTCATCGGGGTGCTGCAGGCGCTCCTCGTCTGGCTCCTCATCGGCGTGCCCGTCGGCATCATCGCGGGGTACATCGGCGGGATGACCGACCGGGTCATCACCCGGGCCATCGACGTCGTCCTCGCCGTCCCGACGCTCATCGTGACGCTCGCCGCGCTCGCCGTCTTCGGCAGCAGCCTCGCGGCCGGCATGATCGTGTTCGGGATCCTCGGGGCAGCCAACCTTGCCAGGATCGTGCGGGCCTCCGTCCTCATCGTGCGTGAGGAGCTGTATGTCGACGCGGCGCGCATCATGGGGCTCTCGACCAGCCAGATCCTCTGGCGCCATGTGCTGCCGCGCACCGTCGGCGTCATCATCGTGCAGGCGGCGCTCTTCGCGGCGATCGCGCTCGGGGTCCAGACGGGCCTCGCCTTCCTCGGTTTCGGACCGCCGCCCCCGGCGCCGACGTGGGGCGGGATGGTCGCCGAGGCGACGACACTCCTGCAGCGCCACCCGTGGCTGCTCGTCCCGTCCGGCGCGGCCGTCGGACTCACCGCCCTCGCGCTCGGACTGCTCGGCGACGCGCTTCGCGACGTCGACGCGGAGCGCCGCAGCGCGGGGGGCGAGCGGGTCCCGCGGCGCGCGGAGCCGGCCGTCGCGACGGCCGATGCCTCGGACCGCGATGACGAGATGATGCTCCAGGTGCGCGAGCTCACGATCGGATTCCGCATCGACGGCGAATGGGTGACCGTCGTCGAGCGCGCATCGTTCGACATCGCCGCGAGCGAGATCGTCGGGCTCGTCGGAGAGTCCGGCAGCGGCAAGACCGTGACGGCACTCGCGCTGCTCGGCCTGCTGCCGCCCTCGGGGCGCATCCTCGGCGGGTCGATCCGGTTCCGCGGCCGCGAACTCGTCGGACTCGATGAGCGCGGCTTCCGCACGCTGCGTGGCAATGAGATCGCGATGATCTCCCAGGAGCCGATGGTCGCCCTCGACCCGTCGTTCACCATTGGCGCGCAGCTCTCGGCTGTCGTGCGCACCCACGAGCGCGGAACGCGTCGCGCCGCCAAGCGGCGGGCCCTCGAACTCCTCACCGAGGTGGGTCTGCCCGACCCGGCGGGCATCGCGAAGCTGCACCCGCATCAGATCTCCGGTGGCATGGCGCAGCGCGTCGTCATCGCGTGCGCGCTCGCCGGCCGACCGAGCCTGCTCATCGCCGACGAGCCGACGACGGCGCTCGACGTGACGATCCAGGCCGGCATCCTCGACCTGCTCGACCGCCTCCGGCGCGACAACGGGATGGCGGTCCTGCTCGTCACGCACAACTGGGGTGTCGTCGCGGACGTCTGCCAGCGTGCCGTGGTCATGTATGCGGGTCACGTGGTGGAGCGAGCCGAGGTGGTCGACATGTTTACGAACGCGCTCCACCCCTACACCCTCGGGCTGTTGCGCTCGAACCCGCATCTCGCGATGAGGGGCGAGCCGCTGCCGACGATCGGGGGAATGGTGCCGGCGCCGAGCGACTGGCCGCCCGGCTGCCACTTCGCGGCACGCTGCCCCATGGCCCGCCCGGACTGCGCGGACCGGGCCGTGGTCCTCCGCGAGCTCCTTCCCGAGCGACACACCGCGTGTCACTACGCCGAGGACCTCGTGCCCGGAAAGCAGGTCCGAGCATGACGGGCGCACGGTTGCTGGAGCTCAATCGCGTCGGCATCGAGTATCGCAACGGACGTCGTCGCTTCCGCGCGGTGCGCGACGTCGATCTGCACATCGACCGCGGGGAGATCCTCGGACTCGTCGGCGAGTCGGGCTCCGGCAAGACGACCATCGGCCGCTCCATCGTCGGGCTCGCCCCGGTGACCTCGGGGGAGCTGCGCTTCGGCGGCGAGCCGATCCGTCGTCGCACCCTCGCAGACCGCCGCGCACTCGGCCGACGTATGCAGATGGTCTTCCAGGACCCGTACAGCTCCCTCGACCCCGCGAAGACGATCGGGTACACGCTCGCGGAGCCCGTACGGCTCTACGAGCGCCGCCGAGCCGACCAGATCGAGCGTGCCGTGGCCGAGATGTTGGTGCGGGTCGGGCTCCCCGAGCGCGCTGCGGATCGCTACCCGGCGCAGTTCTCCGGCGGGCAGCGCCAGCGGATCGCGATCGCGCGCGCGCTCATGTCGGCGCCCGAGCTCATCATCTGCGATGAGCCGGTCAGTGCACTGGACCTGTCGGTGCAGGCCGAGGTCATCAATCTCATCGATGAGCTCCGTCGCGACCTCGGCGTCAGTGTGCTGTTCATCTCGCATGATCTGTCGCTCGTGCGGCATCTCGCAGATCGCGTCGCCGTGATCAGCGGGGGCGAGATCGTCGAGACCGGTGACACCGACACGGTGTACGAGCGGCCGGCGCATCCATACACTCGCGCGCTGCTCGACGCCGCGCCCGTTCCCGACCCGGTCGTACAGCGTGCCCGACGAGCAGCGCGGGCCACGGCCCCGAGACACGACGTCGGCATCTGAGAACAAGATTGATGCAGTGACGACGAGCTCGCTGCCGGGCGTTGTCGCGACGCACGACCGAGCCCTGGAGGCCCAATGTCCGAGTGTCAGATGGAACGGACCGCGGCGAGGGTGAGGCGCCGCAGCCAACTGCGGCGCGGGGGCAGTGGTGGCGGTCGACCGCGGCGGAGGACCCGAGGGAGATGGGTGTGCCGATCGGTGCCGACGGCTTCTCCTACACTCGCAAGGGTGGCGAGAAGGAGGGCTTCAAGCTCGGCGACGCCCTGTACGTCTCGCGCGTCCGGAGGCCGGTCCCACGGGGGCTGGCCTCCGGCGTCGCTGGGCGCTCGGTGGTTGAGGAGGGGATTGGCCGCTGAGGAGGGCGAATGCGGGGGTTGCGCCCTCCTGAAGGCCGGCGGCCCTCCTGCGGTGCGGCCGGGTGAACCAGGACGGGGCGGCCCCCACCCCGCGAGGGCTCAGCCGATGACGCGGGCGCGGCCCGCGAGGAGCCCCGCGCCCATGCAGAGCACGCTGACGCCGATGAGCGCGAGCAGCGGGACCTGCCAGCCGCCGGTCGCATCGTGGAGCGCCCCGATCACGATCGGCGTCGTCGCCGCGAAGAGGTAGCCGACCGCCTGGGCCATGCCCGACAGGCTCGCCGCCTGCTGGTGGTGGACCGTCCTGAGGCCGAAGAGCGAGAGCGCGGTGACGACGCAGATCCCCGTCGAGATCCCCGCGAATGACGCCCACAGCCAGGTGTGCGCGGGCAGGAGCATGATCCCGAGCAGCGCGATGATGGTCAGCGAGGTGCCGGTGACGACGAGCGGTCGTTGATCCCGCAGTCGCGAGATCCACGCGGAGACGGCGAGCGAGCCGATGATGCCCGAGGCGCTGAACAGCACCTGGTGGAACCCCGCCTCCGCCGGGCTGATGCCTGCCGCCCGCTCGATGCTTGGCAGCCAGGTGATGAGCACGTAGTACGCGGTCGACTGCAGGCCCATGAAGGCGGTGACCTGCCAACCGAGCAGGCTGCGCCAGGGGGAGCGCCAGGGTGGGGTGCCAGGTGCTTCGTCTCGCTGCGCTGGTGCAGCGACCGAGTCCGCGGTCTCGCCCAGCGCCGCCGGCTCGCCGCCAGCGACGGCGACAAGCGCCCGGCGCAACTGCGGGGCCCACACCGCGAGGGCCACGAGCGCGAGCCCCGCCCACACCCCGATCGCGAGCCGCCAGCCGGAGTCGGCACCGCCCGCGATCGGCACCGCGAGTCCCGCGGCGATGGCAGCGCCGATCGCGGTCGCCGAGGAGTACAGGCCCGTCACCTGGCCGATGCGGGTCGGGAAGTCGCGCTTGACGATCTCCGACAGCTCCACATTCAGCGCCGCGATGCCCGCGCCGATGAGTGCGGTGCCGACCCAGATCGCGCCATCCACCGGCACGGAGCGCAGCACCAGGCCCCCCGCCAGGGCGACGAGCGCCGCCCCGATCGTCCGCTCTGGCCCGATGCGCCGCGCGATGGCCGGCATGAGTGGCGAGCAGATGGCGAATGCGACGAGCGGCAAGGCGATGAGGATCGACGCCGTCGCGGAGCTGAGATCCAGGTCGGCGCGGATCTCCTCGAGCACGGGGCCGACGGCGGTGAGCGCCGCGCGG
>Ga0182739_1000632_pt1 | contig 42625 bp, 36 predicted proteins | sample eDN5th30CBELigBY_FD_128873 | JGI IMG/M metagenome (GOLD analysis project Ga0182739, IMG submission 128873) | Enriched backyard soil microbial communities from Emeryville, California, USA - eDNA 5th pass 30_C BE-Lig BY (version 2) (version 2) | ecosystem: Environmental > Terrestrial > Soil >... | reverse complement strand
CCCGCGCGGCTCTGGTCAACGCGCGGTCGCGGCGGCTAGACTTTGGCCGTGACCTGCCTCGTTGCCCAGGGGAGCGCCCGCATGAGCCTGACGACCAGCCCACCCACCGGCCCCACGCTGGGCCACGGCTCCGACGATCCGCATTACGTCAACCGCATGGGCTGGCTGCGCGCGGCCGTCCTCGGGGCGAATGATGGCATCATCTCGGTCGGTTCGCTGATCGTCGGCGTTGCCGCGGCGACACCCGAACGCGAAGCGGTGCTGATCGCGGGCACCGCCGGGCTGGTCGCCGGCGCGCTTTCGATGGCGATGGGGGAATATGTCTCGGTCAGTTCGCAATCCGATACCGAGCGCGCCGATATCGCGCGCGAGCATGCGGCGCTGCGCGACACGCCCGAGCAGGAGCTGCACGAGCTGGCGGCGATCTACGAATCCCGCGGCATGGCGCCCGGCACGGCATTGCAGGCCGCGCGGGAAGTGACCGAACATGACGCGCTTGCCGCCCATGTCCGCGACGAGCTGGGCCTGAACGAGGTTTCGGCCCCGAACCCGATCCAGGCCGCGCTGGCGTCGGCGGCGACCTTCAGCGTCGCCGCAGCCTTGCCCCTTGGGGCGGCGGTTCTTGCGCCGCAGGACGCGATGATCGCCGCCGTCCTTGCCACGGCGGTCCTTGCGCTGGCGCTGCTTGGCGCGACGGGCGCCTGGGCCGGCGGCGCGCGGCCCGCCCGCGCCATCCTGCGGGTGGTGCTGGGCGGCATCCTCGCCATGGCGGCGACGGCGGGCGTGGGCTGGCTCTTCGGGGTCTCCGTCTAGCCCGCCTCGCGCCGGTAGGAACTGCTCGCCGCAAGAAGTTCGCCGGCATAAGGCGTGCCGACCCGGCCGGAGCGCAGGGAGGCGGCCTCCATCTCCTCGACGATCTGGCCCGAGCGCATCACCGCGAGGCGGTCGCACATATGCGCGACCACGGCGAGGTCATGGCTGACCATCACATAGGTCAGCCCGCGTTCGCGGCGGAGATCGGAAAGCAGGTTCAGGATCTCGGCCTGGACGCTGACATCGAGGGCTGAGGTCGGCTCGTCGAGGAGGAGAAGGCGCGGTTCCGCCGCCAGCGCGCGGGCAATCGCCACCCGCTGCCGCTGCCCGCCCGAAAGCTGGTGCGGATAGCGGAAGCGGAAGCCCTGCCCCAGCCCGACCGCCTCGAGAAGCCGGGTGATCCGCCCGTCGATCCCGTCCATTCCCTGCAGGCGGAGCGTTTCCGACAACACCCGGTCGACCGAATGGCGCGGATGCAGACTGGCATAGGGATCCTGAAAGACCATCTGCACGCTGCGGTGGAAATTGCGCGACCTGTGCCCGCCTGACACCACCTCTCCCCCGACCTCGATCCGGCCGGACCAGCCGCTGGCAAGGCCGGTGATGGCGCGCAGGATCGTCGACTTGCCCGAGCCGGATTCCCCGACAAGGCCGTAGCTTTCCCCGGCGGCGACCGAGAAGGTCGCGCCCTGGACCGCATGCACGCGGTCAGGGGGATCGCCGAACCAGACGTCCAGATTTTCGACCTTCAGCATGTCGGCACGCTTGGCATTCGGGTATTTGAAAAACGGTGAAACCGCATGTCATAGCCCTCCCGGGAAGGGGGTCGCAATTTCCTCGTCGCGCCATGAGGGCTGGCGTTCGAGGACTGAAAGACGCGAGACCGGATGATCGAGGCGCGGCAGGCTGTCGAGCAACCCCCGCGTATAGGGGTGCCGGGCCTGATGGAGGTCGCGCGCCGCGATCTCCTCGACCACCCGGCCGGCATACATGATGAGCACCCGGTCGCAGAATTGCGCGACGAGGTTCAGGTCATGGCTGATGAAAATGAGCCCCATGCCGCGTTCGGCGACGAGCCGGTCCATGATGCGCAGCACCTCGTTTCGGACCGAGACATCGAGGGCCGAGGTCGGCTCGTCCGCGATCAGGATCTCGGGGTCGGGGGCCAGCATCATCGCGATCATGATGCGCTGGCCCATGCCGCCCGAGACCTCATGCGGATAGGCGTGGAAGACCCGTTCCGGGTCGCGGATCTGGACCGCGTTCAGCATCTCCATCGCTTTGTCGCGGGCCATGCGGCCGCCCTGGCCGGAATGGAGGCGATAAGCCTCCATGATCTGCTGGCCGACCGTCATCACCGGATTGAGGCTGAATTTCGGGTCCTGCATGATCATGCTGATCCGCGCGCCGCGCAGCGCCCGCATCCTGCGTTCCGGCAGGTTCAGGATCGATTCGCCATGGAGTTCCATACGCGCGGCCGTGACCTTGCCCGGCGGGCGGACGAGGCCGAGGATGGCGCGCCCGGTCATCGACTTGCCGGAGCCGGATTCGCCGACCACGCCCAGACGCTCGCGCCCGAGGTCGAAGCTGACGCCGCGCACTGCCTCGAACACGCCCTGTCGGGTCGGGAAGGCGACGCGGAGGTCGCGGATGGAGAGAAGCGGCGCGGTCATTCCTTGGCCCCCTTCGGGTCGAGCACGTCGCGCAGCCCGTCGCCGAGCAGGTTGAAGGCGAGGCTGACGATGAAGATCGCCATGCCGGGCATGGCCGCGACCCACCAGAAATCGAGGATATAGGTCCGCCCGTCCGAAATCATCGCGCCCCATTCCGGCATGGGCGGCTGCGCGCCGAGGCCCAGGAAGCCGAGGCCCGCCGCGGAAAGGATGATCCCCGCCATGTCGAGCGCCACCCTGACGATCAGCGAGGAGATGCAGAGCGGCCAGACATGGCCGATCAGCAGCCGGAGCGGTCCCGCCCCCTGCAGCCTTGCGGCGGCGATGTAATCGGCATGGCGTATGGTCAGCGTCTCGGCCCGCGCGAGACGCGCATAGGGTGGCCATGAGGTGATGGCGAGGGCGAGGACGGCGTTCCCGATCCCCGGGCCCAGCGCCGCGACGAAGGCGAGCGCGAGGATGAGCTTCGGGAAGGCAAGGAAGATGTCGGTGATCCGCATCAGTACCTGATCGACCCAGCCGCCCGCGAAACCGGCGACCGTGCCGACGAATAGCCCGATCACCGGCGCGATCAGCGCCACGGTGCCGACGATGAAGAGCGTGACGCGCGAGCCGTGGATCAGCCGCGACAGGATGTCCCGGCCCAGCGCATCGGTGCCAAGCCAATGCGCGGCCGAGGGCGGCTTCAACCGCTCGGCCAGGTTCTGCGCGAAGGGATTTTGCGGCGCGAGCCATGGCGCGAAGGCCGCGACGAACAGCAGAAAGAGAAGAATGGCGAGGCCCAGCATGGCAAGCCGGTTCGCCCGGAAGGTCAGCCAGCCCTGATAGATTGCCCCGAGCCGCGCCTGCCGGCGAGTCTGGGGCGCATCGGTCAGAAGCCAGGCGCGTGTGGTCATCTCGGTCATTTCGCCCTCGGGTCCAGCACGCGGTAGAGGATGTCGGAGAGAAGGTTCAGCGCGACGAAGCAGGTTCCGATCAGCACCGTCCCGCCCAGAACCGCGTTCATGTCTCCGGCCAGCAGCGCCTTGGTGATGTATTGGCCGATGCCAGGCCAGCTGAACACGATCTCGGTCAGGACGGAGCCTTCGAGAAGCGAGCCGAAGCTGAGCGCGATCACCGTGATCAGCGGCACCATGATATTGCGGAAGGCATGGCCCCAGACGACGCGCCGCTCGCTCAGCCCCTTCACCCGGGCGGTGGTGACATATTCCGCCGAAAGCTGCTCCAGCATGAAGCTGCGGGTCATGCGGCTGATATAGGCGAGGCTGAAATAGCCAAGCAGGCTCGCCGGCAGGATGATATGGCTGAAGGCGTCGCGGAAGGCGCCCCAGTCGCCCGCCAGAAGGCTGTCGATGAGGATCATCCCCGTCACCGTGGGCACCATGCCGTCAAAGATGATGCCCTGACGCCCCGGTCCGCCCACCCAGCCGAGAATGCCGTAGAACAGCAGCAGCCCCATCAGCCCGAGCCAGAAGATCGGCATCGAATAGCCAACCAGCGCCACGACGCGCGCGATCTGGTCGATCCATCCGCCCCGGCGTGCGGCCGCGATCACGCCCAGCGGCACGCCCACGCAGACCCCGATCAGCGTGCCGAGCAGCGCGAGTTCGAAGGTCGCCGGAAAGACGCGCCGCAGATCCTCGGCAACCGGGTGCCCGGTCGAGATCGAGCGGCCGAAATCCCCCCTCAGCACCTCACCCATATAGCGCAGGAACTGGTCCCATAGGGGGCGGTCAAGGCCCATGGCCTGATAGGCCGCGTCATATTGCACCTGTGTCGCCCGCTCCCCCACCACTTTCAGCACCGGGTCGATCGGCATGACCCGCCCGATGATGAAGGTGACGAGGAGAAGCCCCAGCAGCGTCAGCGCGAGCGAGAGGGCAAGCCCGCCGATGCTGGTCGCGCGGCGGCGTAGCCGGCTGCGGCCCGCCTTGGGCAAGCCGCCTTTGGTCGGGGGCAGGCTGCCCTGCCCCCCCGTATTCGCCATGTCCGTGTCGGTCACACCTTATTCCTTCGTGACCTGACGGTAGTAGACCGAGGCGACCGAGCCGCCGGCTGTCCAGTTCTTGATGTTCTTCTGCATCCCCGCCTGCTCGATCCTCTGGAAGAGCGGGATGATCGGCGCGATCTCGCGATACTGTTTCTGGATATCCAGATACATCTGCACGCGCTTGTCGGTATCGCCCTCCAGCGTGGCGGCGACGGTGGCCTTGTTCATCTCCTCCGGCACGGCCCAGCTGTTGCGCCATGCAAGCTGCGAGAGCTTCGCGTCATCGGCATTGTTCGGGTTATAGGCGAAGGTCGAGGCGTTGGTGTTCGGGTCGGCATAATCCGGTCCCCATTCGCCAATGAAGATCGGGACCGAGCGCGCGCGATAGGCGTCGAGCACCTGCGCCCCGGTCATCTGCTGGATCTCGAGCGTCAGGCCCGCCTGCGCCATAGATCCCTGCAGCGTCTGGGCGATGTCCACATATTCGCGGATGTCGCGCACCAAGGTCTTGACCGTCCCCGAGGTGATGCCGGCATCGGTCAGGATCTTCTTGGCCTTCTCGACATCATAGGTCCAGGGGTTCTCGTCCGAGGCGCCCAGATAACCCTCGGGCAGGAAGTTCTGGTGCGTCTTGAACTGGCCCTTGAGGAAGCTGCCCTCGATCCCGGCGTAATCCACGAGGTATTTCATTGCCTCGATCACTTCGGGCTTCGACAGCAACGGATCCTTCTGGCTGAGACCCATATAGAGGATGCGGCCGCGCGGTTCGGTGTTGACGGCGAGCTTGTCATTGCCCGAAATGCCATCCACATCGGTCGGCGTCAGGTTCCGCGCCACGTCGATATCGCCCTGTTCCAGCAGCAGGCGCTGGGCGCTGCTTTCCTGCACATGGCGCACGATCACGCGCTTCATGACCGGCGCGCCCTGCCAGTAGTCGTCGAATGCGACGAATTGCACCGCTTCATTCGGGCGCCATGCCTGCAGCGTATAGGGGCCCGAGCCAGCCTCATTGGTCGAGAGCCAGGTATTGCCGAAGTCCTCGCCCTCGACATGACCCATGACGGTTTCCTTGTCGACCACCCCGGCCACGTTCGAGGCAAGGCAGTTCAGCACGAAGGATTGCGCATAGGGCTGGTCAAGCTTCAGGATCACCTTGTTGCCGTCGAAGCTGACCATTTCCTCGACATTCTCGGGGGTGAAGCCGAACTGGTTCAGGATGAAGGCGGGGGACTTGTTCAGCTTGACGGCGCGCTGCAGCGACCATGCCGCATCCTCGGCCCGGACCGGGTTGCCGGAATGGAACTTCACCCCCTCGCGCATGGTCAGGGTGATGGTCTTACCATCCTCGCTGACCTCCCAGGCCTCGGCAAGGCTCGGCTTGAAGCCCGCCTCGAGGTCCAGCGGGTCGAAATCGACCAGACGGTCATAGAGGTTGTTGTCCACATCATTGCCCGAGAACTCGAAGCTCTGGCCGGGATCGAGGCTGATGATGTCGTCGATCTGCGCCGCGACGACCAACGTATCGGCAGGGGTTGCGGCATAGGCTGCGGGGGCCAGCGACACGGCCGTCGCCAGCAGGATCGCGCGAAGCGAGAAATGGTGCATGATTATCTTCCCTGTTGTCGCACCCCGTCCATGCGGGGCTTGATCCTGCCACCTTGGCGTGAAGCCGGCATTCCGGCAAGTGTCGTGTCATCCCCCCGTCATGGACTGCCTTCGCCGGCGCCGGACGCCATTCGGGGTTGAACAAGGCGGCGCAGTCCGCCATGTCGGTCCCGAGGAGAGACCATGGAAAAACGCATCCTGCCCGAGCGTCCCGGCTGGCGCGACGAGGCCGAAAAGCTCGGCTTCACCTTCGCCGACATGGGGGGCGAGCCCTATTGGGACGAAACCAGCGCCTATCGCTTCACGCTGCACCAGATCGAGGCCGATATCGAGGGGCCTTCGCAGGAACTCCACCAGATGTGCCGCGAGGCCGTGGGCCGGGCCCTCACCGATGAGGAATGGCTGGACCGGCTGGCCATCCCGCCCGAGCATCGCGACTTTGTCGCCGCAAGCTGGGCGCAGGGCGAGCCGGAGCTTTATGGCCGCTTCGACCTTGCCTATGACGGCAAGGGTCCGGCGAAGCTGCTGGAATACAATGCCGACACCCCGACCTCGCTTTACGAAAGCGCCTCGTTCCAGTGGCTTTGGTTCGAGGAGCAGCAGGCGCTTGGCGTGCTGGGCGAGGATACCGACCAGTTCAACTCGATCCACGAGGCGCTCGTCACCCGCTTCGCCGAGATCTGCGCGCCGGGCGAGGAGGTCCATTTCGCCGCCGATGCCGAGAACCCCGAAGATTACGCCACGGTCGAGGCGCTGGCATGGGCCGCGCGCGAGGCGGGACTTGGCGCGCATTTCACCGATCTCGCGCAGATCGGACTGACCGATGAGGGGCAATTCGCCGATGACCAGTCGCGGGTGATCGGGACGCTTTTCAAGCTCTACCCGTGGGAAGACATGCTGCGCGACGATTTCGCCGCGCATCTGCAACCCTCTGGCACCCGCTTCATCGAGCCGCCATGGAAGGCGATCCTGTCGAACAAGGGGATACTGCCCCTCTTGTGGGAGATGTTCCCCGGCCATCCGAACCTGCTGCCGGCCTTCTTCCTTGCCGATCTGGGCGACGCGCTGACCGGCGGGAGGCCCGCGGCGCGCATCGCGAGTGCATGGGACGCGGCGCAGGGCCAGCTTGCGCAGGGCTATGTGACCAAACCCATCTTCTCGCGCGAGGGGGCGGGCGTCACCCTCTTCGAGGGCGGCCACACCACCGCCGCCACTGGTGACGAGAGCTATTCGCATCACCCGCTGATCCTGCAGGCGATGGCGAAATTGCCGGAATTCGATGGCTTCCATCCCGTCGTCGGTTCGTGGATGGTGGGCGAGACCTGCTGCGGCATCGGCCTGCGCGAAGACCGCGCGCGCATCACCCACAACCTGTCGCGCTTCAAGCCGCATTACATCGAGGGCTGACACATGATCCGACGCAAACGCTCCCGCCATGTCGCGCTGGTCCTTGCCGGGGCTGCGACGCTTGCTCTGGCCGGTTGCAGGGAGGAGCAGGTCGATGCGCAATCCTTCCCCGACCTCGACAGCTGCATCGCGGCCAGCAAGGATGCGAGCCTGTGGTTCACCGAGGACGATTGCCGCAAGAACTTCGCCGCCGCCCAGAAGGAGTTCGAGGAGACCGCGCCGCGCTATGCCTCGAAGGAGCTTTGCGAGGCCGAACATGGCGCGGGGAATTGCGGCGGCGACCAGACGGCGCAGCAATCGGGCGGCGGCTTCTCGTTCATGCCGCTGCTGATGGGCTATATGATGGGGTCGATGCTGTCGCGCGGCGGCGGCATCTTCTCGCAGCCGATGGTGCGGACGGCGGATGGCCGCTATGCGACGCCGAAGGGCGACCAGAGCTTTGCCACGAACCGGGGTGCCGGGAAGGTGCCCTCCCAGACCTTCCAGCGCGCGCCGACCACCTTGGGCAAGCCGCCGATGACTGCCGCCGACGTGCGCCAGCGCGGCGGTTTCGGCGCGGCGCGGACCAATGCGGGCGCCGGGCGGTCCTTCGGCGGCTGAAGCGCCGCTAACGCTAACACCCGCGCTTGAACCCGCGCCCGGAAAAGCGCAACCTGCCGGGGAAATTTCCGACCCGAGCCGAGGAATGCCCATGACGCCCGAAATCCAGTCCCAGAAAAGCCGCGCGCTCTGCGAACTCGCGCCGGTGATCCCGGTCCTCGTCATCGGCGATGCCGCACGCGCCGAAGGTCTGGCCACCGCGCTGGTCGCGGGCGGGCTGCCGGTCCTCGAGGTCACGCTGCGCACGCCCGCGGCACTAAGCGCGATCCGCGAGATGGCGAAAGTGCCGGGCGGCCATGTCGGCGCGGGCACCGTGCTGACCCCCGATGACGCGAAGCGCGCGAAGGATGCGGGGGCAAGCTTTGCCGTCTCGCCCGGCGCGACCGACCGGCTGGTCCGGGCCTGCGAGGAGATCGGCCTGCCTTTGCTGCCCGGCGCCGTCACCGCCTCGGAGGTGATGCGGGCGATGGAATATGGCTATTCGATGCTGAAGTTCTTTCCCGCCGAAGCCGCCGGCGGCGCGAAATCGCTGAAGTCGCTGGCCGGTCCGTTGCCGCAGGTCAGCTTCTGCCCGACCGGGGGCGTGACGCCTGCCAATGCGCCCGAATATCTGGCGCTTCCGAACGTGATCTGCGTCGGCGGCAGCTGGATCTCGCCCGACGCGGATGTCGCGGCGGGGAACTGGCAGGCGATCGAGGCGCGCGCGCGGGAAGCGGCGGGGCTGCGCGGCTAGATCCGCGCCGGGGGCGCTGCCCCCGGACCCCCGGGGTATTTTCGAAACAGTGAAATCAGAAGAGGGATTTCTGCTTGCCCGAGTCCTCGGGCGGCGTGTCCTTTTCCGTGCGCCTTGAGGGGCTGTCCGGGCGGGCCTGCATCTTGTCGCGGTTCGCGAACTCGATCTCGAATCGCGGCAGGCGCATGGCTTCGGCCGAGCTGGTGATCAGGCCTTCGGGGCCGCGGATGATCGCGAAGCCGCGGCGCAGGGTTTCGTTATAGCCGAGCGTCTGGCGCAGGCGGTCGGTGCGCTCGAGCCGCTCGCGCCGTGGGGGCAGGATGCGGGAGGCGGCGGCGAGAAGGCGGCGGTTCAGCACCTCGGTCCGGTCGCGGTCGCGTCGGATGTTTCTGGCCGCGTCGGCGAGCATCCGCGCCCGCGCCCTTGCGAGGCGTTCGCCGAGTTCGGACACTCTTTCGGCATGGCGCGGCGCGAGCCTTGCCGCCCGGAGGGACAAAAGCTTCGAGAGTTCGTCGAGCCGGTCGCGGCGGTGACGGACCGTCGCGCGCAGGACCGAGACCGAGAGCGGCAGCGCCGCGAGCCTTGCCCGACGGGATATGACGAAGTTCCTGAGCGCGGGTTCCAGCCGGTCCCCGACCAGGTCGAAGCGCTGGCGGGCGGGCTGGATCAGCGCTTGCGGCCGGCCAAGCGCGCGGGCGAGGTCGGTCAGCCTCTGGCGCTGGCGCTGCTGGCGGGACTGTCCGGCCCTGATCATCCGCGTGCCGTATTCGCCGAGCCGCGCGAGGAGGTCGGCGCGGACCGGCACCGCCATTTCGGCCGCGGCGGTGGGCGTCGGCGCGCGGCGGTCGGAGGCAAAGTCGATCAGGGTGGTGTCGGTCTCGTGCCCCACGGCCGAGATCAGGGGGATGGCGCTTGCGGCGGCGGCGCGGACGACCGATTCCTCGTTGAAGCCCCAGAGATCCTCGAGGCTGCCGCCGCCACGGGCGACGATGATGAGATCGGGGCGCGGGACCGGCCCGGCGGGATCGAGCGCGTTGAAGCCCTGGATGGCGGCGGTGACCTGCGGGGCGCACCCCTCGCCCTGCACCGCCACCGGCCAGATCAGCACCCGGGTCGGGAAGCGGTCGCGGAGCCGGTGCAGGATATCCCGGATCACCGCGCCCGAGGGCGAGGTGACGACGCCGATCACCCGCGGCAGGAACGGGAGCGGGCGCTTTTTCGCCTCGTCGAAGAGCCCCTCGGCAGCCAGCGCCTTGCGGCGCTTTTCCAGCATCATCATCAGCGCGCCGGCGCCCGCGGGTTCGATCTCATCGACAATGAGCTGGTATTTCGACTGGCCGGGGAAGGTGGTGAGCCTGCCGGTGGCGATGACCTCGATCCCCTCCTCGGGGCGGGTCGAGAGGCGGGCCGCCTGCCCCTTCCAGGTCACGGCGGCGATGACCGAGCGGTCGTCCTTGAGGTCGAAATAGATGTGCCCGGAGGAAGGTCGCGAGACGCGGCCGATCTCTCCCCTGACGCGGACGCGGCCGAACTCGCCCTCGAGCACGCGTTTGACCGCGCCCGAGATCTCGGAGACGGTGAACTCATGGGCGTTGCTGCCGGGGGTGTCTTCGAAAAGCTCCATGTCCGGGTTCTGGCCCGAGGCCGGGCCGGGCGCAAGGGAAGTTTCGGATTGATCCCGCACCGGGCAATTCCTATGAGGCGCCTGTGAACGACACGGGGGCCTGTCCATGAACATCCTGATCCTCGGCAGCGGAGGGCGCGAACATGCGCTGGCCTGGGCGATCCGCCAGAACCCGAAATGCGACCGGCTTTTCGTCGCGCCGGGCAATGCCGGGATGGAGCCGCTGGCGCGTCTTGCCGCGCTCGACATCCTCTCGGGCCCGGCGGTCATCGCCTTTTGCGAGGAGAACGCCATCGACCTCGTGGTGATCGGGCCCGAGGCGCCGCTGGCGGCGGGTGTGGCCGATGACCTGCGCGCGGCCGGGATCCTGGCCTTCGGTCCCTCGAAGGCGGCGGCCATGCTGGAGGCGTCGAAGAGCTTCACCAAGGAGGTCTGTGACGCCTGCGGTGCGCCGACCGCAGCATGGGCGCGCTTTGACGCGGCCGGACCGGCGCGGGCCTATATCGCCGAGAAGGGCGCGCCGATCGTCATCAAGGCGGACGGGCTCGCCGCAGGCAAGGGCGTCACCGTCGCCATGACCGAGGCCGAGGCCATTGCCGCCATCGACGATGCCTTTGGCGGCGCCTTTGGCGAGGCCGGGGCCGAGGTGGTGATCGAGGAGTTCATGGCGGGCGAGGAGGCGAGCTTCTTCATCCTCTGCGACGGCGAGAACTGCCTGCCGATCGGCACCGCGCAGGACCACAAGCGCGTCGGCGACGGCGATACCGGGCCGAATACCGGCGGCATGGGCGCCTATTCCCCCGCCCCGGTGCTGACGCAAGCGATCCAGGATGCGGTCATGGCCGAGATCGTCCGCCCCACCGTCGCCGAGATGGCGCGGCGCGGAACGCCCTTTCAGGGGGTGCTCTATGCCGGGCTGATGATCGAGGACGGGCGCGCGCGCCTTGTCGAATATAATGTCCGCTTCGGCGATCCCGAATGCCAGGTGCTGATGATGCGGCTGGGCGCGCAGGCGCTGGACCTGATCCTGGCCTGCGCGGAAGGACGGCTGGGCGAGACCGCCGTGAGCTGGGCCGATGACCATGCCCTGACCGTGGTGCTGGCCGCCCGCGGCTATCCCGGCAGCTATGAGAAGGGCAGCGAGATCCGCGGCCTTGACGCGCTGGTCGAGGATTCCTCGCATATGGTCTTTCACGCGGGAACGGCGCGCCGGGATGGCGTGCTGATCGCCACGGGCGGGCGCGTGCTGGCCGCGACCGGGCGCGGGGAGACGCTGGCCGAGGCGCATGCGCGCGCCTATGCGCTGGCCGACGCGATCGACTGGCCGGGCGGGTTCTATCGCCGTGACATCGGCTGGCGCGCGCTTTGAGATGTTTCCCCCGGTGACGCGGTCGGCGGGGGGTATTTCAGAAACGGTGAAACCGGGGCGGTGCTGGAAGATGGCGCCGCCCTTGCCTTTTTGCCTGCGTCAAAATTCTGCCGCCACGTCAATTTCTGCCTTTTCAAGCGCATGGCAGGGGACATATAGTCCGCCCCATGACTCGGATGCGACATATCGCCACCACCCGGAACGCGCAGATCGGCGCGCGTTTCGCCGTGAGCCTCCGCGGTCTTCTCCTTCTTACGCTGCGCTGAGCGGGTCTCCGGGCCGCCGCTCAGTCTGGTCGCGCCCGGACCTGCAAGAGCGTAACGAAGGATTCCAGAGACATGACCGACAAGAACCGCGTATTGATTTTCGACACCACCCTGCGTGACGGCGAGCAGTCGCCCGGCGCGACCATGACCCATGCCGAGAAGCTGGAAATCGCCCAGATGCTCGATGAGATGGGCGTGGACATCATCGAGGCGGGCTTTCCGATCGCCTCGGAGGGGGATTTCGCCGCGGTGAGCGAGATTGCCAAACGCAGCCGGAACTCGGTGATCTGCGGGCTGGCACGGGCGCAGGTTCCCGATATCGACCGCTGCTGGGAGGCGGTGAAGCTGGCCGCGCGGCCGCGCATCCACACCTTCATCGGCACCTCGCCGCTGCATCGCGCCATTCCGAACCTGGACATGGACCAGATGGCCGAGCGCATCCACCAGACCGTGACCCATGCGCGGAACCTCTGCGACAACGTGCAATGGTCGCCGATGGACGCGACCCGGACCGAGCATGACTATCTGTGCCGCGTGGTCGAGATCGCGATCAAGGCGGGTGCGACGACGATCAACATCCCCGATACCGTCGGCTATACCGCGCCGCGCGAATCCGCCGCGCTGATCCGAATGCTGCTGGAGCGCGTCCCCGGCGCCGACGAGGTCATCTTCGCGACCCATTGCCACAACGATCTGGGCATGGCGACGGCCAACAGTCTCGCCGCGGTCGAGGCGGGCGCGCGCCAGATCGAATGCACCATCAACGGTCTGGGCGAGCGTGCCGGCAATACCGCGCTGGAGGAGGTCGTGATGGCGCTGAAGGTGCGCCATGACATCATGCCCTATGACACCGGCATCGACACGACCAAGATCATGGGGATCTCGCGCCGGGTTTCGGCCGTCTCCGGGTTCGCCGTCCAGTTCAACAAGGCGATCGTCGGCAAGAACGCCTTCCTGCACGAATCCGGCATTCATCAGGACGGCGTGCTGAAGAATGTCGAGACCTTCGAGATCATGCGCCCCGCCGATATCGGCCTGAACGAGGCCAATATCGTCATGGGCAAGCATTCGGGCCGCGCCGCGCTGCGCTCGAAGCTGCATGATCTGGGTTACGATCTGGGCGACAACCAGTTGAAGGACGTCTTCGTCCGCTTCAAGGCGCTGGCCGACCGCAAGAAGGAAGTCTATGACGACGACCTGGTCGCGCTGATGCAGGACAGCGCCGCCAATACCGAGAACGACTATCTGCAGGTCAAGCATCTGCGCGTCATCTGCGGCAGCGACGGCCAGTCCGCCGACCTGACCATGATCGTCGGCGGCGAGGAGAAGACCGTCCATGCCACCGGCGACGGTCCGGTCGATGCCTGCTTCAATGCCGTGAAGGCGATCTGGCCGCATAATGCCATTTTGCAGCTCTATCAGGTCCATGCCGTGACCGAGGGCACGGATGCGCAGGCGACCGTCAGCGTCAGGATGGAGGAGGAAGGCCGCATCGCCACCGGGCAGGCCGCCGATACCGACACCATCCTCGCCAGCGTCAAGGCCTATGTCGGCGCGCTGAACCGGCTGAAGGTGCGCCGCGAGACGGTCGGCGAGGGCGCCGACGCGAAGCAGGTCAGCATGTATTCGCATTGAGAACGGAGGGGCGGCGATCGGGCCGCCCCTTTTCTTTCCCATAAGTCGCCGCCGGAAACCCCGGCCGCGAGCGCCGGAGTCATACCCGGAAGCAATGCTGCCGCCCGCCTTTGCGTCACCTGCGCAAGCGGGACGCATATTCCGGGTTTTCCCGCCGCAAATGGCGTCCTATATGTCGCGCGTCTCAGGCGGCGCGACTCAATGGGGCAAAGGTAGAATGGCCGTCGACCAACGACGGCGAACCGCCGTCGCGGCAGGGACGGCAGAAGGGATAGTCACATGGCCTTTGGCGGGTTGTTTTCCACGGACATCGCGATCGACCTCGGCACGGCGAACACGCTGATCTATGTCAAGGGCAAGGGCATCATCCTGAACGAGCCCTCGGTCGTGGCCTATCACGTCAAGGACGGCAAGAAACAGGTGTTGGCCGTCGGCGAGGATGCCAAGCTGATGCTTGGCCGGACCCCCGGCTCGATCGAGGCCATCCGCCCGATGCGCGAAGGCGTCATCGCCGATTTCGACAGCGCCGAGGAGATGATCAAGCATTTCATCAAGAAGGTGTTCAAGCGCACGACCTTCTCGAAGCCCAAGATCATCATCTGCGTCCCGCATGGCGCCACCCCGGTCGAGAAGCGCGCGATCCGCCAGTCGGTCCTGTCCGCAGGCGCCCGCAAGGCCGGCCTGATCGCCGAGCCGATCGCAGCCGCCATCGGCGCGGGCATGCCGATCACCGAGCCGACCGGCAGCATGGTCGTCGATATCGGCGGCGGCACCACCGAGGTCGCGGTCCTGTCGCTGGGCGACGTGGTCTATGCGCGCTCGGTCCGCATCGGCGGCGACCGCATGGATGACGCGCTGATCAACTACCTCCGCCGCAACCACAACCTGCTGATCGGGGAATCGACCGCCGAGCGCGTGAAGACCCAGATCGGCACCGCGCGGATGCCCGATGACGGGCGGGGCGCGACGATCATGGTGCGTGGTCGCGACCTGCTGAACGGGATCCCCAAGGAAATGGAGATCACCCAGGCCATGGTCGCCGAGGCGCTGGCCGAGCCGGTGCAGCAAATCTGCGAGGCCGTGATGGTCGCGCTGGAGGCGACGCCCCCGGATCTTGCCGCCGACATCGTCGATCGCGGCGTGATGCTGACCGGCGGCGGCGCGATGCTGGGCGAACTGGATCTGGCGCTGCGCGAGCAGACCGGGCTTTCGATCAGCCTTGCCGACCAGCCGATGAGCTGCGTGGCACTGGGCACGGGCAAGGCGCTGGAATATGAAAAGCAGCTGCGCCACGTGATCGACTACGACAGCTGATCGGTGACGGCCCATGGCGCGCAAGGGCCCAGATTACGCGGCTCCGGTCCGCCGCATCCTCGTCTCGCTGCTGGTCCTCGTGCTGCTGGCGGTCTTTCTGTTCTGGCAGATCGACAGCCCGCGGGCCGAGCGCATCCGCTCGGCGGTGATCGACCGCTTCGTGCCAAGCTTTGGCTGGGCCATGAGCCCGGTCACCCGGCTGAGCCGCATGGTGGCCGGGTTTGAATCCTATGCCCGGCTTTATGAGCAGAACCAGGAATTGCGGCGCGAGCTGCAGAAGATGTCCGCCTGGAAGGAAGCCGCCGTCCAGCTTGAGCAGGAGAATGCCAAGCTCCTTGCCCAGAACAGCGTCAGGATCGACCCTGCCCTGACCTCGGTTTCGGGCGTGGTGCTGACCGACAGCGGCACCGCCTTCCGCCAGTCGGTGCTGCTGAACGTGGGCGCGCGGGACGGCATCCTCGACGGCTGGGCGACGATGGACGGGCTTGGCCTTGTCGGCCGCATCTCGGGCGTGGGCGAGACGACCAGCCGGGTGATGCTGCTGACCGATCCGTCGAGCCGGATTCCGGTGACGATCCTGCCCTCGGGGCAGAATGCGCTGCTCGGGGGCGACAATACCGCCCTGCCCGCCCTCGACTTCATCGAAAGCCCCGAGAATATCCGCCCCGGCGACCGGGTCACCAGCTCGGGCGATGGCGGTGTCTTTCCGCCCGGCCTGCTGGTCGGACAGGTGGCGCAGGCCAGCGATGGCAGGCTGCGGGTCCGACTTGCCGCCGATTACGGCCGGCTCGAATTTCTGCGCGTGCTGCGCAGCCACCCCTCGGAGCGGCTGGCCGATACCGGCCTGCTGATCCCGCCGCCCCCGGCCGAGTTCATCGGCCCACCCATGCCGCCGGCAATGGGCATGGACCCTGCCGCCCGCCCGGAGGAGGCGCGGAATGATTGATCCGCAGCGGCGTCGACGGCTCGCGGGTCAGGTTCTGTTCATCCTGCTGTTCCTCGCGATCCTGTTCCTGCGTCTCATGCCGCTCAACCCCGGACGGGTGATCTGGCCGGGACCGGACCTCGCCGCCTGTCTGGCGCTGGCCTGGGTGCTGCGCCGCCCCGAGCAGGTGCCGGCGCTGACCCTCGCGCTGCTTTTCCTGCTCGAGGACGTGCTGCTCCTGCGCCCGCTGGGCCTTTGGGCCGCGGTCATGGTCATCGGGACCGAAGCCGCAAGGACGCGCGAGCAGCGTTGGCGCGAGCTGCCATTCATGGTTGAATGGCTGCGGGTGGCGATCCTGCTTGCGCTGATGCTGCTGGGATATCGCCTGGTCCTGGCGGTGTTCTTCCTTCCCCTGCCGCCGCTGGGCCAGGTGATCCTGCAATACATCGCGACCATCGGGGCCTATCCCCTGACCGTCGGGCTGATGCACTGGCCGCTTGGCCTCAGGCGCAGCCTTTCCGAATCTGACACGAGGCGCCGCTAGAGCCATGCGCAAGTCGCAAAAGGAAATCGCCGAAAGCAGTCGCCTGATCTCGCGTCGGGTGCTGATGCTGGGCGTCGTGCAGGCGGCGGTGATCAGCGCGCTGGGGCTGAAGCTGCGCTCGATGCAGCTGGAACATGCCGATGAATACCGGATGCTCTCGGACGGCAATTCGATCAAGATCCGCCTGCTGCCCCCGGCGCGGGGACTGATCCTCGACCGGAACGGCGTCATCATCGCCGGGAACGAGCAAAATTACCGCGTCACCCTGACGCGCGAGGATGCGGGCGACATCTCGACCGTGGTGGCGCGGCTGCGCCGGATCATCCCGATGACCGACCGACAGACGGCGGAGCTGATCGCCGAGATCCGCCGCCGCAGCGCGGTCACGCCGGTCATGGTGGCGGACCGCCTGACCTGGCAGGAGTTTTCGTCCGTCGCGCTGAACGCGCCCGCCCTGCCCGGCGTCACCCCGGAATCGGGCCTGTCCCGCAGCTATCCGCGCGCGGGCGACTTCTCGCATGTGCTTGGCTATGTCGGCCCGGTCTCGGATTACGACCTTTCCAAGATCGAGGATCCCGACCCGGTCCTGCGCCTGCCCGAGTTCCAGCTGGGCAAGGTCGGGATGGAGGCCAAGCTGGAGGACTCCCTGCGCGGCAAGGCCGGCAACCGCCGGGTCGAGGTGAACAGCGCCGGGCGCGAAATGCGCGAGCTGTCGCGGCAGGAAGGCCAGCAGGGCGCAACCGTCCAGACCACGATGGACGCGCATCTGCAGAACTTCGCCGCCCAGCGGCTCGGCAGCGAAAGCGCGGCGGCGGTGGTGATCGACGTGACCAATGGCGACATCGTCGCCATGTGTTCCTCGCCGGTATTCGACCCGAACAAGTTCGTGCGCGGGATCAGCTCGGCCGATTACCGCGAGTTGATGCAGCACGATCATCGCCCGCTGGCCGACAAGACGGTGCAGGGCGCCTATCCACCCGGCTCGACCTTCAAGATGGTGACCATGCTCGCCGGGCTGGAGGCCGGGGTCATCAATCCCGGCTCGCGCTTCTTCTGCCCCGGATATATCACGGTGGCCGGCCGCCGCTTCCATTGCTGGAGCCGGGGCGGCCACGGCTCGATCGACGCGATCCGCAGCCTCGAGCATTCCTGCGACGTCTATTATTACGAACTGGCGCAGAAGGTCGGGATCGACCGCATCGCCGCCATGGCCCGGCGGCTGGGGATCGGGGTCAGGCACGACCTGCCGATGTCCGCCATCACCGAGGGCATCGCCCCCGACCGCGCCTGGAAGATGGAACGCTACCAGCAGGAATGGCAGGTCGGCGATTCCATCAACGCCTCGATCGGCCAGGGCTATGTGCTGGCCTCGCCCCTGCAACTCGCGGTGATGACCGCGCGCGTGGCGACCGGCCGCGCGGTCGAGCCGCGCCTTGTCCGCGCGATCGACGGCGTGGTCCAGCCGGTGCCGGATTTCCCCGAACTCGGCATCAACCCCCTGCACCTGCGCACCGCGCGGGGGGGCATGGATGCGGTGATGAATGCCGCGCGCGGCACCGCGCGCCGTGCCCGCATCGCGGCCGAGGAATGGCGCATGGCCGGCAAGACCGGCACCTCGCAGGTCAGGAACATCACCGCGGCCGAGCGCGCCCGCGGCGTGATCTCGAACGACCAGCTGCCCTGGAACCGTCGCGACCACGCGCTGTTCGTCTGCTACGCCCCCTTCGACGCGCCGCGTTATGCCGTTTCGGTCGTGGTCGAACATGGCGGCGGCGGCTCGGCGGTCGCGGCCCCGATTGCGCGCGACATCCTGCTCTTCGCGCTGGCGGGCGGGCTGCCGCCGCTCAGCGCCTATCCCGATGGCGAGCGCGCCAAGGTTCAGGAGATCTGGTCCAAGATGAACCTGATGCCGCAATCGGCCCCCAAGACCACCCGCGCGAAAGCCTGACATGAGCTATCTCGATTACACGGTCGAACGCGTCCCGACCGGCTGGCGCAAGATCCTCTATCTGAACTGGCCTCTGGTTTTCCTTGTCACGGCAGTCAGTTGCATCGGATTCCTCATGCTCTACTCGGTCTCGGGCGGAGAGATCGACCGCTGGGCCATGCCGCAGATGGAGCGTTTCGCGGCGGGCATGGTCCTCATGATCGCGCTGGCCTTCGTGCCGATCTGGTTCTGGCGCTCGATCTCGGTCGGGGCCTATGTGATCTGCGTGCTGCTGCTGGTGCTGGTCGAGGTCATGGGCCATGTCGGCATGGGTGCGCAGCGCTGGCTGATCGTCGGCCCGATCCGCATCCAGCCCTCGGAACTGACCAAGATCGCCTTCGTGATGACGCTGGCCGCCTATTACGACTGGCTGCCGGTCGAAAAGGTCTCGCGCCCGCTCTGGGTGCTGATCCCGGTCATCCTGATCCTGACGCCGACCGCGCTGGTGCTGATGCAGCCCGACCTTGGAACCTCGGTCATGCTGATCGCCGGGGGCGGGATCGTGATGTTCGCGGCCGGGGTCAGCCTGTGGTATTTCGGCGCGGTGATCGCCGTCGTCGTCGGCCTCGTCACCGCCGTGATGGAGAGCCGGGGCACCGACTGGCAGCTTCTGCATGACTACCAGTTCCGGCGTATCGACACCTTCCTCGACCCCGGCTCGGACCCCTTGGGGGCGGGCTACAACATCATGCAGGCGCAGATCGCGCTTGGCTCGGGCGGCTGGTCGGGGCGCGGCTTCATGCAGGGCACGCAGTCGCGGCTGAACTTCCTGCCCGAGAAGCATACCGACTTCATCTTCACCTCGCTGGCCGAGGAGTTCGGCTTTGTCGGCGCGGCCTCGCTGCTGGCGCTTTACATCCTGATCCTCGGCTTCTGCCTCCATTCGGCGCTGACCAACCGGGACCGTTTCGCCAGCCTGATGACGATCGGCATCGCGGGGACATTCTTCCTTTACTTCTCGATCAACATGGCCACGGTCATGGGAATGCTTCCGGCCAAGGGCTCGCCCCTGCCGCTGGTCAGTTACGGAGGGACTTCGCTGATGATTCTGCTGATGGGCTTCGGCATCCTGCAATCCGCCCATGTCCACAGGCCGCGCTGATGCGGGTGCTGTTCGCGGCCCCCGACCGGAACTGGGCCGAATGGTCCCCCGCCCTTGCCGCCGCCTGCCCCGAGATGGAGTTGCTGCGCGAGGGTGATCCGGCGAGCTTCGACGCGCTGATCTATGCGCCCGGCTACCCGGAGGACGGGACTACGCTGGACTTTTCGCCCTTCACCAATGCGCGGGTGGTGCAAAGCCTCTGGGCCGGGGTCGAGCGGATCGTGTCGAACCCGACCCTGACCCAGCCGCTCTGCCGGATGGTCGATCCGGGGCTGGCGCACGGCATGGCCGAATATTGCGCGGGCTGGGCCATGCGCCTGCATCTGGGGATGGACGGCCAGCATCAAGACGGTATCTGGCGCGGCGGTCGGTTCCCCCCGCTTGCGACGCAGCGCAGCGTCACGGTGCTGGGGATGGGAGAGATGGGGCGTGCGACGGCGGCGGCTCTGGCCGGGCTCGGCTTTCGCGTGACCGGCTGGTCGCATTCGGGGCGACCGGTGCCGGGCATCGAAACTCTCGCCGGACCCGACCTGCCCCGGGCGCTTGCGCGGGCCGAGATCCTCGTCTGCCTGCTGCCCGACACGCCCGAGACCCGCGACCTTCTGGACGCGGAAAGACTGGCCCTGTTGCCGCGGGGCGCGCGGATCATCAATGCCGGGCGCGGCACCCTGATCGACGAGGCGGCGCTGCTTGCCGCCCTTGACAGCGGGCATCTGGGCCATGCCGTCCTCGATGTCTTCCGCACCGAGCCCCTGCCCCCGGACCATCCGTTCTGGGCGCATCCGGGCGTCACCGTCACCCCGCATGTCGCGGCGGCGACCCGGCCAGAGACCGCAGCCCCGGTCGCGGCCGAGAACCTGCGCCGGGCGATGCGGGGCGAGGCCCTGCTGCACCTCGTCGATCGTCAGCGCGGCTATTGAGGCAGACCCGGCTTGCGCGGCGCGAAATCCCCATGGATAACTGCGGTTGCAAGTTGAACGGCCGCGCGCCGAGGGAGTGACGCATGGTGATGACCCCAGTTCTTCTGGCCGGCGGATCGGGGACGCGGCTCTGGCCGGTCTCGCGCAAGAGCTTTCCCAAGCAGTTCGCGCCGCTGATCGGGGAGGAATCGCTGTTTCAGGCCTCGGCCCGCCGCCTGTCCGGCACCCGCTTCGGCGCGCCGCTGGTGATGACCAATGCCGATTTCCGCTTCATCGTCGCCGAGCAGCTTGACCAGATCGGCATTGCCCCCGCCGCGATCCTGATCGAGCCTTCGGGGCGGAATACCGCACCAGCCATCCTGGCCGCGGCGCTGACCGTCGCCCGGACCGATCCCGACGGGCTGCTGCTGGTCGCGCCCTCGGATCATGTCGTCCCGGATGTCGAGGCCTTCTGCCGCGCGGTCGAGCTGGGCATACCCGCCGCCGAACAGGGCCAGATCGTCACCTTCGGGATCACGCCGACCCGGCCCGAGACCGGCTATGGCTATATGGAAGCCGCGGGCTCGGGCGAAGGCCCGGTCGAGCTTCGCCGCTTTGTCGAGAAACCCGACCTCGCGACCGCCGAGGCGATGATCGCCGATGGCAATTATCTGTGGAATGCGGGGATATTCCTCTTCTCGGCCTGGGCGATGATCGAAGCCTTTCGCGAACACGCCCCTCAGTTCATCGGGCCGGTCGAGCAGGCGCTCGGCGAGGCACGCACCGATCTGGGCTTCCTGCGCCTTGCCGCCGAGCCATGGGACGGGCTGCCGGATCTTTCGATCGACTATGCGGTGCTGGAAAAGGCCGACAACCTCTCGGTCGTGCGCTTTTCGGGTCATTGGTCGGATCTTGGCGGCTGGGATGCCGTCTGGCGCGAGGCGCAGGGCGACAGCCCGGCGGAACGCGGGGCGGTGACGGACGCCCGCTCGACCGCGATAGATTGCGACAATGTGCTGCTGCGCTCGCAGGACGAGGGGATCGAGGTCGTGGGCATCGGCCTGAAAGACGTCATGGTCGTGGCGACGAATGATGCTGTGCTGGTCGCCGGCATGGACCGCGCACAGGAGGTGAGGAAGGCCGTCTCGGCACTGAAAGCCAAGGGCGCGCGGCAGGCGGAGAGTTTCCTGCGCGACCACCGGCCCTGGGGCTGGTTCGAGACGCTGGCGCTGGCCGACCGCTTTCAGGTCAAGCGCATCGTCGTCAATCCGGGCGCGGCCCTGTCGCTGCAATCGCATTTCCACCGCTCCGAGCATTGGATCGTGGTCAGCGGCACCGCCAAGGTGACGGTCGATGACAAGGTCACGCTGGTGACAGAAAACCAGTCGATCTATGTCCCCCTGGGCGCGGTCCACCGGATGGAGAATCCCGGCAAGGTGCCGATGGTCCTGATCGAGGTCCAGACCGGCGCCTATCTGGGCGAGGATGACATCGTGCGCTACGAGGACGTCTATTCCCGGAGCTGACGGGCGAAGCCGGGGGCGCTGCCCCCGGACCCCCGGGGTATTTCGGAAACGGTGAAGTCTCAGCGCGTCAGCAGGCGGCGATAGAGCTGGTCGAGGAAGACCTGCGCCTCTGCATAGGGGTCATGGTCGGGGCCGAGGACGGCGCGGACCTGCACCTCGAAATCGGCGTAATGCTGGGTCAGCGCCCAGATCGAGAAGAGCAGATGATGCGGATCGACCTGGGCGATCCGCCCCTCGGCGATCCAGCCCGAGATCAGGGTGGATTTTTCCTCGACGAGGTCGCGCAGCTCGCCGCCGAGGATCGGGGCGAGGTGCCCGGCCCCCTGCAGCACCTCATTGGCGAAAAGCCGGCTTTCCTGGGGGTAATCGCGCGACATTTCCAGCTTGCGGCGCGCATAGGCAAGGATCTGGTCGGCCGGATCGCCCTCTGCCCGCAATTCGCGCAGTGGGCTTAGCCACATCTCGAGCAGGCCTTGCAGCAATGCGCTGTGAATCGCCTCCTTGGACGGGAAATAATAAAGGACGTTCGGCTTCGAGAGCCCCGCCGCCTCGGCGATCTGGTCGATGGTGGTTCCCGCGAATCCGCGTGCCGAAAATTCTTGCAGCGCCGCGGAAAGGATGGCCTCGCGGTTCTTTTGCTGGATGCGGCTTTGCCGGCGTGGCCTGTCGTCCATGGTTCTCCGTCAGGGCTGGGGGCAATAGTCGCGGGTGCCGGTATCGAGGCGCTTGACTGACCCTAGCCCCGTGCTAGCGTGATCCTGACCAAATGGTCAATATTTTGCGGAACGGCTCGTGCAGGCAGCCCGTGCGACCAATCCCGCCGACCGGACCGAAGAAGACGGCGGCCAGACAGGAAGGAAGACAGGATGACGACTGCCCCCGGCGGCACGGATACCGACGCCATGCCCGCAGCCAATATGAAGGTCGATGGCGACCGGCTGTGGACGAGCCTGATGGATATGGCGAAGATCGGCCCCGGCATTGCCGGCGGCAACAATCGCCAGGCCCTGACCGATGAGGATGGCGAGGGTCGCCGGCTGTTCCAGGGCTGGTGCGAGGAGGCTGGCATGGAGATGTCGGTCGACCAGATGGGGAACATGTTCTTCCGCCATGAGGGCACCGAGCCGGGGCTGGACCCGGTCTATATCGGAAGCCATCTCGACACCCAGCCCACGGGGGGGAAATATGACGGCGTGCTGGGCGTACTGGCGGGGCTGGAGGTCATCCGCTCGATCCGCGACCTTGGGATCAGGACACGACGCCCGATCGTCGTGACGAACTGGACGAACGAGGAAGGGACGCGCTTTGCCCCTGCGATGCTGGCCTCGGGCGTGTTCGCGGGCGTGATCGATCAGGATTACGCCTATGCCCGGAAGGATGCCAAGGGCAGGAGCTTTGGCGAAGAACTGGAGCGGATCGGCTGGAAAGGCGAGGAGAAGCCCGGCGCGCGCAAGATCCACGCCATGTTCGAATATCACATCGAGCAGGGCCCGATCCTCGAGGCCGAGGCGACCCAGATCGGCGTCGTCACCCATGGCCAGGGTCTGCGCTGGATCGAATGCACCGTGACCGGCAAGGGGCAGCATACCGGCTCGACCCCCATGCGGATGCGCAGGAATGCCGGGCGCGGATTGGCGCAACTGACCGAGTTGGTCCATGAGATCGCGATGAAGCATCAGCCCGATGCAGTGGGCGCGATCGGCCATATCGACGTCTATCCGAACAGTCGGAACGTCATTCCCGAGAAGGTCGTCTTTACCGTCGATTTCCGCAGCCATCTGCTGCCGGTCCTGCTGGGCATGGCGGATGAGTTCCTGTCGCGGGCACCCGCGATCTGCGCGGAGCTGGGCTGCGAGTTTTCAGCCGAGATCTCGGGCCAGTTCGATCCGCCCGCCTTTGACGAGGCGCTTGTCGCGCGGGTTCGCGCGGCCGCGGACCGGCTGGGCTATAGCCGCATGGATATCGTCTCGGGCGCGGGGCATGACGCCTGCTGGGTGAACAAGGTCGCGCCCACGGTGATGATCATGTGCCCCTGTGTCGACGGGCTGAGCCATAACGAGGCCGAGGAGATCAGCCCGGAATGGGCCGCCGCCGGCGCGGATGTGCTGCTGCATGCGGTGCTGGAGACCGCCGAGATCGTCGCCTGACGCAAGCGGGGGCGCTGCCCCCGCACCCCCGGAGTATTTTTGGAACGAAGAAGGGATGAGGGATGAGCACGGTCATCAGGGGCGGCACCATCGTCACGGCGGATCTGAGTTACAAGGCGGATGTGCTGGTCGAGGGCGGCCGCATCGCCGCGATCGGCGAGGGGCTGATGGGGGACGAGGTTCTGGACGCCTCGGGCTGCTATGTCATGCCGGGCGGAATCGACCCGCATACGCATCTGGAGATGCCCTTCATGGGCACCTATTCGGCCGATGATTTCGAGAGCGGAACCCGCGCCGCGCTGGCCGGCGGGACCACGATGGTCGTCGATTTCGCCCTGCCCTCGCCCGGGCAGAGTTTGATGGATGCGCTGAAGATGTGGGACAACAAGTCCGGGCGCGCGCATTGCGATTATTCCTATCATATGGCCGTCACCTGGTGGGGTGAGCAGGTCTTTGACGAGATGGAGGAGGTGGTCGGGCGCGGCATCACCAGCTTCAAGCATTTCATGGCCTATAAGGGCTCGCTGATGGTGAATGACGACGAGATGTTCTCGTCCTTCCGCCGGGTCGGCGATCTGGGCGGCGTGGCTTTGGTCCATGCCGAGAATGGCGATGTGGTGGCCGAACTTTCGGCGCGGCTGCTGGCCGAGGGGAATGTCGGGCCGGAGGGCCATGCCTATTCCCGCCCGCCCCAGGTCGAGGGCGAGGCCACGAACCGCGCCATCATGATCGCCGACATGGCGGGCGTGCCGCTTTACGTCGTCCACACCTCCTGCGAGGACAGCCATGAGGCGATCCGGCGGGCGCGGGCACAGGGGAAGCGCGTCTGGGGCGAGCCGCTGATCCAGCATCTGGTGCTGGACGAGAGCGAGTATTTCAACCCCGACTGGGACCATGCCGCGCGGCGGGTGATGTCGCCGCCTTTCCGCAACAAGCTGCATCAGGACAGCCTGTGGGCCGGGCTGCAATCGGGCAGCCTGAGTTGCGTCGCGACCGATCATTGCGCCTTCACCACCGAGCAGAAGCGGACCGGGATCGGCGATTTCACCAAGATCCCAAACGGGACAGGCGGGCTTGAGGACCGGATGCCGGTCCTCTGGACGCAGGGCGTCGCGACCGGACGTTTGACGCCGAATGAGTTCGTCGCCGTGACCTCGACCAATATCGCGAAGATCCTGAACATGTATCCGAAAAAGGGCGCGGTGCTGGTGGGATCGGATGCGGATCTGGTGATCTGGGATCCGAAGGCCGAAAAGACAATCAGCGCGGGCACGCAGCAATCCTCGATCGACTACAATGTCTTCGAGGGGATCAAGGTCACCGGCCTGCCGCGCTTTACCCTGACCCGCGGCGTGGTCGCCGTGACCGAGGGCAAGGTCGAGAGCCGCGAGGGCCATGGCGAGTTCGTCGCCCGCGAGGCGCGGCCCGCCGTCAACCGCGCCCTCTCGGCCTGGAAGGAGCTGACCGCGCCCCGTCCCGTCGAACGATCGGGCATCCCCGCAAGCGGGGTCTGACTTGGGCGAGATCAAGGCACGCGGCGTCAGCCTGACCTTCCAGACCGCGGATGGTCCGGTCCATGCGCTGAAGGATGTCAGCCTGACCATCGGCAAGGGCGATTTCGTCAGCTTCATCGGGCCTTCCGGCTGCGGCAAGACCACCTTCCTGCGCACCATCGCCGCGCTGGAGACGCCGACCGCGGGCCAGATCCGCGTGAACGGGATGGGGGCGGACGAGGCGCGGCGGGCGCGGGCTTACGGCTATGTCTTTCAGGCGCCGGGACTTTATCCATGGCGGACGATTTCGGGGAATATCTCGCTGCCGCTTGAAATCATGGGATTTTCCAAGGCAGAACGACGTGAGCGCATTGCGAGGGTGCTGGATCTGGTCGAGCTTTCCGGTTTTGGCGGCAAATATCCCTGGCAATTATCCGGGGGCATGCAGCAGCGGGCCAGCATCGCCCGGGCGCTGGCTTTCGATGCCGATATCCTGCTGATGGACGAGCCCTTCGGCGCGCTGGACGAGATCGTGCGCGACCGGCTGAACGAAGCCTTGCTGGAGTTATGGAGGAAGACCAGGAAAACCATTGGTTTCGTAACACATTCCATACCGGAGGCCGTCTATCTCTCGACCCGGATCGTGGTGATGTCGCCGCGTCCCGGCCGGATCAGCCGCATCATCGAAAGCACCTTGCCGCGTGAACGGCCCCTGGAGATCCGCGACACGCCCGAATTCATCCGTGTCGCCCATGAGGTGCGCGAGGGCCTGCGTGAGGGGCAGAGCTATGACTGAGGGCGGAATCCGCGCCGGCGGGGTCGCGACATGAGCCGCGCCCTGCCCGTCCTGACCGTCCTCTCGGTGATCGTCCTGGTCTGGTATGGCGCGGCGATCGGGCTGAATGCCCCCTGGGCAAGGGATCAGGCGGCCCGCGCCGGCGAGGCGCTGAGCCCGCGCCAGTTGGTCGAGCGGACCATGACGCAGGAACGCCCCGTCCTTCCCGCCCCGCATCAGGTCGCGAAGGGGCTCTGGGACGGGATCACCGGACAGAAGATCACGTCGAAGCGCAGCCTCGTCTGGCATGGCTGGATCACGCTTTCGGCGACGCTGGCGGGATTCGCCATCGGCTCGCTGGCCGGGATCCTGCTGGCGGTGGGCATCGTCCACAGCCGGGTCGTCGATCTGTCCGTGATGCCCTGGGCGGTCGCCAGCCAGACCGTGCCGATCCTTGCCATCGCGCCGATGGTGATCGTGGTCTTTGCCAGCGCCGGCGTTACCGGGCTGCTGCCCAAGGCGATGATCTCGGCCTGGCTGTCGTTCTTCCCGGTGCTGGTCGGCATGGTCAAGGGGCTGCGCATGCCCGACGCCATGCAGATGGACCTGATGCGATCCTGGAACGCATCGCGCGCGCAGGTCTTCTGGCGGCTGCGCCTGCCCTCGGCCATGCCCTACCTGTTCGCGAGCCTCAAGGTCGCGGTGGCGGCGGCGCTGGTCGGCACGATCGTCGGCGAATTGCCGGCTGGCGCGACCGCGGGGCTGGGGGCAAGGCTGCTCTCGGGCAGTTATTACGGCCAGACCATCCAGATCTGGGCCGCGCTTTTCGCCGCCGCCGCGCTGGCGGCAGGGTTGGTCGCGATCATCGCGGGGATCGAGCGTGCCACCCTGCGCCGCATGGGCCTCGCGCGATGACGGCCGCATTGCCCCTGATCGCCGTCTGGCTGGCCGCCCTTGGCCTCAACGGCTGGCTGGCCCGCCAGCCGGGACGCCTTCCGGTCCTGCTGGTCCCGTTGATCTTCGGCGCAACGCTGCTGGTCTTGTGGGAAATGGCCTGCCGTAGCTTCGCCATCCCCGCCGTCATCCTGCCCGCCCCCAGCCAGATCTGGACCGCGTTCATCGGAAACCTGCCGCTCCTCTGGGGCGATTTCGTCCAGACCATCCTGAAGGGTGCACTGACGGGCTGGCTGATCGGGGCGGCCCTTGCGGTCCTGACCGCCATTGCCATCGACCGCTCGCCCTTTCTGCAGCGGGGCCTGCTGCCGATCGGAAATTTCGTCGCGGCCCTGCCGATCGTCGGCATCGCGCCGATCCTTGTCATGTGGTTCGGCTTCGACTGGCAATCCAAGGCGGGGGTGGTCGTGGTCATGGTGTTCTTCCCGATCCTCGTGAACATGGTCGCGGGGCTTGCCGCGACCGATGCACTGGCGCGCGACCAGATCGCGACCTGGGGGACAAGCTACCCGCAGGCGCTGTTCAAGCTGCGCCTGCCCGCTGCCATGCCCTTCCTCTTCAACGGGCTGAAGATCACCACCACGCTGGCGCTGATCGGGGCGATCGTCGCCGAATTCTTCGGCAGCCCGACCCGCGGCATGGGCTTTCGCATCTCGACCGCGGTGGGACAGCTCAATATGGCGCTGGTCTGGGCCGAGATTCTGGTGGCGGCGCTCGCCGGAACCGCCTTCTATGGAATTGTCGCGCTGGTCGAGAAACGGGTGACGTTCTGGCATCCCTCGCAGCGCCAATAAGCCGGGGCCCAGCCCCACAACAGTGGAGAGTGGAATGAAAGCATTGCTGATCTCGGCCGGGCTCATCTCGCTGATGGCGGGCGCGGCCTCGGCGGCGGATGACCTGACGCTGCAACTGAAATGGGTCACCCAGGCGCAATTCGGCGGCTATTACGTCGCCAAGGACAAGGGCTTCTACGAGGAGGAAGGGCTGAATGTCACCATCAAGCCGGGCGGCCCCGACATCGCCCCGGTGCAGGTTCTGGCCGGCGGCGGCGCGGATGTGACCGTCGAATGGATGCCCGCCGCCCTTGCCGCCCGCGAAAAAGGCCTGCCGATCGTCAATATCGCCCAACCTTTCAAGAGCTCGGGGATGATGCTGACCTGCCTCAAGGAATCGGGCATCGTCGATCCCAAGACCGACTTCAAGGGCAAGACGCTCGGGGTCTGGTTCTCGGGCAACGAATATCCGTTCCTCAGCTGGATGAACCACCTCGGCCTCAAGACCGATGGCGGGCCCGATGGGGTGACCGTGCTGAAACAGGGCTTCAACGTCGATCCCCTGCTGCAGAAACAGGCTGCCTGCATCAGCACCATGACCTATAACGAATATTGGCAGGTGATCGACGCAGGCCTGAAGCCCGAGGATCTCGTAACCTTCAAATACGAGGATCAGGGCGTCGCCACGCTCGAGGACGGGCTCTACGTCCTTGAAACCGCGCTGGCCGACCCGGCGATGGAGGACAAGCTCGCCCGCTTCGTCCGCGCCAGCATGAAGGGCTGGAAATATGCCGAAGAACATCCCGACGAGGCGGCCGAGATCGTGCTCGAAAATGACGAGACCGGCGCCCAGACCATCGAGCATCAGGCCCGCATGGCTGCGGAGGTCGCAAAACTGACCGCAGGCTCCAACGGCGCGCTGGAGGAGGCCGACTTCAAGCGCACTGTCGACACGCTGCTCTCGGGCGGCTCGGACCCGGTGATCTCGAAGGCGCCCGAAGGGGCATGGACCCATGCGATCACCGACAAGGCGCTGAACTAGGATCCCTTCACCGTTTCAAAATACCCTCGGGGGGAATCTCCGCAGGAGATGGGGGGCAGAAGGCCCCCCTTCTTTCCTCACTCGTCATCGGGCAAGGCGGGCAGGCTCCGCAGGTAAAGGATGATCGCATCCAGATCCTCGGGGGTCATCTTCGCAAGATAGGGATAGGGCATCGGCGGATGCATGGCGCTGCCATCCGGCCGCTTGCCTTCGGTGATCATCGCCTTGATCTGGTTGTCGGCATAGTCCGCCAACCCGTCCGGCCCGTTCGTCAGGTTCGCCGCGACCGAGACGCCCCAGGGTCCGGCGAACTCGAACCCGCCTGCCCCAAGCCGCGTCCCGACCAGCGGACCCTCTGGGCCCATGGGCGTGTGGCACTCCATGCAATGCGAGATCGGGCCGGCCAGATAGGCGCCATATTCGACCGTGACCCCGCGTGGCGGTGGCGTGACGGCGGCAATGGGGGGACCATATGCCGGGGGCAGCGGGATCGCATATTCCGATTTCCCCGGATCACCCGTGACAGCCGGAACGCCCCGCAGATACATCACGATCGAAGCGAGGTCCTCGTCCCCCAGCCCGCGATACATGGTGAAGGGCATGGGCGGGCCGATCAGGCTGCCATCGGGCCGGATGCCCTCGCGGATCGCGCGGGCAAGCTCGGCATCGCTCCAGCCCGCGATGCGGCCAGCGGGGGTGATGTTCGGCGCGATGGCGGTGAAGGCCGGGTTCTTGTCGACGAGGCGTCCCGACAGGTCCTTCGCCATGTCGAAGCCCTGCGGTCCCATCGGCGTGTGGCAATTGCCGCAGCCTGCCGGTCCCTGGACAAGATATTCCCCGCGCTCGAGGCTGGGCGCGGCCCAAGCGGGCGCGCCCGCCACGATGAAGCCGAAGGCAAGGGCAAGGATCGGGTGACGCATGATACTGGTTAACCTGACTGGGACATCGCGCCGGCATTCTATCATGCCGACGATTGCCCTCAGACAGTCCACGCGTCACGGTTTCCCTGTCCCTTGGGTCAGGTTTTCCGGCGGCCAGCCCCCTGCGAGGCAGGAACGCGCCTCAGGCGGCGACTCCCAGCGCGCGCTTCACATTGGCGGTCCAGCCCAGCAGGCGCTTCTCGCCCTCGACGATGGCCGGGCGCTTCATCAGCGACGGCTTCGCGCCCAGCATGGCAAGGGGCGTGCCCTCACGCTCGCCGGCCGACATGCCGCGCCAGGTCAGGCTGGCGCGGTTGACCAGCTTCTCGCCGAAATCCGCGATCATCCGCTGCCATTCCTCGTCGGAAAGCGGCGCGTCCTTCACGTCGCGAAAAGCGACCGTCCAGCCGGCCTCCTCCAGTTCGCGAATGGCCTTCTGGCAGGTCGAGCAATGGCCAAGGCCATACATGGTCAGGGTTCGTGTCATCAGATCACCGGGATGAGGGGGATATTGCAGGCGGAAAGCGCGGCCACGGCCAGGATGCAAAGCACGAGTCGCAAGGAAATCTCCTGAGAATTGCGCCGGGGTTATCGCCTTGCCGGGCCGCGCGGTAAAGCCGGTTCAGTGATCCGCATGCAGCCTTGCGCGGATCCGCCGCATCCCGAACCAGACCGCCAGCACCGCAAGCGGCGTCAGCCCGGCGATCAGCACCGCCTTGTCCAGATCAAGCGCATGGGCCAGCGGATAAAGCGCATAGCCCAGCAGCCCGACCGCGTAATAGCTGATCGCCACGACCGACAGCCCCTCGACCGTGTGCTGCAGCCGCAGTTGCAGGTCGGCGCGGCGGTCCATGCGCTCCATGATCTCCTGGTTCTGGGCGCCGCGCCAGACATCAACGCGGGTGCGCAACAGCTCGCCCGCGCGCTCGGTCCGGTCGAGCAGCGTGGAAAGCCGCCGCTCGGCCGACCGCACGGTCCGCATCGCGGGCGCATAGCGGCGCGCCATGAATTCGGTCAGCATCTGCCCGCCGCGAAAGCGCGTCTCGCGCAGGGCCGCGACGCGGTCCATCACGATCGCCTCATAAGCGGCGGTGGCGCCAAAGCGGAAGCTGTGCCGCGCCGCCGCGCTTTCCAGCCGGGTCGAAACCGAGAGGAGATCGTGCAGCAGCGCCTCGGCCGGGCGCGAATCGTCGGCCATGCTCTCGACGATGTCGCTGATCTGCGGGTCGAGCGCGTTCAGCTGCTCGCTCAACTCCCGCGCGCGGTTGAGGCCCAGCATCGACATCGAGCGATAGGTCTCGAGGTCCAGGAGGCGCTGGACGATGCGCCCGATCCGCCCGCTGCCGGTGCCGGGACGGACAAAGACGGCAAAGCGCATCCAGCCCGCCGGATCGAGGCGGAAATCGCCCGCGACGACCGCGGATTCGTCCAGCACCCAGGCCGAGGCGAGGCTGTCCGCCGCGAACCACCGCTCCAGCCTCGGCTGGATCTCGACCGGATCGTCGGGCAGCACATCGACATGGATCATCACCGCCGCGACCCGCTTGCCCGGCGCGCGCCGCTGCCATTCGCCGGGAAAGATCTCGCCCACCGAGGGATCGAAGGGCCGCGTCGGCAGCCCGCGCGCGAAGGCGGTATAGGTCACGAACTCGGTATGGCTTTCCCAGCGCAGCTTGTGCCGGCCAAGATGCGCGGCGTAATGCCCCGCCTCCGGGTCGGGGCTGGGGGCGCCGTGGCGCAGGCAAAGCTCGGCCAGATGGGCGACATCGCTCGCCCGGTCGCGATTGGCTGCGTCACGCGGCTCCTTGATCGCGATGAAGACCGCCGTGCAGGGCGCCTCCAGCCGCGGCGAGGGCCGGGCATGCAGTTCGTTGACAAGCGCATAGCGCAGCGGGTGCTCGGCATCATCCTTCATGCCCGCATGATTAGCCGGCGCAATTCAACCCGCAAGCGGAAAGCCCTGGACGTGTGATAACCGCCTCGGCTCAGGATTTCGTGATTGCACCCGCATTGCGACGCACGCGCGACACAGGCAAAATGGTGCAAAACCATGCTGCGAGGGGCAAAGATGCAACGCTGGCTATCCAGATTGATCCTGATCGGCGTGATTGCCGGACTGGCCGCCTGTGCGCCCAGCAAGTTCAAGCGCTATAACGGTCCGCCCGTGACCGAGGTTCTGGTCCAGAAGGGCGAGCGCAAGATGTATCTGCTGAACGGGAACCGCGCCCTCAAGGTCTATGACATCGGGCTGGGGAATGAGCCGATCGGCCACAAGCAGTTCGAGGGCGATGGCAAGACCCCGGAGGGCGTCTATTTCATCGACCGCCGCAACCCGAACAGCCAATATCACCTGTCGATCGGCGTCTCCTATCCGAACCCGCTCGACACCGCCTATGCGGCGAGCGTGGGGATGCGGCCGGGCGGCGACATCTTCATCCACGGACAGGGCCCCGAGGGGCGCGCCCTCTCGCAATACCGGCGCGACTGGACCGCGGGCTGTATCGCCGTCCGCGACGAAGAGGTCGAGGATGTCTATGCCATGGTCAGGGACGGCACGCCCATCCTGATTACGCCCTGAGGCATCGCCCTGCGCCAGCGCCAGCCCCGGTCTTCCGCCTGTATGGAAGACCTGTTCAAAAGGTCAGATAGGATTCATCTGGTCAAAGAGTTAACAAGTCATTCAAGTTCAAGAGTACGTACCAAGAGTCATGCATCTACCGCCTGTCATCCATGACGCCCTGATCGATTCCGATGAGACCCGGGGATATGTTCCCGGCCTGATCGAGTCCGTGATGCGCTTCGGTCCTCAATCTCGGTGGCGTGCCGGCGCCATCGTGGAAAGTTCGATCGAACGCTCGCAGGCCGTGGCTACGCGCTGCGCCCTGCTCATCCCCCGCAGGGGGAAACGCACGCGCAAGCTGGCGCTGCATCCTGCGCTTCCTGCCGATGTCATCAAATCCATGCTCCAGGCTCTTTGATCACCACCAACTTGGCGGAAGAAAAAGGCGGGCCCCACCGGGGCCCGCCTTAATCATTCGGCCGATTGGCCCCAAGATTACTCGATCATCGGCAGAAGCGCGTCGATCGACTTCTTGGCGTCGCCGTAGAACATGCGCGTGTTCTCCTTGTAGAACAGCGGGTTCTCGATCCCGGAATAGCCGGTGCCCTGCCCGCGCTTCGACACGAAGACCTGTTTCGCCTTCCAGACCTCGAGGACCGGCATCCCGGCGATCGGGCTGTTCGGATCTTCCTGCGCGGCCGGGTTCACGATGTCGTTCGAGCCGATGACGATGGCCACGTCGGTCGAGGGGAAATCATCGTTGATCTCGTCCATCTCCATGACGATGTCGTAAGGCACCTTCGCCTCGGCCAGGAGCACGTTCATGTGCCCCGGCAGACGGCCCGCGACCGGGTGGATGGCGAAGCGGACGTTCTTGCCGCGCGCGCGCAGCTTGCGGGTCAGTTCGGAAACCGATTGCTGCGCCTGCGCCACCGCCATGCCATAGCCCGGAACGATGATGACCTCGTCGGCATCATTCAGCGCCGCGGCGACCCCTTCGGCGTCGATGGCGATCTGCTCGCCCTCGATCTCCATCGCCGGGCCGGTCTCGCCGCCGAAGCCGCCGAGGATCACGCTGACGAAGTTGCGGTTCATCGCCTTGCACATGATGTAGCTCAGGATCGCACCCGAGGAGCCGACCAGCGCGCCCACCACGATCAGCAGGTCATTGCCCAGCGTGAAGCCGATCGCCGCCGCCGCCCAGCCGGAATAGCTGTTCAGCATCGAGACCACGACCGGCATGTCCGCCCCGCCGATGCCCATGATCAGGTGATAGCCGATGAAGAAGGCGGCAGCGGTAATGACCAGCAGCCACAGCACCGGAGCCCCGACCGAGCAGTAAAGGATGACCGCCAGCAGCGACAGAGCCGCCGCACCCGCGTTCAGCAGATGCCCGCCCGGCAGCTTCTTCGGCTTGCCGTCGATCTTGCCGGCAAGCTTGCCGAAAGCCACGATCGAGCCGGTGAAGGTCACCGCGCCGATGAAGATCCCCAGCGCCACCTCGACCTTCAGCATGGCGATTTCGGCGGGGGTCTTGTGCGCCAGCACGGCGGCAAAGCCGTGGAACTCGGCCGCGGCGTCAGCGGCACGGGCGCGGATCACGCGGCCCAGCTCGAACTGGGCGTTGAAGCCGATCAGCACGGCGGCAAGGCCAACAAGGCTGTGCATCGCGGCGACAAGCTGCGGCATCTCGGTCATCTGGACGCGCTTGGCGACGACCCAGCCGATACCGCCGCCGATGGCCAGCATGACCAGCGACAACAGCCAGTTGCCCGCGCCGGGGCCGAACAGCGTCGCGACCACGGCCAGCGCCATGGCGCTGATCCCGTACCAGACCGCGCGCTTGGCGCTTTCCTGTCCCGAAAGCCCGCCCAGCGACAGGATGAACAGGACGGCCGCGACCACATAGGCGGCGGTGGTGATTCCGTACTCCATCACCCTCTCCTTACGACTTCTGGAACATGGCAAGCATCCGGCGCGTGACCAGGAAGCCGCCGAAGATGTTGACGCCCGCCATCAGGACCGAGGCCGCGCCGAGCAGGACCACCAGCCAGGAGCCCGAGCCGATCTGCAAAAGCGCGCCAACAATGATGATCGAGGAGATCGCGTTGGTGATCGCCATCAGCGGCGTGTGCAGCGAGTGGCTGACATTCCAGATCACCTGGAAGCCGACGAAGCAGCTGAGCACGAAGACGATGAAATGCGACAGGAAGCTGGCGGGGGCAAAGCTGCCGACCAGCAGCATCAGGACCGCGCCTGCGACCAGCAGCGTGACCTGCGACCGGGTCTGCGCCTTGAAGGCGGCGACTTCTTGCGCGCGGCGCTCCTCGGGCGTCAGTTCCTTGGGCTTTTCCTTGGGCTTCTGCGCCGCGATCGCCGCGACCTTGGGCGGCGGCGGCGGCCAGGTCACGTCGCCGTCATTGGTGACGGTGGCGCCGCGGATGACGTCATCCTCCATGTTCTGGACCAGAACCCCGTCCTTGCCAGGGGTCAGGTCAGCCAACATGTGACGGACGTTGTTTCCGTAAAGTTCAGAGGCTTGCGTCGCCATCCTCGACGGGAAATCGGTATAGCCGATGATGATGACGCCGTTTTCGGTCACGAAACGCTCATCGGGGACAGTCAGCTCGCAATTGCCGCCGCGCTCGGCCGCAAGGTCCACGATGACGCTGCCGGGCTTCATCGCCGCGACCATGTCCTTGGTCCAGAGCTTGGGCGCATCGCGGCCGGGGATCAGCGCCGTGGTGATGACGATGTCCATCTCGGGCGCAAGCTCGCGGAACTTCTCCAGCTGCTTTTCGCGGAATTCCGGGCTTGAGGGCGCGGCATAGCCGCCGGTCGCGGCGCCGTCGGTCTGGGTCTCGGCAAAGTCGAGATAGACGAACTGCGCCCCCATCGATTCGATCTGCTCGGCCACTTCGGGGCGCACGTCGAAGGCATAGACCTGCGCGCCAAGGCTGGTCGCGGCGCCGATCGCGGCAAGCCCCGCGACGCCCGCGCCCACCACCAGCACCTTGGCCGGCGGCACCTTGCCCGCCGCCGTCACCTGCCCGGTGAAGAAGCGGCCGAAATTGTTCGCGGCCTCGATCACGGCGCGGTAGCCCGCGATATTCGCCATCGAGCTCAGCGCGTCCATCTTCTGCGCCCGGCTGATCCGGGGCACCATGTCCATGGCGATGGCGGTGATGCCCTGCTCGCGCGCAGCCTCCAGCAGTTCGGCGTTCTGCGCCGGGTAGAAATGCGAGATCAGCGTCTGGCCGCGTCGCATCGCCTTGATCTCGGCATCACTCGGCGGACGCACCTTGACGACCACGTCCACGTCGTTGATCAGCGCGCCCGCCGTCGGCTCGACCGTGATCCCTGCTGCCTGATAGGCCGCGTCGGTAAAGCCCGCCCGCGTACCCGCCCCGGCCTCGACAAAGACCTCATGTCCCAACTTCCTGAGATGAGCGGCCGAAGACGGCGTGATCGCGACCCGGGCCTCCCCCTCAAAACTTTCCTTCAAAGCGCCGATCTTCACCAGAACACTCCCCTGTTGGCATCGCAACGCGGTCTGCATAGCATCGAAATAATCTTTCACAAGACCGCGAGGGGAGAAGCAATCCCGAAAAGTGACGCGACGTTTCACGGACTATACCTCCGGCCCCTCATTGCCGATGGCCGAAAAGCAATGATCCCGGCACCGCGCGAAGGGCGGGCCGGGATCAGGGAATCGTCAGGTATGCAGGGATGTCAGGCGGCCTGATCGGCCTTGGCCTGCAGGCGGCGGGCGTGCAATACCGGCTCGGTATAGCCCGAGGGCTGGACGCGACCGAGGAAGACCAGATCGCAGGCCGCCTGGAAGGCCACCCCGTCAAAGCCCGGCGCCATCGCCCGATAAAGCGGGTCGGCGGCGTTCTGCCGATCGACGACCTGCGCCATCTTGCGCATCGCATCCATCACCTGCTGCTGGGTGATGACGCCTTGATGCAGCCAGTTCGCCAGCGACTGGGCCGAGATGCGCAGCGTCGCCCGGTCCTCCATCAACCCGATATCGTTGATGTCGGGCACTTTCGAGCAGCCGATGCCCTGATCGATCCAGCGCACGACATAGCCAAGGATGCCCTGGCAGTTGTTGTCGAGTTCGCGGGCGATCTCCTCGTCGCTATAGTTGCGGCCAAGGGCGAGCGGGATGGTCAGCAGATCGTCAAGCCGCGCCGGGCGCTTCAGCGCCGCGATCTCGGCCTGGCGGGCATGGACATCGACCTTGTGGTAATGGGTCGCGTGAAGCGTCGCCGCCGTCGGGCTGGGCACCCATGCCGTGTTCGCGCCGGCGCGGGGATGCGCGATCTTCTGCTCCAGCATGTCGGCCATGCGGTCGGGCATCGCCCACATGCCCTTGCCGATCTGCGCCTTGCCGGCCAGCCCGCAGGCAAGGCCGATATCGACGTTGCGGTCCTCATAGGCCGAGATCCAGGGCTGCGACTTCATCTCGCCCTTGGCGAACATCGTGCCCGCCTCCATCGAGGTATGCAGCTCGTCCCCGGTGCGGTCAAGGAAGCCGGTATTGATGAAGGCGACGCGGTTGCGTGCGGCGCGGATACATTCCTTGAGGTTGACGCTGGTGCGCCGCTCCTCGTCCATGATGCCCAGCTTGACGGTGTTTTTCGGCAAGCCCAGCACCTCCTCGACGAAATCGAAGACCTCGCAGGCAAAGGCAACTTCCTCGGGGCCGTGCATCTTCGGCTTCACGACATAGATCGACCCGGTGACCGAGTTCTTCGGCCCCTCGCGGTCAAGGTCGCGCTTGGCGCAAAGCGCCGTCACCATGGCGTCGAGCAACCCCTCAAACACCTCGTTCCCCTCACGGTCGAGGACGGCGGGCGTGGTCATCAGGTGACCGACATTGCGCACCAGCATCATCGCCCGGCCCTTATGCGTCACGGTCGAGCCGTCCGGCGCGGTGAAGCTGACATCGGGGTTGAGCTTGCGGGTGAAGGTCTTGCCGCCCTTCTCGACCTGCTCCTCGAGGCTCCAATCCATCAGGCCCAGCCAGTTGGCATAGGCCAGCGCCTTGTCCTCGCCATCGACGCAGGCAACGGAATCCTCGCAATCCATGATCGCGGAAAGGGCCGATTCCAGCACGATATCCGAGATGCCGGCGCGGTCCTGACCGCCCACCGGGGTCGAGGGGTCGATGACGACACGGATCAGAAGGCCGTTATTCTTCAGGAACACGTCCGAGGGCCGCGCGGCATCGCCGATATGCCCGGCAAGCTGGGACGGATTGCGCAGCGCGGGCGACAGCACGCCGCCCGCGACCGAAAGCGCCGCGACATCGGACCACGACCCTTCAGCCAACGGCACCGCCTCATCGAGGAAGCCGCGCCCCCAGGCGATCACGCGCGCGCCGCGTTCCGCGTCATAGCCCTTGCCCTGCGGCAGGTCGCCCATCGCATCGGTGCCATAAAGCGCGTCATAGAGGCTGCCCCAGCGCGCATTGGCCGCGTTCAGCGCATAGCGGGCATTGGTGATCGGCACCACAAGCTGCGGCCCCGCGACCGAGGCGAATTCAGGATCCGTGTCAGGCGTGTCGATGGCGAAATCCTCGCCCTCGGGCTGGAGATAGCCGATCTCGGCCAGAAAATCGCGATAGGCACCGACGTCGAAAGGCTGGCCACGACGGCCAATGTGCCACGCGTCGATCGCCAATTGCAGCTCGTCCCGACGCTCGAGCAGCGCGCGGTTCCTCGGCCCGAAATCATGGAGCAGGTTCGACAGCCCCTCCCAGAAGCGGCGCGGCTCGACGCCGCTGCCGGGCAAGGCGCGCTCGTTGAGGAAATTGGCCAGGGTTTCGTCGACCCGCAGGCCTGCCTTTTCAACGCGCGCCATCGCTGATCCTTCCTTCTTTGTAACCGGGAGCTATTTTGTACACGGTGGTATGCCAAACATCTCCGGCATTCAACCTGACCGCTCTTATAGCGGGAATTGAAAAAGCTTTTCGGAAAAAGCGAAAACCGCCGCCCGGACAACCCGGACGGCGGCGCAAATTTCGGCCTTCCCGTCAGTTGGCGGGAGGGGTCGTCGTCGTGGTTCCAGCCGGAGGCGTGGTCGGGGCCGGGGTCGCAGGGGCCGGGGTGGTCGGCTCGACCGTGATCGCGTCCTCCACGGCTTTCTCGGCATTGTCCATCGCCTGTCCGGCAGCGTCGACGGCGTCGCCGGCAGCCTTTTCGGCCGCAGTCGCCGCATCGCCTGCGGCAGTGGCGGCATCATCTGCGGCTTCTTTCATCGCGGCACCTGCGGCATCTGCGGCATTGCCGGCAGCGGTCGCCGCGTCATTGGCGGCATCAGCGGCAGCGTCAGCGGCATTGCCCGCCGCATCGGCCGCGTTATTGGCGGCATCGGCAGCCGCATCCGCCGCCGGAGCCGTCGCCGCAGGCTCGGTCGTGGTCGCGGGCGCGGTCGAGGTTTCGGCCGGCGCGGTGGTGGTGGTCGCGGCAGGCTCCTCGCCAGTCGTCACGTCATTTCCGGCCATGAAATACTGGACGACGAAATAGGCGATCGCCAGGGCCAACAGGATGCCGATGATCAGCGGCAAGGGCGAGGCGCGACGCTCGACCGGCTCGACATAGGTCTGGTTGACCTGACCGGGACGCTCCGGATCGACGGGATCGGTCCGGTTCGGGTCGTTGGGGTCGTAATTTGCCATCTAGGCTCTCCTCAGCACAGGTTTCCGATGGATCGCACAGGCGGGGGTTGTGCGACACAACACCACCGGCTTGGCTTGCGACCCGCCTATCCCACGATTAACAATCGGGTTTCCATGAGAGTTCCGCGCTTTGCGAAGATTTTTTGAAGGGTTCGGTCATGACCGCTACGCATCTTCTCGCCGACTGGCGCCCCTACCCGTTCGAGATTGCTGAAACGCGGCTGGTCTTCCGGCTCGCGCCCAAAGCCGCGCGCGTGAGTTCCAGCATAGTTTTCCGCAGGACCGGACCCGGCGACCTCGTCCTTGACGGCGTGGGCCTCAAGACCCTTTCGATGACGATTAACGGCCAGCCCGTCGACCCTGCGCTGATCCGCCCGCAGGAGGAGAAGCTGGTCATCCCGGCGGCGGACCTGCCCGAGAGCTTCACCTTCGCCGCCGAGGTCGAGATCGACCCAGAGGCGAATACCGCATTGGAAGGGCTCTATCTTTCCGGCGGCATCTTCTGCACGCAATGCGAGGCCGAGGGCTTTCGCCACATCACTTGGTATCCCGACCGCCCCGATGTGATGGCCCCCTTCCATGTCACCATCCATTCCGACCAGCCGGTGCTGCTGTCGAACGGGAACCCGGTCAGCGCCGAGCCGGGCAAGGCGGTCTGGCACGATCCGTGGAGGAAGCCCGCCTATCTTTTCGCGCTGGTCGCGGGCGATCTGCGCGGGGTTCCCGACCGCTTCACCACGATGTCGGGCAAGGATGTCGCGCTGAACGTCTGGGTCCGCCCCGGAGACGAGGGCCGTGCCGGTTATGCCATGGAATCGCTCATCCGCTCGATGAAATGGGACGAGGAGGTCTATGGCCGCGAATATGACCTCGAGGTCTTCAACATCGTGGCCGTCGATGATTTCAACATGGGCGCGATGGAGAATAAGGGCCTGAACATCTTCAACTCGAAGCTGGTCCTCGCCACCGCCGAGACCGCGACCGATGGCGATTACGAGCGTATCGAGGGCGTGATCGGGCACGAATACTTCCACAACTGGACCGGCAACCGCATCACCTGCCGCGACTGGTTCCAGCTTTGCCTCAAGGAAGGGCTGACGGTCTTCCGCGACCAGCAATTCACCTCCGACATGCGCTCGGCCGCGGTGAAGCGCATCCATGACGTCCAGACCCTGCACGCCCGCCAGTTCCGCGAGGATGCCGGCCCCCTCTCGCATCCGCCGCGGCCTGATCATTATCAGGAGATCAATAACTTCTACACCGCGACGGTCTATGAGAAGGGCGCCGAGGTCATCGGGATGCTGAAGCGGCTGGTGGGCGACGAGGGCTACCGGAAATCGCTCGACCTCTATTTCGACCGCCATGACGGACAGGCCTGCACCATCGAGGACTGGATCAAGGTCTTCGAGGACGCGACCGGGCGCGACCTTACGCAGTTCAAGCGCTGGTATACCGATGCCGGAACGCCCCGCCTGTCGCTCCGCGAGGAATGGGCGGATGGCAGGCTGACCCTGACCTTCCGGCAGGAGACCGCGCCGACGCCGGGCCAGGACCAGAAGCCCGCGCGGGTCATTCCGATCGCCCTTGGCCTGATCGGCCCGAATGGCGACGAGGTGCTGCCAACCACCGTGCTGGAGATGACCGAGGCCGAGCAGAGCTTCAGCTTCGACGGCCTTGGCGCGCGGCCCGTGGTCTCGCTGCTGCGCGGTTTCTCGGCCCCGGTGACCGTCCAGCGCCAGATCACAGCCGAGGAACAGGCATTGCTGCTGGCCCATGACAGCGACCCCTATGCGCGCTGGCAGGCCGGCCATGATCTCGCGCTCGACGGGCTGATCAGACGCGCGAAGGGCGAGGCGGGCGGGGCCGAATTCATCCGCGCGCTTTCGGGCGTTCTGGCCGATGCCGAGGCCGACCCGGCCTTCGCGGCGCTCTGCCTTGCCTTGCCGGGCGAGGAGGAGATCGCGACCACCATGGCGGCGGCGGGAACCGTGCCGAACCCCGATGCGATCCATGCGGCGCGGGGCGCGCTGATGGGTGACATTGCGAGCGCATATGAGGCGGAACTCGCCGCGCTTTACGACGCGATGGCCCCGCGCGGCCCCTACCGCCCCGATGCCGAGGGGGCGGGGCGGCGCAGCCTGCGCCTCGCCTGCCTCGCCTATCTGACCCGCATCGACACCGGTACGCACGCCGAGGCGCTGTTCGCAGGGGCCGGAAACATGACCGAGCGTCAGGGCGCGCTCGAACAGTTGATCGCCGCCGGGCGGGACGAAGCGGCGCTTGCCACCTTTGCCGAGGAGTTTCGCGACAATCGCCTCGTCATGGACAAATGGTTCATGGTCCAGCCCTTGCGCGCCAAACCGCGCGAGGCCGTCGCCCGCGCCCGCGCCCTTTCCGAGCGGGCGGATTTCGACTGGAAGAACCCGAACCGCTTCCGCGCGCTGATCGCGGGCCTGACCTCGAACCATGCCGGTTTCCATGCCGCGGACGGGTCGGGCTATGATTTCCTGGCGGAATGGCTGATGCGCCTCGACCCGGTGAACCCGCAGACGACGGCGCGCATGTGCTCGGCCTTCGAGACGATCTCGCGCTATGACCAAGGGCGGCAGGCCAAGGCCCGCGCGGCGCTGGAACGCATCGCGAAGATGCCGGGGCTTTCGCGCAACACCTCTGAAATGGTTACGCGTATCCTTGCCGGTGCAGCCTGAAGTGGCACGAACGACCCTTGCGGGCGCCCAAAGCCACGGCGATACTGCCAGCATGGATGCCCGCGAGGACATGAAACGCCGCCTTGATCCGCTGATTCACGAGCGGGCGCCCTGGCTTTTTTCCCAGCACCGGCATCACGATATCGCCCGTCGCGCGCTGATGTGGCTGCTGCGCTATGACCGGACGGTAGAACTTGGCGCAGAGTTCCGCGACCTGCCCACGGATGAGATCATGCGCCGCATGGCGCAGCTGATCCTGCGCGACCTGAAGGTCGAGGGACTGGAACAGATCCCCGCGACCGGGCCCGCGCTCATCGTCTCGAACCACCCGACCGGGATCGCGGACGGGATCGTCCTGAATGCCGTCGTCTCGGCGATCAGGGACGACCTTTTCATATATGCCAATCACGACATCATGCGGGTCCTCCCGCAATGCGGCAGCCTGATCGCCCCGGTCGAATGGCGGGTGGAAAAGCGCAGCCATGCCAAGACGCGGGCGACGATGGATTATACGCGCGAGGCGCTGGGACGGGGCCGGATCGGGTTGATCTTT
>Ga0182739_1000631_pt1 | contig 42636 bp, 41 predicted proteins | sample eDN5th30CBELigBY_FD_128873 | JGI IMG/M metagenome (GOLD analysis project Ga0182739, IMG submission 128873) | Enriched backyard soil microbial communities from Emeryville, California, USA - eDNA 5th pass 30_C BE-Lig BY (version 2) (version 2) | ecosystem: Environmental > Terrestrial > Soil >... | reverse complement strand
TGCTCATTTATTTCGCTTTTTATTCATCATTCTCACGGGGTGAAAATAATGAATGGCAGTTCTTACTCGTTGTTCAGTTTTCAAAGATCAATGTGTGTCTCACGCAATCTCTCGCGGCGACAAAAAATAGTATACCACAGATTAAAAGTATATTGCAAGTGTTTTTATTAAACAAAAAAACACTGGCTACAGCAAGCTGATATCTATAGACCATTAACTGATCTTAGCTTACTACACCCAGTGCTTTCAAGCATGCATCTATTTGTTATTTTCTATCTCAATATTCAATTGTTCATCTATTCTTGCATTATGATTATGCCAATACTCTTCTAGCTCAGCACTTGCCTTCGGAAGCTCCATTCCTTCCTGCCATATTAAGAAGTTGCTTTCCTTCGTCCCATAATATAATTTTGTTATTTTTGGTTGAGGTATCAGTTCTCTTTTGCTATTGAACGAAAACACTGTTTGCATGTTAGGATTAAATTGATGAATCGAGTTAGCGCTACGTCCAATTTCGAGATTAACATCTATTTTGTTACTAATAACTGCTCTGTGTCCGACTACGTACGCATCACCTTCATCATCTACTGTAAATTTAAGTGATCTCACCTCATACCCATCTGTCGCCTTCAATCGGTAAGAGATCGTTCCATCGGATAGCTGATATAGCTCACTCACTTCAAAGCTTGTAGAGGGAATTTCAACAAGCTTCCATTCACTCAACCATATATACCCTAATATGACACTAGCAAATATAACCCCCGCTGCCACTAATCCTTTGACCCAAGCAAACCATTTTGTTTTATGCCAAGCCTTTGCTAGTAATTGAATTGCTCGCTCATCCTGAACCCGTTGCTCTTCCTCCGCTACTGGAGGTATAACCACCGTACCCTTCATCTCCTCTAGTTGCTTTCTGCAATAATCACAGCTGACTAAATGCTGCTCCACTAGTAGGCAGCTCTCCTCGCTGCACGCTTTGTCTACGTATAATGGTAATAAATCCTCAATTACACGACATGGCATATTATTCATGCTTCTCTCCCTCCTTTAGCTGTTGCTGTATACTTTGCTTTGCTCGATAAAAGGTCACCCTTGCCCAGCTTTCTGTTTTACCAAAGAGCCCACTAATTTCTGCAAATGACAATTCTCCAAACACACGCAAGGTGAACACTTCCTTATAGGGCTCCTTCATATGATGCAGTGCTCGATGTACACGTAGAGCGTCCTCTTTAGTAATGAGATACTCATCTAGCGAACTACCTTGTTCAACATTCGACGCTATGCTGTGCTCTGTATTGACATTGCTCATACGAGCTTGCTTACGCTGATAGGTGTAATATGTATTTTTCGCAATCTGACATAACCATACGTTAAGCTTGCATTTGCCCTGAAAACTGTCGATGCTTTTTAGCGCCTTCACAAAGGTTTCTTGAGTTATTTCTTCCGCTATCGCTGTATCTCGACACAAGCTATATATAAAACGGTAAACATCCTTAAAATATAGCTCGTAAATCATTTTGAAATCCGTCAGATCCGCCCCTCCCGTCTATCAACGAATATTGTTTAGCATCATGAATAAGACTGTCCTCAAGCGACAACGTTACAAAAAAAGTAAAAAACACCTCTGACATCGCAAATTACATGTCAAAGGTGTTTTATGTTTAATCAGCACTATTAAATTATCTCATATGCGGGAACAACAATACGTCACGAATCGAAGCTGAATCCGTTAATAGCATCACTAGACGATCGATACCGATACCTAGACCACCTGTCGGAGGCATACCATATTCAAGCGCACGCAAAAAGTCTTCATCCATCTCATGCGCCTCATCATTACCTTGCTCCTTCTCAGCAAGCTGAGCTTCAAAGCGCTCACGTTGGTCAATCGGATCATTAAGCTCTGTAAAGGCATTGGCATGCTCACGAGCAACAATAAATAGCTCAAAGCGATCTGTAAAGCGTGGATCAACCTCGCTCTTTTTAGCAAGCGGTGAAATCGCTACAGGATGACCTGTTACAAATGTCGGTTGAATCAATGTGTGCTCACAGAATTGCTCGAAGAACGCATTAACGATATGACCAAACGTCATATGTGGCTCAACAGGCACTTTATGCTGTTTTGCTAGCTCATGCGCTTCTTCGTCGCTCATTTGCACGCTAAAGTCAACGCCAGTAACCTCTTTAACGAGATCTACCATGCTGACACGGCGCCACTGCGGAGTCAGGTCAACTTCTACTCCTTGATATTGAATAACGGTTGTACCCAATACTTCCTTAGCGATATGTGCGATCATATTTTCTGTTAATGCCATAATATCCTTGTAATCTGCGTACGCTTCATACAACTCAATCATTGTAAACTCAGGATTATGTCTTGTGGACATCCCTTCGTTACGATAAACGCGACCAATTTCGTAAACCTTCTCAAGTCCACCAACAATCAAGCGTTTCAAATGAAGCTCAATCGCAATACGCATATATAGCTGCATATCAAGCGCATTATGATGCGTAATGAACGGACGAGCTGCCGCACCACCCGCAATGGAGTGTAGCGTTGGAGTTTCAACCTCAAGGTAGCCTAGACCATCTAGGTAACGACGCATCGATTGAATAATTTTGGAACGTGCAATAAAGGTTTGTTGAACCTCTGGATTAACAATCAAGTCAACATAACGCTGACGATAGCGCAGCTCTACATCCTTCAAGCCATGGTGCTTATCTGGAAGCGGAAGCAATGATTTGGATAGAACCTCTAGGTCCTGAACCTTAACAGATACTTCACCAGTATTTGTTTTAAACACTTTACCTTTTACCCCAACAATATCACCGATATCAAGTAGCTCAAACGCTGCAAATTGATTAGCTTCAACCGTATCTTTACGCACATAAATTTGAATACGTCCAGTTAAGTCTTGAATATGTGCAAAGATCGCTTTACCCATACCGCGCTTTTGCATAATACGTCCAGCTAGGCTAACGGAAACACCCATCTCTTCAAGTGCAGGCTTGTCCACATCACCGTATGCTTTTAGTAGCTCTTCTGCATTGTTGGCGCGCTCAAATTTACTACCGAACGGATCTATACCAAGCTCCTTCAAAGAATCCAGCTTATCCCGACGAATTTGCAGTAACTCACTTAGCTCTTGTACATTTTCTTGTACATTGTTATCTTGTTCCAATATACTCATCTCCTTGAATCTGGCGGTAAACGCTCAAAAAGCTTCCTTAGGGAAGCTTTCTCTTGAAATCATTATACCTTATTTTTTAATATCTACAATTTTATATTGAATATTGCCTGCTGGTACGTTCACTTCAACAACTGTACCTTTTTTCTGACCTAAAATCGCTTTGCCTAGAGGGCTTTCGTTAGAAATTTTATTTTCAAATGGATTAGATTCAGCTGTCCCAACGATTGTGTAGTCCACATGATCGCCAAACTCCAAATCCTCTACAGTTACAGTACAGCCAACACTTACCGTATCAACATCGATTTCGTCGTTGTTAATAATTCTTGCATTACGTAACATTTTTTCTAACGTAATAATACGACCCTCAATAAATGCCTGTTCATTTTTAGCGTCTTCATATTCTGAGTTTTCACTAATGTCTCCATAGCCAATCGCAATTTTGATACGTTCAGCTACTTCACGACGCTTGACAGACTTTAAGTTTTCTAATTCTTCTTCGTACTTCTTCAAACCATCTTGAGTAAGAATTGTTTCCTTATCATTCATCGTTCCAAGTCCCCTGTCATGTGACTTATTTTCATACCGTGTATGAATTCACTTTTAATTAATATATTACGGAAATGTGCGAACATGCCGAATTGAAAATGTATACGCTATTACGATTTATATTGCAAGATTATATTGCATAAAAGAAGGAAATGTCAATGCGGACATTAAAAAGAATTAAATATCCGTCAATGTCCGCTCCCTTCTCCATTTCTTCATGCTGGTGACAGCTTCTCGACCTCATCTAATGAGTCAATATAATGCTGCAAAATTTGAATTAAAGAGTCGCGACTGGCTCCTTCTTTAATCTGCTCCTTCACTCGCGCAGCTCCTGGTAAGCCCTTTAGATACCATGCTAGATGCTTTCTCATTTCACGCACAGCTACCCTTTCGTTGCGCAATGCAATGAGGCGATCCATATGCAATATGGCCACCTGTAGCTTTTCTTCTGGTGTTGGGATATCAGGCAGCGTACCTGTCGTTAGATATTGTATTGTACGATAAAGCATCCAAGGGTTTCCCAGTGCGCCTCGTCCAATCATAACGCCGTCTACGCCAGTCTCATCCAGCATACGCCGAGCATCCTCAGGCTCAAAAACATCACCATTGCCGATAACCGGAATCGAAACATGCTGCTTAACCTGCCCAATGACACTCCAATCGGCCTTACCCGTATATTGCTGCTCGCGCGTGCGTCCATGAACACTTACTGCACTGCCACCTGCTCGCTCCACGGCTTGCGCGTTTTCAATTGCGTAAATATGCTCATGGTCCCAGCCAATTCTCATTTTAACGGTAACTGGCTTCTCCACTGCGTCAACAACTGCTGCTACCATATCATAAATTTTACTTGGCTCTAGCAGCCAGCGAGCTCCAGCATCACAGCTAGTCACCTTCGGCACTGGACAGCCCATATTAATATCGATAATATCAGCGTTCGTTTGTTTATCTACGATCTTCGCTGCTTCAACTAATGAATGTCGATCGCCACCATAAATTTGCAAGCTTAGTGGTTTTTCACGCTCGTCAACGTACAGCATTTCCTTTGTACGCTCATTTCCATGAAGTATCGCTTTATCGCTGACCATCTCGGCACATACAAGTCCTGCTCCAAACTCTTTGGCAATTAGTCGGAATGCAGGATTACATACTCCAGCCATCGGGGCAAGCACAACCTGATTTTTCAATTCGATCGTGCCGATTTTCAGCATAGGCTTTACTCCTCTCTTACGGATACTAATTCCTCGTAGCTAATACCTAATGTATCTGCAATAAGCTTTAACAGCTTCTCATCTTGTTTTCTAGTGCCCCGCTCCAAAGAACCTAGTACAGCAACGGATATCCCTAACTTCTCCGCTAGCTCGATTTGCGTATAGCCCTTCAATTTGCGAAATGCTCTAACACGTTGGGCCAACTGATCGTTTTCCATAAAGTAATGCCTTCCTTTCTCAACTGCAACGCTTCCTCAGCAATTTGTTGTACCTCTGAATATAGCTGATGATGAGCTTCAAGTACGTCAAAGAGAGGAACAAGCACAAATGCCCGCTCCATCATTCTAGGATGGGGCAATATTAGAAACTCTGATTCTACAGTATACTGACCGTACATGAGTAAATCCAAATCAATCGTTCGCGGTCCCCAGCGCATGTGGCGAACTCGCCCAAGTTGTCCCTCTATAGCTAGCTGCTGCTGCAATAGCTCATCAGGGGAAAGCGTTGTTTTCACTTGAACGACCATATTAAGAAACGCATCCTGCTCCGTATAACCAACAGGATCAGTTTCATAGATAGCCGATATCGCAGTTACTGTTATATTAGGATGAGCGTGTAGTGCCTCAATTGCGCGCAGCAACGTCCCCTCACGATCCCCCATATTCGATCCGAGTGCTATATAAGCAATCTGCTCATTATGCACATTGATTGGTTCAGACATAATCGGCTCTCTTTCTATGCATCTCTATCGTTACACCTTCAAAGTGTACATCAAACGGTGGATGTGGTTTGGTAACACGCACGGTAACTTCATTCACCATAGTATAATGCTCTAGCACGCTACATGCAACATGTGCAGTTAGCGCCTCAATTAACTTAAAAGGCGGTCCTTCAACAATGCCTTTAATATAAGCATGGAGTGCAGAATAATCCAGTGCGTATTGCAAATCGTCAGTTTCGGCAGCCTTGTTCATATCCATAACAAGCTCCAGATCAACATAAAATTGTTGCCCTAACCGATTCTCCTCAGGAAATACACCATGATAGCCGTAAAATCGCATGCCCTTTAATATCATCTTATCCATGTTACTGCTCCTTTGTATGCAAACGCTGAAGTAAAATAGCATCAGCTAGCATTGCCGCTTTTTTCATTGCTGAAACATCATGTACCCGCAAAATTTGACATCCCTGCATAATTCCGATAATATTCGACGCCAAAGTACCTTCGCCAGCTTCCCCTGCCTCAACTTGAAGCGTATCACGAATAAACCTTTTACGGGACGTTCCGAGCAAAACAGGAAACCCTAGATCCTGAATGACATCTAAATGAGCATGCACAAGTAAATTTTGCTCGTAGTTTTTCGCGAACCCAATTCCCGGATCGAGCCAAATATTTTCGGACCTCACTCCAGCTGCTAACGCTTGGTCTACGCTGCGCTGTAAATCACTAGCGACATCCTTCACAACATTTTGATAGCTGGCTTGTTCACGGTTATGGCTAATAATGAGCGGACAACTGAAGCGCGCTGCCACCTCTGCCATCAGCCCATCATATTGCAAGCACCAGACATCGTTAATGATATGTGCACCCGCTGCAAGCGCAGCAGCAGCTGTTTGAGATTTGTACGTATCGATGGAGAGTGGAATATGAGGAAAATGCTGTCGCAACGCTTCGATAACAGGCAGTACGCGAGCTAGCTCCTCTTCTACGGAAATTGGCGTAAAGCCTGGTCTTGTTGACTCTCCGCCAATGTCGATAATATCAGCACCCTCTGCAATTAAGCGTTCTGCGTGCTGAAGGGCTTTATCTACCGAATTATGCTGTCCTCCATCTGAGAACGAATCTGGTGTAACGTTGAGAATCGCCATAATTAATGTGCGATCACCTAACGCTAAGCGTGCATCCTCTGAGAGTTGGTAATCTCTTATATATCGTTGCTTCATGCGTATCCACCTCGACTTTTTACGACATTATTCTTCATTATTCTTCATTAATAAGGAAACTAAATATTTTTTGTGTGCGATTTACGATAAGTCTCAGCCAAGCGCTTCGTTATTGGTCCTGCTTCACCTTGAGATATGATCTGACGCGTTCCATCCAAATCAATAAGCGTCGTTATCGGCACTAGCTCTTGAATGGAATTTGTTATCCAAATCTCTGAGCTTTCTGTCAGCATAGTAAAGCTATAACATCCTTGCTCCACCGTTAAGCCGAGATTCCCTGCTAGCTCTATTACAAATTGCCGTGTAATACCTGGCAATATACCTGTATCGATATGCGGAGTATATAGTCCACCATTATGCACGAAAAATATATTGCTAACAATTCCCTCGGCTAAATAGCCCTGCGTGTTAAGCATTAATCCTTCTGCACCAGCTATCGTACGCTCACCCAAAGCAAGCAACTCTCGTTTAGCGATAATATTGTTCATGTAATGCAGTGACTTAAAGCGGTAGCTGCCCTCTGGCGTATTACGCTTGGTCTCTAGCAGCTGCAAAGCTTTACCACGCGTCCAAGCTTCAATGGACGGGCTGGCAATACTCTTAACCATAATAACCACTGTTGGCTGCTCGTAGTCAGCTAATGGAAGTCCCAGTTCTCCTAGACCACCACTTACCGTTAAACGAACATACGCTTCCTGTAGCTCATTAAGCTGCAGCAGCTGGTCTACGATGCGCTGAACCTCAAGCGCATCTAAACTTAAGACAATGCCTAGCTGCTTGCAGCTAGATGCAAGACGCTCCATATGACGCTCTAATAAGAAGCATTTGCCACTATAGGTACGGAACGTCTCAAATAAGCCTAGACCGTACAAAAAGCCATGGTCATATACGGAGACCATGGCTTCTTTAGCATTCATCATTTGTCCATTAATATAAACAATACTCATGACTTTTCACCATACTCTACAATTAGGCATTAGCGACACGTAACTGCAAAAAGTTCTCCAGCATACGCAAGCCATGCTCTGTAATAATGGACTCAGGATGGAATTGTAAGCCCTCAATCGGATACTCCTTATGACGCAAGCCCATAATTTCACCTGCTTCTGTTTCAGCTGTAATTTCTAAGCAGTCTGGCAATGTTTCACGACGAACAATTAATGAATGATAACGGGTTGCCGTAAATGGAGATGGCAAGCCCTCAAACAATGATTTACCGTCATGATGAATTTGTGATGTTTTCCCGTGCATCAACTGCTCAGCACGAATCACTTCTCCACCAAATGCTTGACCAATCGACTGATGGCCAAGACAAATACCGATAATCGGAATTTTCCCTTTAAAGTGCTCAATTGTTTCCAAGCTAATCCCTGCTTCATTAGGCGAGCAAGGACCTGGTGAAATCATAATATGATCTGGAGCCAACGCTTCAATACCAGCCATATCTATTTCGTCGTTACGCTTAACTACGATTTCTTGTCCTAATTGTCCTAAATATTGCACCAGATTGTACGTAAATGAATCATAATTATCGATTACAAGTATCATTAGATTCTCCTCCTTCATAATGCTTACATGATCTATTTGCTATCACTTTCACTATATTGGATCGCTCTCCATAAAGCCTTTGCTTTATTAAGCGATTCATAATATTCACGTTCAGGATCCGAATCAATGACAATACCAGCACCTGCCTGAATATGTGCTTGATTGTCTGCAACAACAATGGTGCGGATAATGATATTAAATTCCATATCACCGTTATAATCAATCCAGCCGATCGATCCTGTATATGGTCCACGTCGTACAGGCTCCAGCTCCTCAATGATTTCCATCGTACGAATTTTCGGTGCGCCTGTAATCGTTCCACCAGGAAACGTAGCAGCAATAACATCAAAATTATCTTTACCGCTTGCGAGCTGCCCTTCGATTTGCGAAACGAGATGCATGACATGAGAGTAACGCTCGATCACCATTAGCTCGGAAACCTTTACGGTACCGTATGCCGATACTCGACCTAGATCATTGCGCTCAAGATCAACGAGCATAATATGCTCCGCTTTTTCTTTCTCGTTGTTAAGCAGTTCTTCGACAAACAACTCCTCTTCCTCTTGCGTTCTTCCGCGACGACGCGTTCCTGCAATCGGTCTAGTGGCCAGCTTACCTGCTATTTGCTCAACTAACAGCTCGGGTGAAGCCGATACGAGCTGAAACTGCGGCGTTGTAATAAAACCCATATAGGGAGAAGGATTGAATAGCCTTAACCACTCATATAACTCCGCAGGCTTGAAGGAAAGTGGTTTGCTTTGCCGCTGCGATAAATTCACTTGAAATACATCTCCTGCGGCGATATAGGCTTTAATCCGTTCCACTGCGCTCATAAAATCTTCTTTTTGAAATGGCGAGCTTAGCCCTTGCAATTGTTCAATGTCTATGTGTAAGCTCTCTCTATTAATAATTGCTTGCTTGCGAAGACGCTCCTGCTGGGCTTGCTGCTGTCCTTCAAACCATGTCAGCCAGTAATCGACCATACCGCTAGCATGTCCTTCTGCACGCTCGTAGCAAGCTCGCAATTGCCCTTCATTCCAGTCAGCGTTTATCTGACGATGATTGATACAGTACACCGCTTGCTCTTCATGATCAAGCACCCAAACCTCATTCATCCGCATAAACAAATAATCGGGTACGGATAAGTCACGCTCTGCTAGCTTGGGCAACCGCTCAATGCTACGAATAACATCATAGCCCCAAAAGCCAACACAGCCTCCACTGAACTTGGGAGCACCCGCTATACGAGGACTAGTATAAGGCTTCATCCACGCACGTACAATATCAAGCGGCTTTCCCTCTAGTTGCTGCCAAGGCTGCTCATAATCACCATCTTCATGGAAATGAATGACCTGTGCCATATTGCCAGTGCCGTGAACGACACTCTCTGGTGATAGCCCAAGATACGTATATCTGCCCACCTTGCCGCTCTCTAGTACAAAGGCATAAGGCGAGGCATCCTTCCACGCCTCCGTCCATGCAGGTACGTAGCCATAATCTTTAAATTGAAGATCAATCTTACTTATATAAGGGAGGATGGTGTAGCATCCCTCTTGATGCCATCGTTGCCATGCTTCCCAAGACGTTAACATCATTGCAATCCTCCGATCACACTACTTTCGCCTAGTATACAAAACTGCTATGAAAAAATAAAGCTTTATATGTAGGTGTGCCTATTATAACAAGAGAGATGGCAATAAAAAAGTAGAGGAGCGCCGACCTGCAGGCATTCCTCTACTTGTGGTTGTTACTATATTAGTTATCGAAGTTGAAAAGAGGTGTACTTAGGTAGCGCTCACCGTTACTTGGAACGATCGCAACAACACGTTTACCAGCACCTAGCTCAGCTGCAATTTTAAGTGCAGCAGAAATAGCAGCACCAGAAGAAATACCGCAAAGAATACCTTCTTCTTTCGCAGCGCGACGAGCATATTCAAATGCTTCCTCGTTTTCAATTGTAATGACTTGGTCATAAATTTCACGGTTCAAAATATCTGGAATGAAGTTCGCACCGATACCTTGAATTTTATGAGGACCAGGGTTACCACCAGATAGTAGTGGAGAAGCAGCTGGCTCAACTGCAACAACTTTAATGCCAGGGAATGCATTTTTCAATACTTCACCCGCACCAGAGATTGTACCGCCAGTACCGATACCAGCAACGAATGCATCAAGTTTACCGTCCAAAGAGTTGATTGCTTCAACGATTTCCGGACCAGTTGTTTCACGGTGAACTTTAACATTCGCTTGGTTTTTAAATTGTTGTGGCATGAAATAGCTAGGGTTTTCTGCTACTAGCTCTTCAGCTTTACGAACAGCTCCGTTCATACCCTCTGCACCAGGAGTCAAAACAAGGTTAGCACCGTACGCACGAAGTAGGTTACGACGCTCGATACTCATTGTTTCTGGCATAACTAGAATTGCATTGTAGCCTTTCGCAGCAGCTACTAGAGCAAGACCGATACCAGTATTACCGCTTGTCGGTTCAACAATTGTATCTCCTGGTTTAATTAGACCTTGTTGCTCAGCTACTTCAATCATGCTGATCGCAATACGATCTTTTACGCTCGCGCCTGGATTTTGATATTCAAGTTTCACATAAACTTCTGCGCTACCTTCTGGAACTAAACGATTTAAACGAACGAGTGGTGTATCACCGATAAGTTCAGTTACGCTCTGTACAATTCTTGCCATGGAAATGAATCCTCCTTATTCCGACTAAATTAGTTGGCTTTGATATTAATATCTTATCAACTTGCAACATGGTTTGTCAATAGTTAACGTAAACTTATGGAATTATTGTGTAAATTATTTACGTATTACTGTGACATAGTGGTTAAGTAGCTGTTGCTTAAACTCTGCCAATGAACCGACCTGCTCTAATGCCAGCTGCTGCCTCGCCCATTCGCGCTGTTCTTCTGGCGATTTGATGATTTCTGTTTTCTTGCCTAGCAATTGTACAATTGCATAGCCATCTGACAGAGCAATAGGTCCAGCAATAGAGCCAACATCTAGCTTGGCTGCTTCAAGCAGCAGCTCTGCATCAAAAAATGGATCATCGCTCTCGACTTCTCCCAAATTACCGCCTTGTGATGCACTATATGGGTCAAGCGAATACTGCTCTGCCATCTGTGCAAAATCAGCACCTTGACTTAGCTGTTCTACGATTTCATTAGCATGTTCATACGTATCGCTTAATATCCAACTAAGCGACAGCTTAACTTTAGGATCACTATTATGCTCCGCTAAATACTGCTGGATGCTTTCTTCACTTACTTCGATATCATGCGTTGCGATCTTAATGAGCAGCGCATCATCCTCGATGTCGGCCATTACACGTTTATGTGACATGCCAAACTGGGTGTTCATCATTTCAAAGTATTGCTCTTCACTCTCATAGCCCTCTATCGTCTCGGCTAGAGCTCTGCTTAGCTCATCAGCAGTCAATGTGATGCCCTTTTCTTCTGCCGACATTCTAATCGCTTCATGTACGAGCATTTGCTCTAGTGTTTGGTTACCATATAACTCCAGTAGCTCATCAACAAGCTGCTGCTGATAGATTTCCTTATCCGCGATAACAGCGACAACCTCATCCTCACTAGGCTTTTCGCTTTGCAGCTGATTGGCGTCGCCGTCCTTATTGTTTGCTGCAAGATACGGAATATAATGAACCATTACTACGACAGCAAGCGCGGTCATACCAATAGCTTGAACAATTACGGCCATCTTTAACCAATTGTATTTCTTCATTTCAGGTCAATCCTTAATTAAAATGTGGCTTGATCACGTAATTGTTCTAGTTGCTCTTGATCAAAATGATATTTCTCATTGCAATAATGGCAGACCAGTTCAGCTTGGCCTTCCTCATCAATGATTGCTTGTAATTCTTCCTTGCCTACACTAAGCAAGGTTGCACTAACACGTTCACGATCGCATTTACATTGAAAACGCAGCTCAATTTCATCATGAATGACATAGTTATCGCCCACTAGCCATTGAATAATGCCTTCTGGTGTTTCTCCTTGATCAAGTAAACTTGTAACTGGTGGCAGAGCACTAACTGCTGCTTCCAGTCGATCAAGATCTTCATCGCTAAGTCCAGGCAGTACTTGCACAATAATACCACCAGCGTGCAGAACAGAATTATCCGCATCCACTAGTACTCCAACTCCAACTGCAGAAGGAGTTTGCTCGGACACCGTAAAGTAATAAGTAAAGTCTTCTCCCAGCTCACCAGAAATAATCGGCACATTGCCTCGATAAGGCTCCTTCAAGCCAAGATCCTTCGTTACATAGATATTACCTGTCGTACCAACCGCACCCGCAACATCAAGCTTGCCCTGTGCATTGCTGCCATGATGAGCACGTGGATGATCAACATAACCTCTAAGCTCACCCTCAGCATTAGCGTCAACGACGATTTGACCAATCGGGCCATCACCCTTAACTTGAATCGTCAGACGCTCCTTTCCTTTAAGCATAGCTCCCATCATCGCAGCAACTGCAGTTGTTCGTCCTAATGCTGCTGTTGCCGTTGGAAACATGTCATGACGCTGACGCATTTCTTCAACAATATTGGTGATACGTGTAGCAAACACGCGCAGCTTGCCATCCCACGCCGTGCCACGTACTAACACATCCTTCTCTGACATCTCATCACTCCTGATTCCGTTCATATATAATCCGAAGTCCCTCTAACGTTAACATAGGGTCTACTTCTTCAATTGTTTCCGATTCCGAATAAATTAAATCTGCTAATCCGCCTGTAGCAATGACGCGTGGCTGAACCTGGAACTCTTTCTTAATCCGATTAACAATGCCGTCTACCTGACCGACATACCCGTAAATGATACCCGCCTGCATCGATGCAACAGAATTGCGCCCTACGACGCTTTTTGGTTTAGTTAGCTCAATCCGCGGCAGCTTAGCTGCACGTTGATATAAAGCTTCCGTAGAGATGCCGATCCCAGGCACAATTGCCCCGCCTAAGTAATTGGCATCAGCATCAATATAATCGAAGGTTGTTGCCGTACCAAAATCGACAACGATAAGAGGTGAACCGTACTTTTCAATCGCTGCTACAGAATTAACAATACGATCAGCGCCAACCTCACGCGGATTTTCGTAACGAATGTTCAGCCCAGTTTTAACTCCTGGACCAACGACAAGCGGAGACTTTTTCAAATACTTTACACAAAGCTGCTCCAGCAAGCCCATTAAAGGTGGCACAACCGATGAAACAGCCACTCCTTCGATGCTATCCAACGAAAGACCAGCATACTGAAATAAATTATGAATTTTGATACCATATTCATCGACAGTCCCTGAACGATCCGTGCTAATCCGCCAATGATGTAAGAGATCTTTACCTTGATATATGCCAAGTACGATGTTTGTATTTCCAACATCAACTACTAAAATCATGTAGATGGTCCACCCTTCTTCTCATTCAAGTCTAAACTGATGTCCAGCGCCTGAAAAGAATATGTTAGGCCACCAACAGATATGACGTCCACGCCTGTCGCAGCCTTCTCATAAATGGTATCCAGTGTAATGCCACCAGATGCTTCTACTATAACATGTGGAGATTGTGCTTTTATATACATTACGGCATCTTTCATGACTTCATTCGCCATATTGTCGAGCATAATAATGTCCGCTCCTGCAGCAAGCGCTTCTTGGATTTGCTCCATAGATTCCGTCTCCACCTCGATTTTCATCGTATGTGGAATACGCTCGCGCGCTGCCTTCACCGCAGCTGTTATGCCACCAGCACCCTTAATATGATTATCCTTAATCATTACGGCATCATAGAGACCATAACGATGGTTATGCCCGCCACCAACACGCACAGCATACTTCTCTAGCATGCGATGACCTGGCGTCGTTTTTCTTGTATCAACTAAGCGTGTCGACAATCCTTGCAAGGCATCAACATACTGCTTTGTTTTCGTAGCAATCCCCGATAAGCGCTGCATTAGGTTAAGCGCCAAACGCTCTCCCATCAGCAAGCTTCTTGTGCTGCCTTCTACCTCAATAATGACGGTGCCCTTATCGACATAGTCACCATCATTAACAAATGCCTTAAATTGTAATGACGAATCTACTATTTGAAATACTAGTGCAGCAACGGGAATACCAGCAATAACTCCTGAATCCTTCATATGAATGATTGCTTTAGCTTGAGAGCTTGCAGGAATTGTCGTTTCCGTCGTAATGTCACCATTGCCGATATCTTCAGCAAGCCAGTTGCGAATTTGATCCTTCAATTCTTTGCTATAGCCACCTGTCGTCCACTCAAACATGTTGAATCCACCCTTCCAATTGCCCTTGATTTCGATTCATGATGGTATGCTTACTCCAATTATCATCATCTCGCTGTGGAAAGTCTACGCGATAATGCCCGCCGCGGCTTTCTTCACGATAAAGGGCTGAGGTTGTCGTTAACAAGGCGCAGGTTAGCATATTGGCAAATTCAAACTCTGCACGCTCCTCCAGCACTGTATCAAATATCGAGCGCTGGCGGCTAAGCTCCTCTAACCCCTTCTGCAGTCCATCACGATGACGCTTCAAGCCAGCATAGCGAACCATTACCTTTTGCAGCTTAAGCCGACGCTCAACAAATGGCTGCATCGCATGCGGCTGACGGTTGCCTCTGTAGACAATATTCGGAACATGATCAATCGTTGTAAGTGTAGCGATGCGATCAACAATTCGCTTCCCGAATACAATCGCCTCTGACAAAGAATTGCTTGCAAGTCGATTCGCCCCGTGAACCCCAGTAGAAGAAACTTCGCCGCAGGCAAATAATCGCGAAATATTCGTCTCACCATTAAGATCCGTCTGTACACCACCCATTAAGTAGTGCATCGCTGGTGCGACAGGAATCCAATCCGTTGTTAAATCTAGTCCATAATCAAGACAGTATTTATAGATCGTCGGAAAACGATGCTTAATCATTTCAGGTGCTTCATGGGTAATATCAATATAGACAAAAGTCGACTTCGTCTCTTCCATCTCACTTACGATGGCACGTGCGACGATATCGCGAGGAGCAAGCTCCAATCTTTCGTCGTATTTCTCCATAAAGCGCTCGCCTTTAATATTTCGCAGAATGGCACCTTCGCCTCGCACTGCCTCTGAAATTAAAAAGCGAGGAGCCCCAGGATAGCATAGTGCCGTTGGATGAAATTGAACAAACTCCATATCGCGAACCGTTGCGCCAGCACGGTAGGCCATCGCCACACCGTCGCCTGTTGCTACTTCAGGATTTGTAGTATAACGATAGAGTTGCCCTGCTCCGCCTGAGCATAGTACGGTTGCTTTTCCACGTAAAAACAGCCTCTCTCCATTATCCTTCTGAACAATTGCACCGTAGCAAACATCATTATCTGTTACAAGATCAATAATAAAGTGGTTATCCCAAACCTCGATATGTGGTGAAGCGATCGCCTTTTCTGATAGAGCACGAACGATTTCATAGCCGGTCGCATCGCCATTCGCATGGAGAATACGGCGCTGACTATGAGCTCCTTCCTTCGTTAACGCATATTCACCATTTTCCGTATCAAACTGCGTCCCTAGCTGAATAAGATGCTCTACGCCCATTGGCCCTTCATGCACAAGCACATCAACAGCCTCGACATCGCATAGCCCAGCTCCAGCAATTAGCGTATCCTGCAAATGATACTGTGGTGAATCATCGTCAGAAATAACAGCAGCAATTCCGCCCTGTGCATAGCGTGTATTACTATCTAGCAATGATTTTTTAGTAACCATCACAACTTTAGAAGTTTCGCTAGCACGTAGCGCAGTAAACAGTCCTGCAATACCTGCACCGATAACAATGACATCGGTATCGACGATTGGCATCGCTTGAAGATCAATATCAACTAAATATTTAGGTATCACCGTTGTACCCTCCGTATATTCCCTACAGAATAGGAATAACGCATGCTACTATTTAACTAGTAGCATGCGCTCCAATGATTGACGCGCCTGATCTGCGATATGAGTTGGCACATAAATTTGAGGCTGCATTGTTTCTAAACATTTGACCAGCTTCTTCAAATTATTCACTTTCATATTAGGACAAACTAGATATTTAGATGCAAAGTGGAACTGCTTGTTCGGGCTGTCTAGACGAAGTTGATAACCTGTTCCATCCTCTGTTCCAACAATAAACTCCTGACAAGGAGATTCCTTACAATATTTAATAATCGCAGTCGTGCTTCCTACGAAGTCTCCTAACTCTACTACTTCTGGACGGCATTCAGGATGAACAACAAACTGTGCATTTGGATATTTTGCTTTCATCTCTTCGACATCTTTAACGGTTAACATATCATGCGTGTTGCAATAGCCTTCCCATATAATCATCTTCTTGTCTGTATGCTGTTGAACATAATGACCAAGATTTTTATCTGGCACCCAAATCACTTCATCGCCTTCAACAGAATTCACTACTTTTACCGCGTTAGCAGATGTACAGCAAATGTCTGTTTCCGCTTTAATTTCTGCAGATGAATTAATATAGGTTACAACTGTTGCATTAGGATGCTGCGCTTTCAGCTTACGCAAGCCATCAACATTAACCATATCTGCCATCGGGCAGCCTGCACGCTCGTCAGGAATAATAACGGTTTTGTTAGGTGCTAGTATTTTTGCGCTTTCCCCCATAAAGTGAACGCCACAAAAAACAATCGTTTCTGCATCCGTTTGTGCAGCCTTTTGCGCTAGCAAGAAGGAATCCCCTCTAAAATCTGCTACCTCTTGAATTTCATCGCGCTGATAATAATGAGCTAATATAATGGCATTACGCTCTTTCTTCAATTCCATCAAGCGTTCACGCAATAGGCGATTTTGTTCCTGCTTGCGTTCAAGCGCTAAAGTTTCCACAATAATCCTCTCCTTACGAAGGCAGTAGTTAACATATCCATGAGTAACGACTTTGTGAAATCATGCACTTACTTTGGGAGTCGCTACCGTAGTATTCAAATGATTGTGAACATTTGCTAAATGATTCAAGATTAAATTTACATGTGTTGTTGCCACATGTCAATGGAATTGAGAGCAAATGTTCATCGATATGTAATAAAAAATTCAAATATTAAAAAATAAGCTGTATTGTTAGCCTATTCCAGCTTCCAATACAGCTTATTTCAGATCATTTATTGCTAGTCACGAGAAGAAATTATTCTTTCTTTTCGTCATTGTTATTACGTTGTTCGTCAACGATTTCTTGCTCTGCTGTCGGCTCGTCTTGCTCACGCTTTTGAATACGAACCTTCACATCGCCAATCTCGTCAACAATCGCCTCGCTTGTTGTTACTTCAGCAGTTGTTGCTTCAGTAGCAGCTGCTCCATTGCTAGAGCTTCCATTGGAGCCGCCGTTATTACCACCGCGTGAGAATGCCTCAGGCAATTCACCTGTCGTGATCAACGATTTAATTTGCTCGATTTCAAGTGTTTCCACGTCAAGCAATGTATTCGCGATCAGATGCATTTCTCTGCTCTTCTCTTGCAATAGTTTTTTCGTACGCTCGTAGCAGCTATTAATAATGGTTTGCATCTCTTGGTCAATTTCGTAAGCGATTTGATCAGAGTAGTTCTGCTCATGACCTAGATCGCGACCTAAGAACACTTGACCTTGAGAGTTACCAAACTGCATTGGTCCGAGACGGTCACTCATCCCGTATTCCATAATCATGCTGCGAACGATACCTGTTGCTTGCTTAAAGTCACTGTATGCGCCTGTTCCGATTTCACCAATAAATAGCTCCTCAGCAACACGACCTGCTAGCAAGCCACATACACGATCGAGCAATTCATTTTTCGTTACAAGCATACGGTCTTCCTTAGGAAGCATGATAACATAACCACCAGCGCGTCCACGCGGAATAATGGTTACTTTGTGAACTTGGTCGGCATGCTCTAAGAAATAACCAGCAATCGTATGTCCAGCTTCGTGATAAGCAACGATACGCTTCTCACGATCACTAATGACACGGCTCTTCTTCTCTGTACCAACGATAACGCGGTCAATTGCATCATCGATATCAACCATGTTGATTTCTTTTTTGTTACGGCGTGCAGCAAGCAATGCCGCTTCGTTCAACAGGTTTTCAAGGTCTGCACCACTGAAGCCTGTTGTACGCTTCGCAATAACATCTAGCTGTACTTCACTCGTAAGCGGCTTATTGCGCGCATGGACTTTAAGTACCGCTTCACGACCTTTAACGTCAGGACGGTCAACTGTAATTTGACGGTCAAAACGACCTGGACGTAGTAACGCAGGGTCAAGAATATCTGCACGGTTTGTTGCAGCGATAATAATGATTCCTTCGTTCGCTCCGAAACCGTCCATTTCAACTAGCATTTGGTTAAGTGTTTGCTCGCGCTCATCATGACCGCCACCAAGACCTGCACCACGCTGACGACCTACAGCATCAATCTCGTCAATAAAGATAATACAAGGTGCATTTTTCTTTGCGTTCTCAAACAAGTCACGTACACGAGATGCACCGACACCGACAAACATCTCTACGAAGTCAGAACCTGAAATACTAAAGAATGGTACGCCCGCTTCACCTGCAACGGCACGTGCAAGCAAGGTTTTACCTGTACCTGGAGGACCAACTAGCAATACGCCTTTTGGAATACGAGCCCCCACCATATTAAATTTACGAGGATCCTTTAAGAAGTCTACTACTTCAACAAGCTCTTGCTTCTCTTCGTCCGCACCCGCAACATCTTGGAACGTTACACGTTTTTTCTCCTCATTGTAAAGCTTAGCACGGCTCTTACCAAAGTTCATTACTTTGCCGCCGCCACCTTGCGCTTGATTCATAAGGAAGAAGAATAAGATAATTATCAGCACGAACGGAATAATTGTAATTAAGAAATTCGTCCAGAAGCCCGCTGTCTTCATCTTTTCGTAATCGAGCTCAAAGTTATACTGCTGCCTTAATTCTTCTATCTGGTCTAGCGAAGCTACCCCAGCTCGTGAAGTAAAGGTTTGACTACTACCATCAGCAGGAGCATCCTTATACTTACCAGTTACTAAATAGGACTGATCTTCATACTTTAAGGTCAGCTCTGCAACCTTATCTGATTCAATCGCTGTAATTAGCTGATCGAATCTGATCTGTGAAGAAGATTCACCTGTGTTACTAATGTAGTTATAGATCCCTATCGTAACTAAAAAAATAATTAAATAATAACCTGTATTACGGATGAACCGTTTCATCCCCTACCTCCTCTCAGACGCTTAAAATATTTTACCATAGCATGACTTTCCATCACAATAGAGGTTGCCCGGAGACTACATGCGAGGTTTATGAATACACTTCCGGCTTCAAAACGCCGATAAATGGAAGATTGCGATATTTCTCTGCATAATCAAGCCCATAACCTACGACAAACTCGTCTGGTAGTGTGTAGCCCTTATAGTTTGGCTGCAAATCTACAGAACGTCGAGCAGGCTTGTCAAACAATGTGGCAACCGTTACTGATGCCGCATTACGATGCTCTAATACATCGATTAAATAGCTCAGTGTTAAGCCGCTGTCAATTATATCTTCTACAATTAATACGTTACGACCTTCAACGGAAACATCCAAATCTTTAATAATTTTTACAACGCCAGATGATTTCGTTGATTGCCCATAGCTAGACACGGCCATAAAATCAATTTCAAGCGGAATTTTGATCTGCTTCACAAGGTCTGACATAAAAATAAAAGCACCCTTCAGAATACAGATAACGAGCGGATTACGACCTTCAAAATCCTTCGTAAGCTGCTCTCCAAGCTCCTTCACCTTTAGTGCAATTTCTTCTTCGCTATATAATACTTTTTCAATATCGTTTAACAACTGTGAACCTCCTACACTTAACTATGTTATGTTCATAAACTGTCTTCATTCCTACTGTTGTTCAACGTATGGCTCGCACTCAAGATGCAGCAGCCAATCTGTACCTTCGTTAACAAGAGCAACCGATGATCGACGAATACCAGGCAACCATATCACCTCACCAGTACCATCAGCAATAATAGGGTAAAGATCTCGCTGAGATGCTGCGATTTTGGCATCTACGAACATATCTTGCACCTTTTTCGTACCCTTTAACCCTAATACTTGCATACGATCTCCACTTTTTCGCCCACGAATGACTAGCGGCATCGTTAGCCTTGCAACATCAAAGACGGCCTCATACTTGGAACGCAGTTGAGGCTGTTGCTGTTTGTCTATGATACGGGCATTGATGCTCCAGTCTCCATATCGCAGCTCACAAGGCAATTGCTCTTGATCTACAAGTAAAGGTGCTACAGAGAAGCTTGCATTTTCATAGTCCTTAATATGTACAAATCTTAATTGTTCATATTCGCGCACACAAATCAAGCCAGCGCCTACGTCCAAGCGACTTACGCTTTTTGTGTCGTGCAGCGACATTGCTCTTATTCGTTCGATACCTTCAAACGATACAACATCTTCTTGCGACAGATAACTTAATATTAGTTTAATCAGTCTCCTTTGTAAAGCAATGGGCTCGGCATTCAGTATACCACAATCTACGACATAACTATTTCCAGTTTTAGTAACCATTTGAACAAAACGCTGCTGGCATAGTTGTTGTAGCCACGCCTCCTCCTCGCCTGCAATATCAGCGAGCCTGCATAGGGAGGACACAAGCTGCGGATTAAATCGCTCAAGCTGAGGAATGACATCAAGCCTTAGCACATTCCTTTGGTAGTACCTGCTCTGGTTACTGCTATCCTCTAGATAAGGAATTCCTTCCTCTTGACAGTATACCATTAGCTCATTCTTTCTCATACGTAGCAGAGGTCGAATTAGTTCCACGTTTTTTTCGTTTCGTTGCTGAACAATTCCTTTAAGTCCAGCTATTCCTGTGCCGCGTAATACATGCATCAGCACCGTTTCAGCTTGATCATCGGCATGATGTGCTAGCGCAATAGCTTCTGCATCATATTTTGCCGCTACCTCATGAAAAAATTGGTATCTGCGCGTGCGTGAAGCGGCCTGACTGTTTTCTTTAGTATGCTGTAAATATTGAGGCATATTCAATTCAGTTATTTCCAGTACAATGCCTTGACGTTGGCAGAAATCCCGCACTAGCTCTGCTTCAGCCGCCGACTCTTCAATGCGAAAACCGTGATTGACATGAGCGGCAATGAGCGTCAGCTCTGTTGCTTGTGCCAGACAGTGCATTACATGTAGCAAGGCCATGGAATCTACACCGCCTGATACAGCTACAACAATGGTTGCTTTCTTGCTGTGCAAGCCACTTTCCACCATTACTGCATGTACTTCTTCAATAATACTCATGCTATTCACCCTTTAATTTAGTAACCCAGTATAATCCAATACATAGAGTGAAGCCGATGCTGCCAACGAAATTAATGAGACGGCAATAATAATTTTCAGCCAACGAGGAGTATGCTTTTGCTTCATAAGCGGCTTACGCTGATGGGCAAGCATTCTCCATTGTTCCGCCGCATCCTTACTACTAGAAAAACTCCCTTTAAATGCTTTCTCTAGCCAATTTGCATATGGCTTAAGCTGTGGCGTTTCCGTAACCAGCTCCATCAACTCTACAGCTGAGCGATTTTGTGGCAATAGCCCCTTGGAAAGCTGATGCAGCTTCTGAGGGGCAAATAAATGAAGGCATAGGATGGCGAAGGAAAACAGATCGTACTGAGCGTCAGCGCTACGAGAGCCGCAGTTCCAGTAACCACGATCATAGATTTCAGTAAACTGTTTCACACCCTTGCCGATTAGCGTAGCTCCACCGAAATCAATTAGCTCTACTTCTCCATATTGTCCAACAATAATATTTTCTAGCTTTAAATCACCGAATACCCAGCCAGCTCGGTGCAGCTCCTCCAAACATCGGAGCAGATGAAGCGCTACGAGCGGAAACCATTCATAGCCATGTAATTGCATATAGCTAACGATGTTTGTGCCTTTAATATAGCGCATCGTATAAAATGGAATCTCCTTGCCTTCAGGCGTAATCCAATCATCGACGTCTTTAAGATAGGAGCTTTGCGAGCTATTGTATTCCGACAATGCTTTTAAAGCGTTGATCTCAGATTGTAAATCAACGGTGCTTTGTCCGATTTTCATCGCATACCATTGCCAATCCTTGGACACTAAAAAAACTTTCCCGTTGGCACCTTCACCGAGCAGGCGCTCTACTCGATAATGTCCTTGCTTCCACTTGCCTACAATAAGACTGCCTTTTTTGATCGGAAGTTTAAACGACGTCGTCACCGAGCATCCCATCCATTTCTGTTTCGCGCAATGACTTACTTTCAATAAAATGCTCTACAACCTTCATTAAGGCAGGTCCCGTTGGTGTCGTTCCGCTCATATGCAGCTTAGGAAAAATAGAATGAACGCCATTCAAATGCGTTGTCCAGTCCAGATCCATTACGCAGTCCTCTTGCTTGGAGCCAGGGAAATGAAATACCGAAATTTCACTTTTACCCGCACGTGCTTGCAGACTTAGCATAAGATCATGGATCGACTCCTCGACGGAAGCAAGCTTCGGTCGCATACTTGCACTAGCATCTATTAATAACGCAACTTGTAGACTGCTAGTCTCCGTAAGCTCATCCATTACCTGTACAACTTCACCACGCTTCTCGGGTGGTAATGCTTCAATAGAATCATTGCCAAGCACAGCCTGCAGCTCGCGTTGCACAGCCAATTGAATCGTCTGCACAACCGTTTTACGCGTCATCATCTGAACGGTTTGGGCGAGCTCCTTCGCTTGCACCAATCTGCTAATGCCACCCCCAGCTCTAGCAATCTCATGAATCTCTGAAGCACCGTATTCACCAAGCTCACCGTGATCAACGACTCCTACAACATTCACTGCAATGCCCTCTGACTTTGCGTGAGCAGCGGCAACGATCGGGCTCATGCCTACATTAGAACAACCATCGGTAATTAAAAGAATTTGCTTCAATGCAATCTCCTCCTTATCTTTGCAATCCGTAATAGAATGTAGAAAGAAATCTAGTCTATTACTAGCATTGCCTAATAAAAGGAAGATTAACCCTATCAAATCTACGTAATATTATACATGAGTTGACGTTCAGAATGCTAATTCTTGTGCTATCAAGACGCAGATTAGCCCTTTATAGCCTTTTGGCGTTCAAAGGCTAAAAAGGGCTATCATTAACATCCTGTAATTTTGTTAGCTGGCGCTTTTTTTACGCTCAATTTTACCAACTCCTGGCCATTTAAATGTAGCCCATTGCGGCACATAACGATCAATTCTCGTCACAAGCACCGTCATATCATCATGAATTTCTCCTTCATGGAAACGGACCACAGTATCCAGTAAGCTATCAGCTATTTCTTGAGGGTCGTTACTGCGTAACTCATTAATCACTCGCTTCATCCATAGCTCCTTATTGACGGCATAGCCTGGCGCATCATATATGCCATCGCTCATCATAATTAATAAATCACCAGCCTGAAGCGGCATATGAATGAAATCAACATCGATCTCTTGAATAATGCCAATCGGCAGGTTGCTAGCTACAATCGGGATCACCTCATTCCCTCGTTTAATAAAGCTTGGCGTCGAGCCAATTTTCAGAAATGTTGTATCTGCAGAATATAGATCGATAATCGCTAGATCAACTGTTGCGTACATCTCTTCAGGCGAGCGCAGCAGTAATATAGAATTGACCGACTTCACAGCCAGCTGCTCATTCATTCCAGATTGCAGCAGCTGCTGCAGAATACTCAGTGCCGCACTGCTTTCTTGACGAGCACGCTCACCATTCCCCATTCCGTCGCTAATCGCAACTGCAAATTTTCCACTGTCCAGCTCCAGCATGCTAAAGCTGTCTCCCGACAATAAATCTCCTCCCTTTGCTACGCCAGCGACACCAATATCCACTTCAAATTGTTTAGCTGAGGCAAACACTGCACGCTGCAGCTCATTATGTGGTGAAATTGCCCCTTCACTGCGCACGGTAATATTTTCACCAAGAATTTCTGTCAAAAGCGGGGCGATAATTTTACGACATTCCTGAAATCCTTGCTCAAACGTATGCTGAATTTCAATTTCTACATTGCCTACCTCCAAACTAATAATGTCGATGCTATAAATAGATAAGCCTAACGCCTCCACTGCCTCCTTAATTTGCTCCTCCTGACTGTGTAGGGCTTGTCCCTCTCGTTTAATTTCTTGAGATAAATCCTCCATAACTTGCGATACGCCGAGCAGCTGATCGGCTACTAAGCCCTTCAGCTCGTGCAGCTGACGCTGCCATTTATAATTCAACTGATGAAGCTCATATTGATGACGCATCGCTTGTTGCACCTCCTGCACATGCACGCAATGGCTTTGCCATGCTTTAGGCGGCTCCTTCAGCCCGCGCTGATCAGCTTCCATACTGTTCATCATTTCACTCATCATTTTGCGCGTTTGAAACAGCTTATCTCCCCAGCATGTCTTTTGACGATGGCAATTTGCGCAGCTTTCCTCTGCTACCGCTTCCATAAATTGCGTTACTTGCTCCTCATGCGTAATCTCCTTTTCCGTACCGTAGTTAGGATAAAAGCTGTTGGATAGCGCCTTAAACATATCTGAGAAATGCAATACCCGTGATGCCGTTGCATTGCGAATATGCTTGGCATACTCATAATGTGACTTTGTATTTTCAACCGAGCCAGGTACGTACTTACTAATCGCCCCGATCATGCCACGCGGCGTTAGCAACAGCATTAGCGCCGCCAGTGATGATTCCCATACTGAGGTAAACATCTGCTCCTGGCTCCCAATATAAACTGTCAGAATCGTTGAGCCTAGCAGTAAGCCGAATGCCGCACCCATCTTGCCCCCTTCACGCAGCAAGCCTGCAAGTAAGCCTGCAAAGGCAAGCACCCCGATTTGCAGAACGGCACTAAAATCTGCCAGGCTAATAACAAGACCTGCGATCACTCCGACCGTTGCACCTAGTGGCGCACCACCCGCTACCGCAAAGATTAGCAGCATATAACGTGACAGCACATGCTCAACTGAAATATCTTGAACGGACCAGCCCACCGTTCCAGTCATGACACAAGCAAGCAGAATCATGACACATATAATTTCTTCGTTTCTTAATTTGGATGATTTACGAGTTAATGTGATAACAGGCATGGCATGAATAAACACTAGCGTAAGAACAAATGCAAGTCCTGCCTCTATAAACACCATCATGAGGATATACCAATCAACCGTATTGCCGATAAAGGCGTGGAATAGCTGAACTAAAATAACGGAGGTAAATACGATCAGCGGAATTTTAGAAACCGATACTTTTTCAAACGCTTGCAGACCTCGAAACAATAAATAGACGACGAGCAACTCTAACGCTAGCCATAGTGGAGCTGGCTTAACGGCAAGCATGCTGCCGAGCACAATCGCAATTCCAGTGAAAAAAGCAAGATCTCTACGCATGAAATAAATAACAGCAAAGTACGCAACGGCAAATGACATTAACGAGTCTAATATAACAGCTCGTCCAAGTAAAAATGCTAAACCTACAAGTATAATGTGCCACTTCTTGCCCTCTATTAACTCGTACGTAGCCGACATCCATTTGTTTTGCATTAGTCGCTCACTTACATTTACTCGCATTAGTACACCTTCACTTTTTTTCATCTCTACACCACCATCACTTATTTTCCTTGCTTACATGCCCTGCATGTCCTCCTCTTTCTCGCAATAGTCCACCTCTCTATTGCGTTAAACTCTATTACAAAGTTAATCGGTACTAGCTTTGCCAATAGAGCTGCTCTCTTGTGTTCCCCATTATAGTAGTTATCGCAAACAATTTTTGTCAGATAACGTAGCCAGACAAGAAGTTTTTTCCGACAAAAATTCAGCCCTCGCAACAGCTGTCGGAATGATGGCAATCCCAGCTATACTAAGGGATTAAACCTTACGTCGTAGGGCTAGACCTGTCTTTCTGCTTGTCGGATGCATGGCTAATTTTATGGCGAATGAGCAGGAGTTACGAACGCACATGGTGAAAAGTGACTGAAAGTTTTTGTTCTAAAGAGCTCTCGACATCATCCTTTGCAAGACATCGTAAGTATTGCGACCATCGTAAGGGTTGCATAATTTAAAGCACAAAAAAAGCAGAGCAATCATATGCTCTGCTTGTTATATTTGGATTAACGTAGCCGTTACATGCGCTTAGCGCCACGGCCTCCGCGTTTGCCTTCAGTATTCTTTTTCAAAGATGAAATGCGCTCTTCACTATCCTTTAAGAACTTAGACACTTTATCCTCAAATGAAGTTTTATTGTTTCCTGGCTTACCAAAGCCCTGCTTGTTGAATGGACGTCCTCCCCGCTCGAAGGAACCACCGCCACCAGAACGATTAAATCTTTCACCACTATTTCCACCTGAATGATGAGAGTGAGAAGATGGAGCTTGCTCTCCTGCTGGACGTTCAACAGCTTGTTTAATCGAAAGGCCGATTTTACCATCCTTGTCCACATTAATTACTTTCACTGTAACAACATCATCAATTTTCAGATGATCCTTAACGTCCTTGACGTAGTTATCAGCGATCTCAGAAATATGAACCAGCCCAGTGACTCCTCCGGATAAATCTACAAACGCTCCGAAATTTGTAATACCTGTCACTTTTCCTTCTAATTTGGCGCCCACTTCAATTGCCATAAAATAAAATGTTCCTCTCTTAAAGTATTATTAAGTTCTCTTACTAGGTTGGAAGCTAATAAGAGCTTATATCGTGATTATAACCGAAGGAACGAAATAAGGTCAACAGACAGGCATCTCGGTTACTCACTAAAAATTTGCTGTTCTCCCTCTTTTAGCATTCCTTGCTCCTTCGTTGCAAGCTGACTCATATATTCAGGATCATTAAGCAGCATCACATCATTTTGCAGCCCCTCAATCTCCTGCTGTAAGTCATTGCGCTCACTTTGAAGCGTCATCAGCTTTTCATTTAAGCTGTCCCGTTGATTCATTTGGTTAATTAAGGTGTAAACCGCCCACCCTGCAAATGCAATAATGAGAAATAACAATATTTTAAGTCTGCGCTTAGTTGCAGCTTGTACAGTTTTTGTTTGCTCCATCTGTTACTTCCTCCTTAGCCACGACGGCAGCTTATTGCTAAGCATCTGCCACGATTTGCGTAGCCTATCGCCAATGCCAAGTTTGTTCCAGTAGGGAGTTAGCAGTTTCTTCAATGGCTTTGTCAATGGCGACAATAGCCATAGCAGCAATTTGATGATAGGACGAAGTAATTGTAGCACAATTTTGCCAATTCCAATAGTGATCTTAGTCCCAAGATTAACAAAATATAATAACACTGTCCAAATAAACAGCAGCGGCTTAACAATTACATAATGAAAAATATTAATGACCAGCGCTACTAGCCACTTCACTGCTGCGATCAACCATAACGTCAGCTTTACCGTAAACTGACTAAATAACCAGTAATAAAGCAATGCCCCGATAGCTAGTCCGATAAATACATATGCACGTACCTCGCCACTATTACTTACATATAGCATTCTAAATACGAGAATAGCCGAGACAATCCAATATGCTAAGTCAAGCAGCGATAGGGTCCAACGAGGGAATTTCAGCTCGGATGACACAACGCGGTAGCCATCAAACAAAATTCCCATCCCAATGCCTGACATAAGCATAACTCCTAGCGTTAGCCATTGAATACTTAAACTCATCGAAACAGCTTACCTAATATGCCCTTGCCTTTATTGGCAGTTGTTCCATCAGAATAGGCGAGTGATTGAATCATACCTTCTATCGCTACTAACCCTTGCTCAAGGCTTAAATGCTTCATATGCAAATTATGACCTGTAACCGTCAGCATGCCTAGCTCCGTATTAAGCAAAAATAGCTGGCTGTCAAAGCTTTCGACCTTCGTTACCCCGGTAAGCTCTAGCAGCTTGCGATTGATCAGCTTAAGCTCCTGCTGCTTCGGCTTCTTGTGCAGTTCCGACATAGACTCGTCCTCCACTCCATTAATTTCATTACTTTAACGTATGGAGAAGAGTCGAGGTTTAGAACAGCATTGCAATAAAAAAGAGCAGACGCCGTAGCAGTCTGCTCTCTTACTGTCTATTCCCACTCAAGAAGGTTTTCTTTCGCTCGAGCTTCCTCTTTCAACAAGGTATACATCTCGGCAGCTTCATCCTTACGCGAAGTTTCGGCAATACGCTCTACTCTTACCGTTACGATCTTTTGACCGTATTGGATTTGCAGCTCGTCACCAACCTTCACAGAACTGCTTGCCTTAGCCTCGCGACCATTAATCCAAACTCGCCCTTGCTCGGACACATCCTTCGCTACCGTACGACGCTTGATTAGTCGAGATACCTTGAGAAACTTATCGAGTCTCATTATCTTACTTAATCGCTTCTTTCAACTTGTTACCAGCTTTGAATGCAGGTACAGTTGATTCAGGGATATTAATATCTTCACCAGTTTGCGGGTTGCGACCTACACGACCAGAACGTTTGCGAGTTTCAAACGTACCAAAGCCAATTAGTTGTACTTTGTCGCCATTAGACAGCGCTTCTGTTACTTCAGCAAGAAAACCGTTGATTACAGTTTCAACATCACGTTTAGTTAGTCCATTTTTTTCAGAAATGTTATTAATTAGATCTGTCTTGTTCATTTCTTATATTCCTCCTGACAATAGTTACGTAGTATAGGGCTAGCGCCATTTAGTGAGGCTCAGTATGTATGTTCTGTTCTCACGAAGATTAATAATTCAACTAAAGTTTACAAAATCCTTCTTGCTTCTATTAAAAATTTACAAGATTTGCTGAAATAGCGGTGATTTTGACGACTTTGAACTATTATTAGTCTTTAAGAACTACTAAAATTTCAAAGCTAGCTTCAAAAGTAGCTTTGAAATTTTGTTGTTAGCTCATCTTCTTGGCTTCTTCCCACCATTGGTCCATCTCTATTAAATCAGTATGGTCAAAGTCCTTGCCATTTATACGAAGCTGCTCTTCAATATATTGAAATCTAGCTTTAAATTTAAGATTCGTACGTGCTAGAGATTCCTCTGGATCTGCTTTAATAAATCGAGAAGCATTAATGACAGCGAATAATAGATCGCCTAGCTCAGACGCCTGCTTATCCACATCTCCGTTAGCGAGCTCAGCCTTCAGCTCATCTAGCTCTTCTGAAATTTTGTTAAGTACAGGTTCAATTTCATCCCAGTCGAATCCAACCTTAGCCGCCTTCTTCTGCAGCTTATATGCAGTAAGTAACGCAGGTAAATCCTTTGGAATTCCATCAAGCACAGAAGGACGTTTCGCAGCAATGCCTTTCTCTTCCTGCTCCTTAGCCTTCATTGCTTCCCAGTTGCTTAAAGCATCCTCTGCATCGCTTGCTTTATGTTCACCAAACACATGCGGATGACGATAAATGAGCTTTTCGTTTAATGTCTGTAATACATCATACACGGAGAAGCTTCCTAATTCCTCTTCCATCTGGCTATGCAGCATAATTTGCAACAATACATCACCAAACTCCTCCTGCATACCCTGAGGATCATCACCGTCAATGGCCTCTAGCGCCTCATATAGCTCCTCAATAAAGTTTTTACGGATTGATTGATGAGTTTGCTCCATATCCCACGGGCAACCGCCAGGACTGCGTAAAATCCGTACGATTTCATGTAGACGGTCAAATGTACGATTACGTAAGGCGTCGTCAGTAGAACGCGGTACATAAATAATCGATAAGTTGTGATAGCCTTGAATGCGATCTAATTCATAAATCGGTAGCTTAATGATTTGCTGCTGCCCTTGTACACCTAGCGCATGGCCTACGATCACTTCATAATCATCAGGATAGCGCTCCATCAACGCTAGCTTCACATCAGAAGCGGTGTATTGATCATACACCTGACCGATAATCGTATGTAGCTGTGGCTGCAGGAGTGACGGCTGCAAGTCAGCTGCATCAAGCAAGCTAAAGCCTTCGATCGGATCAAACTGTAACGCGCTAAATGCGGCATCTAGAAAGCTTTCTCCACCGATAATATGTAATTGAATGCCCTCTGCCTCACAGCGCTGGATAAGCTGCTGCACTGTGCTTTCTGCAACCATAGGGTGACCTGGCACCGCATAGACAATATGAGCGTGCTCACCCTGCTCATGAGACTTAGCAATTAACGTTTCGACAATCTCACCGTACACCTCAGGAAAATTACTATGCTTCTCATAAATGTTGTCGAAGCTCTCATATGCAACTCCCTCATCATCAAGCAGAGATACGACAGGATGATGCTTCGTACGAAGATATAAACCTGGCGTTGCTTGTAGTAGCTTCCATATGCCAAGTGTAAGCTGGTCAGCGCTACCTGAGCCTAATCCGACTACAGTAATCTGTTTCACCTCTAACCACTCCTTCTTAATCTTTCTTTATTAGCTTAAGCTTTTCCATTCCTTACCGTTCACTACACGCCAAAGCAAGGTGACTGCTGCATATACCATTCCTCCCGCAGCTACTGCAGCGATACAATAAAAAGTCGTATCTAATCTTGTCAGCTCTTCAGTCCACCACAAGCTTCTTAAAACATAAAGTACCATCGTCATCATTACCGTCCCGCTTACAATAGCCAGCAAAGGAGCAGTAAGCTCACGATATACCGTCTTCCACATTCCCTCAGTGCCAGATTGCGTACGAAGGGAAACCACATATAATGTCCAGCAGCCTATTAAGGCTGGAACAAGCAAAGCAATGTTAGCAGCAAGCGCTGCACCTTGAATGCCGTAATGTGGCACAAGGGTAATATTTAAGATTAGCTTCCCACCTGCAGCAAGCAGCAGCAGATAACCCGATAGCTTTGTCACTCCCGCTCCTTGCAGCAATGGAGCGAGTACTGCTAATAGACTGCTTGCAACGGTCGTAATCGCTAACCAGCGGAATGTTTCGACACCAGCATAATCCTCATACAGCATAACGTTAATGGGCTCAGCTAGAAGGTACAGCCCAGCTGCAGCTCCGCAGCCGATAATCCATGTCGTTCGATGAATGAGCAGCAAGCGCCTGCCAAGCAGCTGATTACTATTAGAGTAATAGGCTTGTCCAATCCAACGTGGTAAAAACCCTGCCGCTAATGCAGCGAGCAGCATAGATACTAGCTGAATAAGCGGTTGAATACGGCTATATTGCCCGTATAACGCCATAACCTCCACTGTAGCAGCCCCGCTGCTTCCTAATAGACGTGGAATCGTAAATGAGTCTACGACAGCTACCATCGGCACTACAATCGCGCCAAGCGCTGTCGGTAGCGATAACCGTAATAATTTGATCGCTTGCTTATGCCATGCTGGACGTAGCTGTCGCCAGAAGAGCTTATGAGGCTGACGACGCCAAAACCATAGCAATGTAGCTAATGCACCTATGACAGAGCCCCACATAACAGCAGCTGACATCGTCGTATGCTGCCATTGTAATTGAAGTCCGATCCATAACAGCAGCACCATACAAGCTACGCGTATAAGCTGCTCAAGCAGCTGTGATATCGACGATGTGCGCGCATCATCGATTCCTTGATAATATCCACGATAAACCGCTATGATTGGCGTTATGAATAATGCGATGGCAAGCACTCTTAGGGAGCTGACTACTTCCTCATAACCAATTAATTGGCCTAGCAAGGGTGCAGCAGCTAGTGTAAGCAGTGCAATAAGTAAGGCGGCAATTCCGCTAACTGCTAATCCGATCGCAAGCGTCTCTTCACGCTCTTGTCGCTTCTGAGTTGCGATATAGGATGCTAGTGCAGTTGGTATACCTGCTATTCCTAAAGCCATCATCATCTGATATATCGGATAAACGATATTATAGATACCAAACACAGAGTCTCCCGCTAAATTTTGCAGGGGTATTTTTTGCAATACGCCCATCAGCTTCGTCAACAATGTAGCTGCCGTTAACCATAATGCGCCATACCCTGTAAGCTTTAGCCAATATTTTTTCATGCTCCAGGATCACGTACTTTCCTATAACTAAGATGGATTACCATCCTTCATTATAGGTGAAAAAAGCTCCCTCTGCCATCTTCGCTACAATGGCTGAGGAAGCTTATATGTTTCACGTGGAAAAATGTCGATCACTGCTCCATTTGCTTAGCTAAAAAAGCAGCTGCTGTTTCCGCCATTTTCTGTTCCAGCTGACCAACCTTCGTACCTTCATCTTTGCTAATAATAACGACTGTACCAATTGGGTCGCCACCTGCAATAATCGGTGCAGCAACATACGAACCATAATTATCATGATGATCCTTAATAATTTCATAGTTGCCTGCGTTAGTTTCAACATGTGTCTTACGATTTTCCATGCAGGATTCAAGTGTATTGCCAATCGGGCGATCAAGCAGCTCTTTCTTCGATGCGCCTGCTACTGCGATAATGGTATCACGATCAGAAATAACCGTTGTATGACCAACGCTTTCAAACAGCGACTCCGCATATTCCTTAGCAAAATCACCAAGTTCTCCAATTGGAGAGTATTTCTTAAGTATGACCTCACCATCACGATCAACAAAAATTTCTAACGGATCACCTTCGCGAATCCTTAACGTACGACGAATTTCTTTAGGAATAACAACTCGACCTAGATCATCAATACGACGAACAATACCAGTAGCTTTCATCCTATATACCTCTCTTTCACATCGTTTGACATGGCGTGAAATGCCCCTTGTATAAAAAACCAAAATGTACAATTAGCTTCAGACCACGCTTTATGCCCTGTCAGCAATGGCTATAATAAGCTTGCCTTACTGAAAACTATTGGCTGTTCAAAAAAGTAATTGGTCCCGAACAGCTTCTTAAGTTTATTAAGCGCAGTCAAAATCTGAATCTGACCATAGTATTTATCCTACTTTGTCATCTTATACATAATGAGGGATGAATTTTAATGAGAGGGCTGCGCTTCGTTAGTCGTGTCATCGCTCAGCGTCAATATTGAGACAAAAAAACTGCCCTCCATTAGCTTCCATCTAATGAAGGGCAGTTCTTTGCTATTCTGTTTAATTTATATACTACTCTGCAGCGTTACCAGCAGCATTCCCGGCGTCCTCTGCTGCACCTTGCTCTTCACCGCTTGCGCCTTCAGAACCCTCAGTGCCTTCTGCGCCATCTGTTCCTTCAGTGCCCTCTGATCCTTCGGCGCCTTCAACTGGAGGCAATGTAATGTTAACTTCAAGCTCCGGAAGCTCTTCCGTTGTAAACTTGTTCATAACCTCATTGGACAATACATAACGGATCATGTCAATCGTTGATTCTGCCAACGCATCATATTCTAAAACATCGCGTTTTTCAACCATAATGACATGGTAACCAACTGCAGATAGTACTGGCTCACCAATTTTGTTAAGCTCTTGCGTATAGGCAGCCTGCTTTACTTCATCATACCATCTACCACCAAGGTAATCAGTGTAAACCCCACCAGTTTCCTTCGTGGTTGTATCGTCTGAATATTCTTTCGCTAGCTCGTCCCAGCTTCCGCCCGCTTCAAGCTTCTGTTTAACTTCCTGTGCACGTGCTAAAGCTTCTGCTTCTGTACGCGTAACAGAAGCTTCGCCAGTAGTAGGATCCTGTACAGATAGGTTAACAACAATTTGGCGAACATTATACAACGTATAATCAGCCGTATGCTCTTCGTATTCAGCCTTCAGCATATCGTCTGTAATTTGTGAATCGATATATTTGGAAACAGCACTGCCCATCATCATAAACGATGCCACATCATTACGAGTTAGGTCATAAGTTTTTAAGTGATCTTTAACCTTCGCTCCGCTGTTTTCAATATAGGTTTCAAATTGAGAAAAGCTGTTTAACGCCTCTTCCTTCGCTTCCTCCTGCTGCTCTGCAGTAGCACGAGCCGCTAACACCTTATAAACAACAAACTGCTCTAGTATATATTCACGGTATCCTTCCATATCGAACAGTGATGGATCCATGCCTTGTGTTAATGCTAATGCGGACTTGAACTTGTTAAATTCAAGATCAGTGACTGTGCCATCCTTATAGGTTGCAACTTGCTCACCACCCGAAACATTAAACGAAATGGACGGGTTAAGCTCATCATTATCCTTACCGCAAGCCGCCAGCAAGCTAATCGCCATAATGCCAGACACCATAAGCATTAACCATTTATTACGCTTCTTAGATGTAAATTTGTAAAGCATGTGTAAACCCCTTTCAAAAATTAGAATCTGCTACTCATTGTAGCAGATTCCTTAATTAAAAAGCGAATTTTCTAAGATGAGACGCTTTTATGCAGCATGTCTTCCTTCTGCATTACATCGATATAATCGAACAAAAACTTTTCAACGAGATACAGCTTCTGTTCCATTGTCAGCCCTTTGCCCCGCAAATCGACATAATATGGACTTTCTTCCTCACGTGCTTGTTTAAAACGATTTTCAAGCTTCATGCATAGCTTATCGATATCTTTACGAATGGACTTCTTCTTCGGCGGTGTGTCAAACACAAGGCGAAAATCATCATTTCGACTGCCGATGCTTAGTATGCCCAAGGAAGAGCCTAACGCCTTTAAGCGAGCAACCGTCATTAGGTTAAGCACTGGCTGCGGTAAATCGCCAAAGCGGTCGATTAATTCCCCGATTAACTCATCAGACTCCGCAATGGATGTAATTGATGCAGTCTTTTTATATATTTCAATTTTTTGAATACTATCGTAAATGTATTCGTTAGGCAGATAAGCGTCGACACTGAGATCGATGCTTGTCGTAATCGTTTTCTGCTCCTCGACTTCCTCGCCGCCCATTTGCAGCTTTCTTAGCTTAATTTCCTCAGCAAGCATTTGCGAGAACATTTCGAAACCGACGGAAGCGATAAAGCCATGCTGCTCCGCACCTAGCAAATTACCAGCACCACGGATCGATAGGTCGCGCATCGCAATTTTAAATCCAGAGCCAAGCTCCGTAAATTCCTTAATCGATTGCAGACGCTTCTCAGCAACCTCTGTCAGCACCTTATCTCGCTGATAGGTGAAGTAAGCATAAGCAATACGATTGGAGCGTCCTACTCGTCCACGTAACTGATAAAGCTGAGACAGCCCCATCTTATCAGCATCATGAACTATTAATGTATTAACATTCGGAATATCGACCCCTGTTTCGATGATCGATGTACTTACTAGCACATCGGATTCGCCATCGAGGAAATCAAGAATCGTTTTCTCCAGCTCCTGCTCACTCATTCGACCATGACCGACGGTGACACGCGCTTCTGGTACAAGCGCATTAATTTCCTCAGCCATCTGATAAATCCCTTGTACGCGGTTAAATAGGTAGTATACCTGTCCACCACGAGCTAGCTCGCGTTCAATCGCCTCGCGAACAAGCGCAGGACTATGCTCTAGCACATAGGTTTGCACAGGGAAGCGGTTTTCTGGCGGTGTTTCAATAACAGACAGATCACGAACACCTAGCATTGACATATGTAGCGTTCGAGGAATCGGTGTTGCGGTTAACGTTAGTACGTCTACACTCGTCTTAAGCTTTTTCAGCTTTTCCTTATGCGTGACGCCAAAACGTTGCTCCTCATCGACGATAACTAAACCAAGCGCGGAGAAAATGACATCTTGAGATAATAAACGATGTGTACCGATCACGACATCTACCGTACCATTCTTTAAGCCTTTAATTGTTTCATTCTGCTCCTTACGCGAACGGAAGCGGCTCATAACCTGTACATTAATCGGGTAACCGCTAAAACGCTCCTTAAACGTCTCATAATGCTGCTGTGCAAGAATGGTTGTAGGAACGAGCACAGCAACCTGCTTGCCTTCCATCGCTGCTTTGAAGGCAGCACGTACAGCGACCTCAGTCTTCCCGTAACCAACGTCACCACATAATAAGCGATCCATCGGTCTTGGCTTTTCCATATCGCGCTTAATTTCTTCAATCGCTCTCAGCTGATCAGTCGTCTCCTCATAAGGAAACATCGCCTCAAACTCCTGTTGATAGGTGGTGTCAGGTGAAAAGGCAAAGCCTGCCGTTGCTTGACGCTCAGCATATAGCTTAATCAGATCATCGGCAATATCCTGTACAGACGCACGGGCCTTACTTTTAGCCTTTGTCCATTCACTGCCACCCAGCTTATTAATTTTCGGCTCTTTATCCTCTGAGCCTACGTACTTCTGAATTAGATCAACTTGATCAACAGGCACAGATAGCTTGTCGCCACCTGCATATACAATGTGTAAGTAATCACGGTGAATGCCACCGATTTCCAGCGTACCAATACCAACATATTTACCGATACCGTGATTTTGATGGACAACATAGTCGCCTACTTTAAGCTCGGTATAGCTCTTAATACGCTCAGCATTATCTAGCTTTTTGTCCACGCGTCTAGCTTTACGCTGCTTTTGTGTGAACATTTCTCCTTCGGTAATAACGACCAGGTTAGAGGAAGGCAGCTCAAAGCCTTGCTGCAAATTCCCTTCCAGCAATGTCGGCATTAAAATATCATAATCCTCTAGCACGCGCCGCATGCGTTCAAGGCGCTCCTTATTGCCAGCAAGCATCATAATATGACTACCATGCTTATGCCAACGCTCCATTTCGGACTTAAGCACATTCATTTGTCCATGGAAGTTCTGCATCGTACGTGTTGTAATATTAACGATGTTTTGCGGTTGCGTATGCGGAATTTGTTTTAGAAACAACTGCAAAAATAACGTCGGATAAGGACGGTGCTGCAATATTTCATTGGTATCGCGAGCAAGCACTAAGCTAGGCAATGATTTACCGTTTTGTAATAAATGCAAATTCCATTCCGTCTCGTCGCGCTCGAGCTGCTTTGCCGTCTCAATTAAGCGAGTAGGCTCATCTAGCACTAGCAGCATATCCTTCGGCAGATAATCGATAATGGTTTGTTTCTCTGGATATAGAAGAGATATGTATTTATAGATTTCCGAGAAATATATCCCTTCCCGCAGCTTATTCAGCTCTGAGCCGATTTCCTCGCGCAGCTTTTCCTTAGCTGTGCGGTCAACCATTTTGTCTAGCTGAGCTTCTAATAGATTAGCTCCGTGACGTGCAGCAGTCGCCATACGCTCACGGGATGCCAGTATTTCCTGAGCTGGCGTAACCGTGTAGCTCTGTAAACGATCAATCGTACGCTGGTCTGTTGTATCAAAGGTACGAATCGAGTCTATGTCGTCGCCATACCATTCCACACGAATCGCTAGCTTTGAAGTAAGTGGATAGAAATCTATAATTCCACCGCGCACACTAAACTCGCCCTTCGTTTCTACCATGTCCACTCTCGAATAGCCTAGCTCTATAAGCTTATTAATAAACAGATCAGTAGGCAGCTCTTGTTCAACAGCAAAGCTCAGCTCTGCTTCTACAATCGCTTCCTTGCTTGGCAGGTAGCGTCTAATCCCAGAAAACGGAACGACAACAATCCCGCGAAAGCCCTTGGCTAGCGAGATTAACACATCCATACGCTGTGCTAGCGTCTCTGGACTAGATATAGCTGCTTCTGCAGCCATCAATTCATTGGCTGGATAAAGCAGTACATTTTCACGAGCTATACAATCCTGTAAATCTTCTGCTATTTTTTGTGCAGAAAACATATTATGGGTCACAATAAGCATCGGCTTATCTAGCTGATGCTGCATGGCAGCAAGAAACACCTGGCGAGAGGAACCCGCAAGTCCTGAGACCATCTGCTCCTTCATCCCTTTGGTGAAGCCTGTGACGACTGATTTTAATTCTGAATCCTCATTAAATAAATCAATTAGCGCTTTCAAAACGTTGAGGCACCTCATTTCCCAGCTACAAGTGCGCGCGACTCGTGCTGTAACCAACTTTTACATAACTGCACAATAAGCCCTCCATAAAACATTGTTGTCTTATGGACGGCCCTCAAATGCTTATTGAAATCTCACTATTGCAACGGATTGTTCACAAGATTGAGTTCAGGGTTGCTGCTTAAAGCCTCGTTGCAATAATCGCAAACAAGATGAACGACAAGATCACCATTACCGTTATAGGTCACCATCTCTTGACGTTCAGCAGCAGTTAACGCATGCAGCCCTAGCTGCTGCTCTGAAACAACCCCGTTCTCTATAGAGCCTATATCAGTTTTGCAATATCTGCATATATAGTTTACAGCCATGTTATGCCTCCTGAAGATCATTTATACCTTCAGTATGCCCATTTGCTCCCAATCTATTACTTATTATACTTACCCATTGTATCCTGAAAATGATGCGTTAAGCTATATTCTATCGCATCACAGGCATGATTTATCATAGCTGTTAATGCTTCCTGCTCTTTTTTCGGAAAATTACTCAATACATAATCTACGATCGCAAAGCCTGGCTCTGGTCGGGAAATTCCCATACGTACGCGATTAAAGCTTTGTGTATTAAGATGAGCAATCAACGACTTAATGCCGTTATGGCCTCCTGCACTGCCTTGATAGCGCAGACGAATTTTACCGATCTCGGTATCCATATCGTCGTATACGACTAAACCATCCTCAACATCCTGCTTATAATAATCGAGAAATGCTCGCACTGACTCACCGGATAGGTTCATATAGGTCATTGGCTTAATCAACGCTACCTTTACACCGCCAATATTGCCTTCACCAATTAATGCTTTGCATTTATTTTGGGTAACAGAAATATTCCATCTGCGAGCAAGCTCATCAATGACCATAAAACCGACATTATGTCTTGTTTTTTCATATTTGGAACCAGGGTTGCCTAAGCCTACAATCCATTTCATGACTTGTGCTCCTCTATTTTCTTTCCTTCTTCGCTCTTGCTCTTGCTCTAATTTTTTCAGCGTATTCCGGTTTATTTTCTTGACGCTGACGAGCGATGGCCAGGTCTCCTGCCGGTACATCCTTCGTAATGGTGGAACCAGCAACTACGTAAGCTCCATCACCAACTTTGACAGGAGCAATTAAGTTAACGTTACTCCCGATAAACGCTCCGTCGCCAATTTCTGTTTTGAACTTATTAATTCCATCATAGTTAACTGTAATTGCACCACAGCCGATATTCACATCTTTACCTACTGTTGCGTCCCCTACATAGCTAAGATGAGAAACTTTACTGCCATCATCGAGTGAAGCATTTTTCAGCTCGACAAAGTCACCAACCTTACAGTTCTTGCCGACTTTACTGCCCGGACGTAAATAAGCAAACGGTCCGATGCTGCTGTCATCACCAACGACTGCCTTATCAAGCACGGAATGCTTAATATGAACACCGCTTGCTATGGTGCTATTACTAATTTCCGATTGCGGTCCAATTACACAATCCTCACCGATCGTTGTTTCGCCCTTCAACACAACGCCAGGATAGATCACCGTATCAGCACCGATCGTAACGCCAGCCTCAATATATGTTGAAGCAGGGTCAATAAGGCTTACTCCGTTAATGAGATGCTGACGATTAATTCGTGCGCGCATTAAGCCCTCTGCTTCTGCAAGAGCAACTCGATCATTTACCCCGATCGCTTCTGCAAGATCTGGAGTGTTATAGCCTTGCACAACTTCTCCCGCTGACTTTAATATGCCAATCACATCGGTCAAATAATATTCACCTTGTGCGTTGTTATTGTTAATTTGACGTAACGCTGCAAATAGCTTCTTATTGTCAAAACAATACGTACCCGTATTAATCTCTTGCACAGCTGCTTCTTCAGGCGTGCAATCCTTCTGCTCAACAATTCGTTCAACAAATCCATCATTGTTCCGGATAATGCGACCGTAGCCTGTTGGATTAGGGAATGTAGCCGTAAGAATTGTAGCACCAGCTCCACTCTGCTCATGCAGCTTCAGCATCTCCTCAATCGTGCTGCTCTGCACTAGTGGTGTATCTCCACAAATTACAATCGTTGTACCGTCCTCATGTCCAAGTAAAGCTTCTGCTTGTTGTACCGCATGACCCGTTCCAAGCTGCTGCTCCTGCTTTACAAACTGAGCCTGATCTCCGATATAGGCCATTACTTGCTCTGCACCGTGACCAACTACGACAACGATCTGCTCACTATTTGCTTTTTTTACTGTATCTATAACATGACCGACCATCGGTTTTCCGCAAACGGGATGAAGCACTTTGTACTGCTTCGACTTCATTCGTTTGCCTTGACCAGCGGCCAGCACGATTGTCATTAATTTCATAAATACACGCTCCCTTTCTCATTCAACCCTCAACTGAATATATATCATTATACAAAAAAAGAAAAGAGAGCGTTAGCTCTCTTCTCCCCCTTGGTAATCATTAAACGTAAAACTTATTATACTACTTCTTCAATTGCAACTTCTTCAGCTGCGCGCTCGTATTCTGCCAATACAGCAGATTGGATCTTCTCTCTTGTAGTAGAAGAAATTGGATGAGCGATATCGCGGAATTCTCCGTCTGGTGTGCGCTTACTAGGCATTGCCACAAACATACCGTTGTTGCCATCGATAACACGAATATCATGAACAACAAATTCGTTGTCAATCGTGATAGATGCGATTGCCTTCATGCGTCCTTCAGAGTTCACGCGGCGGAGTCTTACATCTGTAATTTGCATTGTGTTCACCACCTTTGTCTATTGGAGACTTGGTGTATAATTCCACATTTTAAAGCTAAATCCTGCTTGTTTTTTGGAAATTTTTATTCTTTTTTAAAAATTTTTTTTAGGAAAAAGAATATTCGGCGCCATTCGACACGTTCCGATGAAATGGCTAAGTGATCGACAAAAATTGCTTTGTCTTTAATTTCCACTAATCCACCGTGGTCCAAACCAATTGATAAAAATTTGTACTCATTTACGCATTTTTATTAAAATAATTACCAGGCACAACTTCCGCTTGCTTTGTTTTTAGATCGATCGCTGTTAGCTTCGCCAAAGAGACATAATCTTGCAGCAAACGTTCTTCATTCTCAATTGCCCCAGCTTCAACAAATACACCAACGCCAGCTACCGTTGCTTTAAATTCATGAAGCAAATCAATCATGCCTTGAATCGTACCGCCGACCTTCATAAAATCGTCGATTATGAGCACACGAGATTGCTCCTTCAACGCACGTCGTGCTAATGACATCGTCTGTATCCGTTTCGTTGAGCCGGAAACATAATTAATGCTCACTGCTGACCCTTCTGTTACTTTGTTATCGCGCCTTACGATGACAACGGGAATATTCATGCAGGCTGCCGTAGCATAAGCAAGAGGTATCCCTTTTGTCTCTACCGTCATAATTAAATCGATCTGCCGATCTGCAAATGCTGTAGCGAACATTTTACCGACATCAGCAAGCAACTCTGGCTGACCGAGCATATCTGTCATATACAAGTATCCACCAGGCAGCACGCGGTCGGGCTGTTGCAGCGTTTCGCATACCTGTTCCATAATAGAAAGAGATGCCTCGATAGACATCATCGGCTTAAACTTCACACCACCAGCAGCTCCCGCTAAGGTATGCAGTTGACCAATCCCCTCTTCCTCAAATACTTCCTTTATGATTGCAAGATCCTCGCTAATTGACGATTTAGCAGATTGATAACGCTCTGCGAAGGCGGTCAAAGAAATCAACGTATGGGGATGAGCAAGCAAGTACTGTGTCATTTCTACAAGCCGTGAACTACGCTTTAATTTTTTCAACGCATTCTCTCCCCCTAAATCCGAATATTATAAAGTAAATATTACATAATTATACGGATTTAATCAAGTTATTTGCGTTTTTTCCCCATGCGGAGTGCTTTTAGCGAAGTTGAGTAGGCTAGAGAGAATACGCTTTCGAGATTTTATGTTCTTTAAGCTTTTAATATATAATTCAAGTTTAAAAAGCTCGGAGGGCAGGACCAAGAAGATCGCGTGAAGCTAGGGAATGAGGAACGCAGCGTACGCTTTTGGTACGTGAGTACCTACAATGTTTCCGCAGGAAACATACAGCGTAAGCGTTACCCTCCCGATGAACGCTATATTCGACACCGATTAAGCCACAACGCGTTACATCGTCATGCCCTTCGTGCTTTTAAACAACCTCTTCCAATGAAAGCTCTTTTGAGTTACCTCTTCAAATCAAAGTTTAAAAAGCTCGGAGGGCAGGACCAAGAAGATCGCGTGAAGCTAGGGAACGAGGAACGCA
>Ga0182739_1000630_pt1 | contig 42640 bp, 37 predicted proteins | sample eDN5th30CBELigBY_FD_128873 | JGI IMG/M metagenome (GOLD analysis project Ga0182739, IMG submission 128873) | Enriched backyard soil microbial communities from Emeryville, California, USA - eDNA 5th pass 30_C BE-Lig BY (version 2) (version 2) | ecosystem: Environmental > Terrestrial > Soil >... | reverse complement strand
TGCCGCCCGCCGCGAGGCGGAACTGCTCGCGGACCAGGTCCATCCCGGTGACCTCTTCGGAGACCGGATGCTCGACCTGCAGGCGCGTGTTCACCTCGAGGAACGAGATCGTGCCGTCGCTGCCGATGAGGAACTCGCACGTGCCCGCACCGACGTAACCGACCTCGCGGAGGATCGCCTTGGACGACTCGTACAGGATGCGGTTCTGCTCCTCGGTGAGGAAGGGCGCGGGTGCCTCCTCGACGAGCTTCTGGTGTCGCCGCTGCAGGGAGCAGTCGCGGGTCGAGACGACGACGACGGTGCCCTGAGCATCCGCGAGACACTGCGTCTCGACGTGACGCGGCCGGTCGAGGTACTTCTCCACGAAGCACTCGCCGCGTCCGAACGCCGTGACGGCTTCGCGCGTCGCCGACTCGAACAGCTCCGGAATCTCCTCGATCGTGCGGGCGACCTTGAGGCCGCGTCCGCCGCCGCCGTACGCGGCCTTGATCGCGATCGGCAGGCCGAACTCCTCCGCGAACGCGACGACGTCGGCCGCGGAGTCCACGGGGCCGGGCGTTCCGGGCGCGAGCGGTGCGCCCACGCGCTCGGCGACGTGGCGCGCGGTGACCTTGTCGCCCAGCGCCTCGATCGCCTCGGGTGAGGGGCCGATCCACGTCAGGCCGGCGTCAATGACGGCACGGGCGAAGTCGGCGTTCTCGGCGAGGAAGCCGTAGCCGGGGTGGACGGCATCCGCGCCGGAGCGGCGGGCGACGGAGAGGATCTTCTCGATCGAGAGATACGTCTCCGCGCTCGTGGTGCCGTCGAGCGCGTATGCCTCGTCGGCGAGCCGCACGTGCAGCGCATCGCGATCCTGGTCGGCGTAGACGGCGACGGAGCCGATCCCGCAGTCGCGGGTGGCACGGATGATGCGGACGGCGATCTCGCCGCGATTGGCGATGAGGACCTTGCCGATTTCGGGCATGGATGCCAGCCTAGCGGCGCACTACCCCTCGGATTTGAACGCATCCGACAAGAACACGTCGAAAACGTGGTCATCCATCTACATCGTCGGCGGCGCGGTTCCACAGGTGCGTCCACTCGCCGCCGAGTTCGCGGACGAGGCGGCGGATTGTGGACAGCGACATCCCCACGACCGTGGAGGGATCGCCTTCGACGCGTTCGATGAACGGTCCGCCGAGACTGTCGACCGTGAACGCCCCCGCGACGTACAGCGGCTCCTCGGTCGCGACGTAGGCGGCGATCTCCTCGTCCGTGACGTCGGCGGCGAACGTGACGCTCGCCTCCGCAACGGCGTGCGCCTCCTGCGCGGGATGCCCGGGACGCACCCGCACGACCGCGTGGCCGGAGTGCAGCACGCCCGTGCGTCCGCGCATCCGCCGCCATCGTTCGGTCGCGACCTCGGAGGTGTGCGGTTTTCCGAGGATCTCCCCGTCGATCTCGAACATGGAGTCGCCGCCGATGACGAACCCGTCGAACTCCGGGTCGTCGTCGGCGAGCCGGGCGGTGACCTGAGCGGCCTTGCGGCGAGCGAGCAGAAGGACGTGTTCGGATGCTCGGAGCATCCGCCCCTCCGCCGCTTCGACCGCCGCGACGACGGCGTCCTCGTCGACGTCGGGCGCGATCGCGAGCGGTTCGACGCCCGCTTGGCGCAGGAGCATCAGGCGGGCGGGGGACGTGGAGGCGAGGCACACGCGCATCCCCTCACGCTAACCGCACTCGGCCCCGGCCCCACCCGCGTGTGAGAGAGTCGGGGGGTGGATGCCGGAGACCTCGTCGAGCTCGAGGTGACCGCGGCCGCACACGGCGGGGTGTTCGTCGCGCGGCACGAGGGGCGCGTCGTGTTCGTCCCGGACGCGATCCCGGGTGAGCGGATCCGTGCGGTGCTCACCGACACGCGCAAGAGCGCGTTCTGGCGCGCGGACGCCGTCGAGGTGCTCGACGCGTCGCCCGACCGCCGCGCGCACGTGTGGACGGCCGCCGACATCGATGTGCCGCCGGCGGATCGTCCGGGCGGGGCCGATTTCGGCCACATCCGCCTCGATCGGCAGCGTGAGATCAAGCGCGAACTGCTCGCCGAGTCCGTGCACCGCTTCGGGGGACTCGATGTGCCCGTGTCCATCGCCCCCGCGGGAGAGGCCGACGACGGCACCCGATGGCGCACCCGTGTGAGTCTGCACGTCGACGACGCCGGGACGGTGGGACCCGTCGCGGCTCGCAGCCACCGGGTCATCCCGGTCACCGAGCTGCCGCTGGCGACGGATGCGATCGCGCGGGCGGCGCAGCGCCTGCACAACCCGCACCCGGGTCGCGTCGACCTCGTGCAGCCGGCGGACGGTCGCGTGCGCGTGATTCCCCGCCCGGATGCGACACCGACCCACCCCACCCGCGGTCCGCGCCGCGGCCGCCGATCCGGCGACAGGCCGCACACCCCGGCCCCGCGTGAGGCGTCCGAGGTCGTCATCGAGCGCGCGGGCGGGCGGGCATTCCGCGTCGACGCGGGCGGGTTCTGGCAGGTGCACCGTTTCGCCGCCGACGCGCTCACCGATCTCGTGGGCGGGCGCCTGCGGGAGACGGGCGTGGATCCGGATGCGGCGAACCTCGACCTCTACGGGGGCGTCGGCCTGTTCGCCGCCACGCTCGGTGATGTCGGTGGTCCCACGACGCGCGTCGTGAGTGTCGAGTCCGACCCGCGAGCGACCGAGCACGCGGGGGAGAACCTCGCGGAGTGGGTGGGCGCGCGCGCCGAGACGGCACGCGTCGATCGCTGGATCGGACGGCTCGTGTCCGATGCATCCGTGCTCGAACGCACCCGTCTGGCGCGGGGCGTCGTCGTTCTCGACCCGCCGCGTTCCGGGGCGGGCAAGGACGTCGCGCAGGCTGTCGCGGCACTGGAACCCGCCGCCGTCGTGTACGTCGCGTGTGATCCCGTCGCCCTCGGTCGCGACCTCGCGACCTTTGCCGCCGCGGGCTACCGCCCCGACCGCATCGACGGCCTGGACCTCTTCCCGAACTCGCACCACGTGGAGGCGGTCGCCGTCCTCCGGCGGTGAGCCCGGCGGCACGCCGCATCCTGATGCGGATGACACGAAACACGCGATCGTGTCTCAGACCACGCGAGAGTGGCACAGATCGATAGGGTGAGTCTCATGACCCGGGTCGCACTCATCGACGACCACGAATCCGTGCGTTTGGGCCTCGAGTCCGCATGCGCCCGGACCGCCTCGACCGAAGTGGTCTTCTCCGGTGCCCGCGTCGCCGACTACCTGGAGTGGCGCGCGCTCAGCGACAGCGCTCCCGCCGATGTCGTCGTGCTCGATCTGACACTCGGCGACGGCACGACCGTCACCGACAACGTCACCGGGCTCGTCGCCGACGGGTCCAGCGTGATCATCCATTCGGTCGCGGACCGCCCCGCCGCCGTGCGGGAGGCGCTCGCGGCCGGTGCCGCCGGCATCGTGAGCAAGGCCTCGCCGATCGATGATGTGATCGCCGCCGTGCTCACGGTCGCGCAGGGTGAACCGCTGGACAACGTGGAGTGGGCGAGCGCTGTCGACGGCGACCGTGAGTTCGCCGATGCCCAGTTGTCGGCCCGCGAGCGGGAGGTGCTCCGGCTCTATGCGGCGGGTCTGCCGTTGAAGGTCGTCGCCGACCGCCTGGGGGTTGCCTACTCGACCGCGAAGGAGAACATCACGCGGGTGCGGGTCAAGTACGTCGAGGTGGGTCGTCCCGCCCCGACCAAGGTCGACCTCCTGCGCAGGGCCATGGAGGACGGCATCGTCGCCGTCCCGTCGGAGGACACGGCACGTGGACGCTGAGGGAGTCGCCTCGCCCATTGACCGGGCGTGGCGCTTCATCCCTCAGGGCCCCATGGCGGCCGGTGGGGGAGCGTTCACCCGTCAGCGCATCGATCGGATCGCAGCGATCGCCGCGGGCGTGGGATGCTTCGTGCTCGGCGCCCAGGCATTCATCATCGCCCTGGCGGAGGACGGCGGCATCCGGGAGCCCTGGCAGCCGGTCGTGCTGGGCATCGTTTTCGGCGCGCTCGCGCTCATGTGCCTGGCGTGCATGTTCGAGCGGGCCGCCCGCCCGGCGACCGGCGCGTTCGCCATCGTCTACATCGTCGCGCTCTGTCTCTGGCCGGTGCTCACGGCCGGATCCGTGCCACAGGCCACTCCCGAACCCTGGCTCTGGTACCTGGTCAACGTCGCGACGATGGCCGCAGTCATCGCCTTCCCCCTGCCGCTGCAGATCATCTGGACCGTGGCCACCCCGCTGCTGTACGGCGCGATGCGCCTCGGCCAGGGCGGCTTCGCGCCCGAGTTCTGGGTCGCTTTCGTCTTCGAGGTGCCGTACTCGCTCATCCTCGGATCGCTTCTGCTGACGCTGGCGGTCATCTTCCGACGGATGGGCTCGGGGGTCGACCGGGCGCGCGCGGCCGCCGTCACGTCGTATGCGAAGGCGGCCGAGGCGCAGGCGGCGCAAGAGGAGCGGGTCGCGGTCTCGGCGCTCATGCACGACAGCGTCCTCGCCGCGCTGATCGCCGCCGAACGCGCCGAGAGCACCCGTGCACGCTCGCTCGCCGTGTCGATGGCGCGGGAAGCGCTGGAGGGTCTCGCCGACACGAGTGGCCCGTCCACCGACCTCGCCGCCACCCCCATGACGCTCGCGCAACTGGCGCGCGGCATCAAGTCGGCGTTGGCAGACCTCGGCGTCCGACTCGACGTCGCGGTCGACGACTCCGGTGACGCACTCGCCGTGCCCGGCCCCGTCGCCGTCGCGATGATCCGTGCAGCCACGCAGGCGGTCGCGAACGCGGTGCAGCACGCCGACGGCATCGGACTGGCGGCACGCGTCCGTCGGTGTGCCGACGCGCCGGCCGACGCGGCCGCCGTCGAGGTCATCGTGCGAGACGAGGGCCGCGGCTTCGACGTCGACGCCGTCCCCGACGATCGGCTGGGGATCAGCGCATCCATCCGCGCGCGTGTGAGCGCGGTGGGAGGCACGTCGCACATCGTGTCGGGACCGCACGGCACGACGGTCACGCTCCGGTGGACGGAAGCGTGAGCGGCATGGTGACAAGGGAGTGGGGCAGGGCATGAGCATCCGTCTCGTCCTGACCGTGCTCGCGGTCGCGTTCGCGCTCTATCAGGCGGTTCGCGGGGTCCTCTGGACGACATGGCCGACGCAGCCGTGGCTGCTCGGGATCGCTCTGGGTGCGTATCTGCTGGCGACCGTGCTCGCGGTCTTCTCGACCCCGCGGACGCCCCCCGGCGAGGAGCCGCGCAGCGAGCCAATGCCGCTGTGGGCCGCGTGGGTGGCCGTCGTGGCCGCGATGGCGCTGCCCACGATGACGGGACTCGCCGTCGCGGGGACAGTGCGTGCCACGTACGGCACCTGGTTCGTCGGCGGGATCGGCGCGCTCATGGTCGTGGTCATGGTGCGTCGTCGGCCGTGGCTGGCGTGGCTGGGGACGGCCGCGCTCACGCTGGGCTCGATGGTGTGGCTCGGACCACTACAGGCGTTCGGGCAAGGGTTGGTCGGCTCGATCGTGTGGGTCGGGGTCGCCCAGCTCGTCGTGTTCCTCATCGACCGTGCCGAGCGGGATGCGGCGCAGCTCGGCGAACTGCAGGCGATGACCTCGGCGTGGGAAGCCGCGCAGGACGGGCGGGAGCGGGAGCGCCGGGTGCAGCTGCAGCGCGCGCTTGCGGTCGGCGGACCGATCCTGGATCGGGTCATCGCGATGCACGGGGTGCTCACGCCGGCCGAACGTCGCGATGCCGGCATCGCCGAAGCACGCTTGCGCGACGAACTGCGCGGTCCCCGTCTGCTGGACGACGCGGTGCGGGCGCAGATCGACGCGGCACGGCGCCGGGGGAGCCAGGTGAGCGTGTTCGACGAGGGCGGACTGGACGAGCTCACGGAGGAGGCGCTGCGGGAGGTGCGCGCACAACTCGCATCCGCTCTCGTGGGTGCGCACTCGCAGCGCATCATCATCCGCACGTCGCCGCACGATCGGGTGGTCGTGACCGTCGTCGGGCGCAGCCGTGTCGACGGCGACGAGGATGCCGTCGACCTGTGGCGCGAGATCGAGTCGCCCTAGTCCTCCGACCCACGCTCGTGCCCGAGCGTCCCCGGACCGCGAGCGTGCTTTTGACGGACGAGATGCGGGCGCTACACCCAACATCTCGTCCGTCAGAAGCACGCTCGCCGTCCGGCGCGGGCGCGGCGGCGACGCAGCGAGGGCGGATGCGGGAGAAGAGGGGCGGATGCGGGAGAGGGGCGGCGAAGCCGCCCGCCCCTCTCCGTGCAGACGGTTACCCGAAAACCGTCCGCGTGAGGGTCGCAGCTGCGCATCTGAGATGCGGTGCGACCCGACGCATGAGCGTGTCACGCATCATCAGTATCCGCCCGCGTGCACGCGGGTGTCTGTAGGAAATTTGGGGGACACTCCGTCAGCCCTCGAAGCGCCCCCACACGGAGCCCGGGACGGGAACGCGGCGCATCGCATGCGCGCTGCGCGACCACGCGGATGCGGGGGTGTCGTCGGCCGCGAGAGCCGTGTCTGCCTCGCTCGCGTACGCCGCGCTGACGACGGCGATCACGGCCGCGAGTTCATCCGGGGTCGGCGAGCCCCGCAGCACCTGGATCGATACCGGCGCGGCGCCGGCGTCGCCTGGAACGTCCCCCGTCATAGCGGGATGTTACCGTGCTTCTTCGGCGGCAGACTTGCCCGCTTTCCGCGTAGCGAACGGAACGCCTTGGCAACCATGACGCGCGTCGCCGCGGGCTCGATGATGCTGTCCAGTTCCCCGCGCTCGGCGGCGAGGAACGGCGAGGCGACGTTGTAGGTGTATTCATTCGCGAGGCGTGTGCGCACGGCGGCGACGTCCTCGCCCGCCTCCTCGGCGCGCTTGATCTCGCCTCGGTAGAGGATGTTGACGGCGCCCTGGCCGCCCATGACGGCGATCTCGGCGGTCGGCCACGCCAGATTGACGTCGGCGCCGAGCTGCTTGGATCCCATGACGATGTACGCGCCGCCATAGGCCTTGCGGAGGATGACGGTGACCAGCGGCACGGTCGCCTCCGCGTAGGCGTAGAGCAGCTTCGCGCCGCGGCGGATGACGCCGGTCCACTCCTGGTCGGTGCCCGGCAGGTAGCCGGGCACGTCGACGAGCGTGAGGATCGGGATCGAGAACGCGTCGCAGAAGCGCACGAAGCGGCTCGCCTTCTCGCCCGCCTCGATGTTCAGGGTGCCCGCCATCTGCGACGGCTGGTTCGCGATGACCCCGACCGTGCGGCCCTCGACACGACCGAAGCCGATCACGATGTTGGGTGCGAACAGCGGCTGCACCTCGAGGAAGTCGCCGCCGTCCACGACGCGCGAGATCACCTGGTGGATGTCGTAGGGCTGGTTGGGCGAGTCGGGGATGAGCGTGTTGAGCACCCGGTCGGAGTCCGTCGTCTCCCATTCGAACCCGGACTCGTACAGCGGCACGTCGGCCATGTTGTTGTCGGGGAGGAAGCTCAGCAGCGTGCGGACGTAGTCGAGCGCGTCGTCCTCGTCTTCCGCGAGGTAGTGCGCGACTCCGGAGCGGGTGTTGTGGGTGTACGCACCGCCCAGCTCCTCCATCCCGACGTCCTCACCGGTGACGGTCTTGATGACGTCCGGGCCGGTCACGAACATCTGGCTGGTCTTGTCGACCATGACGACGAAGTCGGTGAGCGCGGGGGAGTAGACGGCGCCCCCCGCGGCCGGTCCCATGACGATCGAGATCTGCGGGATCACGCCGGACGCCTGCGTGTTGAGGCGGAAGATCTCGCCGTACTTGCCGAGGGCCACGACGCCCTCCTGGATCCGCGCGCCGCCGGAATCGAGCATCCCGATGCAGGGCATGCCGCCGCGCATCGCGAACTCCATGACCTTGATGATCTTCTCGCCGGCGACTTCGCCGAGCGAACCGCCGAACGTGGAGAAGTCCTGCGCGTACACCGCGACGGTGCGGCCGTGGATCGTGCCGACCCCGGTGACGACGGAGTCGCCGTAGGGACGCGAACGGTCCATGCCGAACGCGCTCGTGCGGTGGCGGACGTACTCGTCCATTTCGACGAAGGTGCCGGTGTCGACGAGCAGTTCGATGCGCTCGCGGGCCGTCAGCTTGCCTTTGGCATGCTGCTTCTCGCGGGCGGACTTCTCGGGGTCGACGACGGCCTCCTGGTAGCGCGCGCGCAGATCGGCGAGCTTTCCAGCGGTTGTGAGATCGGGCTCAGCAGTCACGCGTTCCACTGTATCCGCGCTGTGCCGACGGCACCCGTTGGAGGTCGGGCACAAGGGATGCGCGCATCCACTGTCGGATCCGTCGCGGCGATATCGTGAGGGCATGACCCTGAGCACCGCCGAGTTGCCTCGCGCGTCCGCCGTCGCCGCACGCCTGGAGGTGCTCGAGCGGACGGGATCGACCAACGCTGACCTCGTCGCCGGGATCGGGGCGGATGCGGCGCAATGGCCGCACCTGGCCGTCGTCGTCACCGACGATCAGACCGCGGGACGCGGGCGGCTCGGGCGGTCATGGACGGCCCCGCCCGGCGCATCCCTCGCGATCTCGGTCGCGCTCGATGTCTCCGCGCTCCCGCCGACCGCGATCGGATGGATCCCGCTGTTGGCGGGTGTGGCAATGGCGGATGCGGTCGCCGCACAACTGGAGGGCCATGGCGTGCGCGTGAAGTGGCCGAACGACGTGCTCGTGGACGGGTTGAAGATCTGCGGCATCCTCGCGGAAGCCGTGCCCGACGTGGGCGTCGTCGTGCTCGGCGCCGGAGTGAACACGGCGATGGTGCAGGCCGATCTGCCCGTGCCCACGGCCGTGTCGTTCGCGGCGATCGGCCGCGACGCCGACGTCGACCGGCTCCTCGCGGACTACCTCACGGGGGTGCGCGACCTGTTCGCCGCGCTCGTCGCGGCGGGCGGCGACGCCGAGGCCGCCGGGGTGCGCGCAGCCGTCGCCGACCACTGCGCGACGCTGGGTTCGCGCGTCCGAGTCTCGCTGCCGGGCGGGGGGATCCTCGACGGCGTCGCGGAACGGCTCGGCGCGGGGGGCGAGCTGATCGTGCGCACGGCCGACGGTGAGACCGCCGTGAGCGCCGGCGACGTCGTGCACGTGCGCTGAGACAGCCCACGCGCCCGAATCGGCCCACGTGCGGGGCCGCGGGCGTGCCGTGCCCGCGCGTGTCGGTGGGGCCGGGCACAATGAGGACATGAGCCAGCCGCCGACGCTCGGGCATCGTCCCGTGATGCCGCCGCCGGGTGCGTCCGACCAGGAGCGCATCGTCGCGCGCTTCCACGGTCACGCGCGGCGGCTGTTCTGGTCGGCGCTCGTACTCGTCGCGGTCGCCGGCGCGGTCGGCCTGCTGTGGGGGAACCTCCCCGAGCCATTCGCGAACTGGATGCTGCTGGCCGGGGGTGCGGCGGTCGTCGTGCTGCTGGTGCTCATCCCGTGGTTCGTGTGGCTGAGCCGGTCGTACACGATCACGACCCGTCGGGTGATCGCCCGCCGCGGCGTCTTCGCACGCCGCCGCCGGGAGTATGCGCATGCGCGGGGCTACGGCATCCAGGTGCGGCGCGGACCGATCCAGCGCATGTGGCGCGCCGGGACCATCACGCTCGTCAACGGCGTCGATCAGCCTCTCGTGCTCAGGAACATCCCGGATGCGGGGATCGTGCAGGAAGTGCTCGCCGATCAGGTCGAGGTGAGCCAGATCCTCGCGCACCGCGACGCCCAGTCCGGGTCGATGAGTATCGTCCCCGACCTGCCGATCCCGCCGCCGCCGCCGCTCCCCGCGCGCTGATCGGTCGCGTGCCCGCCCCCATGTGCTACCAGCGGCGGGATGACGTGCCCCGATGAGCGGCCCGATGATGCGGCGGATGATTCTGCGGGATGATGGAGTGTCGAAGGGAGCGGCATGGCGCTGCGGGTGGGTGTTGTCGGCGGCGGTCAGCTCGCCCGGATGATGATCGCGCCGGCGAGTGAGCTCGGCGTCGAGATCTCCGTGCTCGCCGAAGAGTCGGGCATGTCTGCGCGCCTCGCGGCCGAGCGGGTAGGTGACTACCGCGACGGTGCCACCGTGCTCGCGTTCGCGCGCGGAGTCGACGTCGTCACGTTCGATCACGAGCACGTGCCGCAACCCGTGTTGCGGGCGCTCGTGGATGCGGGTGTCCGTGTGCATCCGGGACCCGACGCGTTGCGTTTCGCTCAGGACAAGCTCGAGATGCGTGCCCGTCTGGCCGAGCTCGGTATGCCGCAACCGGAATGGGCTGCCGTGACCACGGCGGAGGAACTCGACGCGTTCCTCCGCGCGAACGGGGGTCGGGCCGTCGTCAAGACGCCGCGCGGCGGGTATGACGGCAAGGGGGTGCGGGTCGTCGAACGTGGAGCGGATGCCGCCGACTGGTTCACCGCGCTCGCCGAGGATGCGAACGGCGGGGCGCTCCTGGCGGAGGAGCTCGTCCGGTTCACGCGGGAACTTGCACAGCAGGTCGCGCGGCGACCCTCCGGTGAGATGCGGGCGTACCCGGTCGTCGAGACCGTGCAGCAGGACGGCGTCTGCGCCGAGGTGATCGCGCCCGCGCCGCGGTCGGCGGGCCGCGTCGAGGAGGTCGCGCGCGAGATCGGCGTCGGAATCGCCGAGGGTCTCGGGGTGACCGGAATGCTCGCGGTTGAGCTGTTCGAAACGGAAGACGAGCGGCTCCTCGTGAACGAGCTCGCGATGCGCCCGCACAACTCCGGACACTGGAGCCAGGACGGTGCGGTCACGGGCCAGTTCGAGCAGCATCTGCGTGCCGTGCTCGACCTGCCGCTCGGAGACCCGGCGCCGCGGGCGCCGTGGACCGTGATGGTCAACATCCTCGGCGGCCCCGCCGACGGCGCGCTGGAGGATCGCTTCGCCGCCGTCATGGCGCAGCATCCGGATGTCAAGGTCCACACCTACGGCAAGGCGCCACGCCCCGGCCGCAAGGTCGGGCATGTCAACGTCGCCGGGGCGGACCTGGACGATCTCGTCTACGACGCGCGGGCGGCCGCCTCCCACTTCGCCTGACGCACCGCTGACCTACCCGGATCGGGGGCGAGCGTGAACCTCTCGACGCGGATCGGGCAATACACAGTGTGAGCACCGACAGCGAGATCATCCGGCGATCGATCGGGGAGCCGCGCGCCTTCGCGGAGATCTTCGAACGCCACGCCACCGCGGTGGGGCGCTTCGCGGCACGCCGGATCGGGCCGCACCCGGCCGAGGACGTCGTGAGTGAGACGTTCCTGGTGGCGTTTCGACGGCGGGCCGACTTCGACGTCTCGTGGGAGTCCGCGCGGCCGTGGCTGCTGGGGATCGCCTCCCGCACGGTGAAGCATCATCGAGCCAAGGAGGCCGCGCAGTGGCGGGCCTACGCGGCGGCGGTCGGTCGCACAGACGGCGTCGCCCATGATGACGTGGAGGCCGCTGATGATCGGGCGGATGCGGCGAGCCTGCTCTCCGCGCTCTCCGCGCGCATCGCCGCGTTGCCGCGACGTGATCGCGACACGCTGTTGCTTTATGCCTGGGGCGATCTCACCTACGAGGAGATCGGCCGAGCGCTCGGGGTGCCCACGGGAACCGTGAGGTCTCGACTGAATCGGGTCCGTCGAGTACTCGGCGGACTCCCGCCGGTCCCGCGAGCCTCGGGTGTTCGCCGTCAGGAACGAGAGGAAGGGGAGGTCGATGGACCTGTTGGATCACGTGCGTGAGATCGGAGCCGAGCAGCAGCTCACGAGCGAGCAGGAAGACCGCGTCCGCGCGCAACTGATGGAAGTCATCGCGGCGCAGACGGATCCCGCGACCGCGAAGCCGCGAGGCGCTCGGCGCCCGGCAGTCTGGCTGGGCTGGTCCGTTGGCGGGGTTGTCGCCGCGTCCGCCGCCGTTGCGCTGACGATCGGACTCCTTCCCGGCACCGTGCCCGCCGTGTCGCCCACGCCTCCGAGCGCCGGATCCACGACGCCGCCGCCGAGTCCCTCTGCGAGCCCATCCGCTCAGGTGTCGCAGCCTCCCGTCGTCGGGACGGCGGCGGCGCTCCTCGAGCAGGCCGCGGAGTTCGCGCCGGTCTCGACCGGGTCGAACATCGTCGCCGACGGATACCTCCGCATCCACCGCGTCGTGGAGCAGATCGTCACCTACGGACCCTATGAGCACTCGCTCTACGGCGTCCCGGGGTCACCCGGCACCGCGACGGCGGCGTGGCGAACCCAGCAGACGTGGGACATCTACGTTCCGGCGGACAGGTCCGGGCAGTGGGTCCAGGTGTTCCCGGGTGACACGCGCATCATCGAGACGTACGGTCCCGATGCCGACCTGCGTGCGCAGGAGTGGCTCGCACAGGCGGTGCGTTCTCCCATCGTCGAGCGGTACACGGGAGGCCTCGGGTACGTCGAGGAGAACGGTGGCCCGGTGCGCGGTTCCGATGCGTACTTCGCGGAGATGCCCCGCGATCCGGCCGAACTGACGTCCTGGTGGCAAGCGCGGATCTTCACGGAGAGCCCGGCCGAGTCTGCCGAGACGCTCGTCAGCGTGCTCATCCAGGATCTCGAACTGAACGCCGCGCCCGCGGACCTGCGGGCGACGATGTTCCGCGCGCTGGCCCTCCAACCCGGGGTGCATGTCATCTCCACCGAGGGCCCCGTCACCACGATCGGCTTCGACTTCGAGGTCGATGACCGGTACGCGACGATGTCGCTCGACACGACGACCGGACTGGTCGTGGGCAGCTCGACGACGCGCACACCTCGAGCATCCTTCATCCCTCCCGAGATCGCCGACTACCGCGTGACGGTGACGACGAGTCCGGTGTCGACCGCTCCGTGACGATCAGCCCGCGCGTGCCGTTACGGGGAACTTGCAGCGTCGGGGCCTAGCCTTGACGCGTGACCCGGCCGCTGCATTCCTCGGATTCCCCGCTGGTCGGCGTCGTGATGGGCTCCGACTCGGACTGGCGCGTCATGAGCGACGCGTCGCAGATCCTCAGCGACTTCGGTGTGCCCCACGAGGTCGAGGTCGTCAGCGCCCACCGCACTCCCGACAAGCTCCACCGCTACGGACGTGACGCACGGGCGCGCGGACTGCGCGCGATCATCGCCGGTGCCGGCGGTGCCGCGCACCTGCCCGGGATGCTCGCATCCGTCACTGCGCTGCCCGTCATCGGCGTTCCCGTGCCACTCGCCTACCTCGACGGCATGGACTCGCTGCTGAGCATCGTGCAGATGCCGGCGGGGATCCCGGTCGCGACGGTGTCGATCGGCGGGGCGAAGAACGCCGGACTGCTCGCCATCCGCATCCTCGGTGCCGCCGATCCGCTCCTGGCCGACGCGCTCGAGCGGTATGCGCAGGAGCTGGAGGCGCAGGTCGAGGAGAAGAACGCGCGGCTGAAGGGATCCCTGTGAGCGTGAGCGCACCTCCGCGTCCGCCGCTCCCGCCCGTGCCGCACGCCCAGGCGGGTGCCGCGTCGTCGGGTCGTGCTGGCGGGTACTCCCAGCCGGTCGTCAACCCGTATCCGCTGCGCTACCCGGACACGTCCTCGCCGACGTTCATGCGCCGTCGCGCCGGATGGTTGCTCGTGCTGAACCTGCTGATCCCCGGGTCGGCACAGGTGCTCGCCGGCGGTCGACGGCTCGGTCGTTTCGGGCTGACGGCGACTCTCGTGCTGTGGGCGCTCGTCGTGCTCACGGCGGTCGCGGCGCTGATGTGGCCGCAGATGCTGTTCACGATTGCGACGAACGTGTTCCTGCTCGTGCTCGTGCAGGCGGTCCTCATCGCATACGGCGTGCTGTGGATCGTGCTGACCTTCGACACGCTGCGCCTCACGCGTCTGGTGAAGCTGCGTCCCGTGGCCCGCGTCGTCGTGGCGATCGCGGGGGTGCTGAGCATGGTGTTGACGGGTGGGGGAGCGCTCTACGCCGCGACCTCCGTCGGCACCGCACGCGACGCGCTCGGGGCCATCTTCGGTCAGGGCGGTCCCACCGTTCCCCCCTCGGACGGGTACTACAACATCCTGCTGCTCGGTGCCGACAGCGGCGAGGGCCGCGACTCGATGCGCTTCGACAGCATCTCGGTCGTCTCCGTCGAGGCCGAGACGGGGGCCGTGACGATCACGGGCATCCCGCGCGACATGCCGCACTTCCCGTTCGCGGAGGGCCCCATGAAGGAGCTCTACCCCGACGTGCACACCAATCACGACGACCTCACCTGCGGGTGGGGCAGCGGCATCAACCAGCTGCGCACGGAGGTCGAGGTGTGCCGGGACGGCGACGCGCTGTACCCCGCCGCGCGCGCGAACGGTTCGACGCCCGCCATCGAGGCGACGAAGGATGCGGCGGAGGGCATCCTCGGCATCGAGATTCCGTACTACGTGTTCATCGACATGCATGGGTTCGCGGCGCTCGTGGATGCGCTCGGCGGCGTCGACATCACGGTCGCGGAGCGCCTGCCCAAGGGCGGTGGACCCGCCTACTCCGGGCAGTCCGCCGAGGAGTGGGCGATCGGCTGGATCGAGGCCGGTCCGCAGCACATGGACGGCGACACCGCCCAGTGGTACGCACGCTCCCGCTACACGACGAACGACTGGGATCGGATGCAGAGGCAGCGGCAACTGCAGGAGGCGATCCTCGCGCAGTTCACTCCGACGAACGTCCTCGGCCGCTTCAACGAGATCGCGGCGGCCGGCACAGCCCTGGTGGACACCGATCTGCCGCAGTCGATGCTCCCGTACTTCGCCGAGCTCGCGCTGAAGTCCAAGGAGTTGCCCGTCACGACGATCGAGCTCACTCCGCTGGGCGGCGTGGACGACGTGGACCCCGACTACGCGTACATCCGCGAACTCATCCAGCAGACGCTGCACCCGCCGACACCCACGCCGACACCGTGAGGTCGCGTCCGGGTAGCGTGGAAGGATGACCGCGATCCTGCGTGTCGTGCTCGACCAGGCGGTCGCGCCGACCGATCCAGACCTGGAGCGGGCGACGATCGAGCTCGCACGTGCGCTCGTGGACACGACACCCGCCGGGACGGCCGTCGCCGGCATCGCACCCGCCGGAGACGACCCCAGCGCGCACATCCCCGGGCTCGTCGACGTGTGGCGGGCACCGTTGGGCCGAGCGAAGCTCGCCGCGTCGTGGCAACTCGGGGTCGCCCCCGGGGTCGGTGGTGGCATGATCCACGCGCCCACCCTGCTCGCACCCCTGATCCGGCACGATCGCGCCCACGACCACGACCAGACTGTCGTGACGCTGTGGAGTCTCGATCCGTGGCTGGCGCCCGACGCGCTCCCGCGCGCCCACGTCGCCGCGCAGAAGGCGCTGCTCAAACGCGCGGTCAAGCACGCCGACGCGATTGTGGTCCCCACGCATGCACTGGCCGACGAGTTGAGTGGGATCGCGCGTTTCTCCGATCGGGTGCGCGTCATTCCGGGGGCGGCTCCCGCCGGTTTCGCGGTGCCGACGGATGCGGGGGCCCGCCGCCGTGATCTCGCGCTGCCGGATGCGTACGTCGTCGTCGGCGCGGCATCGGGTGGTCTTCTCGACGCGTTCCGCGCGATCGCCGCGCATCCGTCCCTCCACGCAGTCGTCCTGGACGTCTCCGAAGGTGCCGAGCCTGGGGTCGTCGAAGCCGCGTCGGCGGCGGGCATCCCCGAGCGGCACGTGCACGTCGTCGACGTGTCGGATGCGGGGGACCGGGCCGCGCTGCTCGACGGTGCTCTGGCGTTCGTCGCCGCAGGGTCGTCGACGGCGTTCCCGTGGCGCCTGCTCGACGCGCTCGCGGTCGGCGCTCCCGTGATCGCCTCCGCGACGCCGTCGCATGTCGAGTTGCTCGCCGACGGCGGTCAACTCGTCGCCGTCGACGGGCACGAACCGATAGTCGGTGCCCTCGGGCGTGTGTTGGGAGATGAGACGCTGGCGGCACGGATGCGCGTGCTCGCCACGGACCGCTCCCGCGCGTTCAGCTGGCGCGACTCCGCCGAGCGGGTCTGGGCGCTGCACGCCGACCTGTGACCCGCACTGGCCACTTCCCTGGATCTCGATACGCGCTTCGTGCTGCTCGATCCCCGGTGGGGATGTGAGGACGCCGAATTCAGCGTGTCGAGCCCCCGATCTTAGGTGAGAAGTGGTGATAATGCTCAACTTTCGTCACAATAGCCACATGCGTCGCAAACCCGAGCGTGTCCGATCCGCTCGCGCCCCGCGTTCTCCCCGAGCCATCGGCAGTGCTCTCGCCATCGTCGCCGCGCTCGCGCTCGTGTGCGGTTTCGCGACTCCGGCGGTGGCGGAGACCCGCCCCGCGCAGGTCGTTGCCGAGGTCGCGCCGACGAGCGTCGAATCCGTGGCGACCGCCCTCGCGGGGTTCAATCCTTCGAACCTGATCAGCGACGCGCTGTTCTATGACGGTGCGGCGATGACGACGGCGCAGATCCAGGCGTTCCTCAACCAGAAGATCGGCACGTGCACGAACGGGAAGTGCCTGAACGTCCTGCAGGCGAGCTTCTCTTCGCGCGGATCCGTCGTCTCGGCGCGTACCGGCAACCAGGTGTGCGCCCCTGTCACCGGCGGGACGATGTCGGTCGCGGAGGCGATCTACCGCCTCCAAGTCGCATGCGGTATCTCGGCGAAGGTCATCCTGGTCACGCTGCAGAAGGAGCAGGGTCTCGTCACCAGCCGGGCGCCCAGCGATTGGAACATCCGCGCCGCCATGGGAGCGAACTGCCCGGACACCGCCCCCTGCGATCCGGCGTATGCCGGAATCGGCCCACAGCTGGTGGGGGGCATCACGCAGCTCAAGACATACAAAGCCGGCGCGTTCGCGCGCCAACCCGGCACGCACTTCATCGGTTACCACCCGAATGCGGCGTGCGGCGGCACGAACCTGCTGATCTCGAACTACGCGACCGCCGCGCTGTACAACTACACGCCGTACCAGCCCAACGCCGCGGCGCTGGCCGCGGGCTATGGCACAGGGAACAGCTGCTCGAGCTACGGAAACCGCAACTTCTACAACTACTACACCGACTGGTTCGGGTCTGCGGCTGTGCCTGAGCTGGCCTCGTTGGATCAGAGCCCCCATGTCGTGGCTCTGGACGGCAACGGCACGCTCTGGGCGTACCCGATCAGCGACGATGGCAGGTGGGGGATCCGCGTCGCGGTCGCGCAGGGACTGGGCCTGTCGAAGCTGCTCCCTGTGGGCGATCTGAACGGCGACGGTAACCGGGACATCGTCGGTGTTGACTCGTCAGGCGGCGCCTGGCTGCTGCGCGGCGACGGCGGTCTCGCGTATGGTGCGCCGACGCGGCTGAATGCGGACTTCTCGTCGGCGGTGCTCACAGCCGCGGGTGGCGACATGAACGGCGATGGTCACCCCGACGTGTTCACGACAGACGCGGCTGGGGCGCTCCTGCTCTGGAGAGGCACAGAACGCGGTCTGTTCCGCTCGCCGATCCAGGTCGGTCGAGGCTGGCAGAACATGGATCTCATCACGGGCGGCATCGACTTCTCCGGCGATGGCATTCCCGATCTCATTGCACGCAGCAAGACCGGCCTGCTCTACGTCTATCTCGGCGACGGGAAGGGCGGCTTCAAGAGCGCGCTTCAGATCGGCAACGGCTGGAGCGGGATGACCTCGATCTTCAGCCCAGGGGAGTTCAGCGGCGACTCGATTCCGGACATCATGGCCCGCGACGCGAGCGGACGCCTGTGGCTCTATCGCGGCGTCGGTGGTGGCCGGATCGCCGGAACGGGCGTGTCCAATACCGGCTGGGAGGTCATGGCCGACATCGCCGGGCCCGGGGCGGTCGTAGGAACGAACCGCGTGCACCCCGCTGGTGTCGGAGACGTGAGTGGCGACGGCGCCCCGGACATCGTGGGCATCACACCGGCCGGAGCGGTCACCCTCTACCCCACGACGGGCACGGGCGCGTGGGGCGTGCCGCGCGTCATCGCATCGGTCGCCGCGGGGTCGCGTCCGGTCGCCTTGGGCGACTTCGACGGCGACGGGCAGCGCGACGTGGGCGTTATCGCACCGAACGGGATGTTCACGATGATCCGCGGAACGGCGACGGGTCCGGCAGCGGAGTCGCAGACGATCGGCAACGGATGGGGCATCTTCGACGCCGTCATCGGAGGGTTGGACTTCGACGGGGATCGCCTGCCGGACGTGCTCGCGCGCACACCCGACGGCCAACTCCGACTCTACCGAGGCAACGGCAGTGGCCGCTGGCTCGAGGGCTATACGATCGTGGGCAGCGGATGGCAGGTGATGGACGACATCGTCTACGCCGGCGACTTCGACGGCGACGGTCGGGGCGACGTCATCGCCCGGCGCACAGACGGCGCCCTCCTCCTCTATCCCTTCAGTGCGGGCGTGTGGGGCGAGCCGCGCCAGATCGGAAACGGGTGGGCCCACTTCACGGCTCTGTCGGCGCCGGGCGACTTCGATGGAACGGGCGGCGGCGACGTGCTCGCGCGCGACGACGCCGGACGCCTGCACATTTACCGGGGCAACGGCAAGGGCGGATGGACCGGCTCCGCCGTCGTCGGATGGGGCTGGCTCATCATGGATCGGATCCTGTGAGTCGCTGCACGAAAGGCACCATCCGTGCGACGTAGACTTGGGCATCCGCGGGTCACCGCGACCCACCCCTGACGAGTTGAGCCGTGTCCGACACCCGAGACCCCTTCGCCGCTGTGCCGCGCTCGGCGTTCGACGTTCCCGGGCGCAGCCGAGGCCTCTCCGACGTCTTCCGCTGGCATTACCTGCTGAGACTGCTCGTGCGCACGGGCGTAACGACCCGATACCGCAACTCGGTCCTCGGCTGGACGTGGTCGTACGTGCGGCCCGCCGCGCAGTTCGGCGTCTTCTTCGTCGTGCTGGGCGTCTTCCTCCAGCTCAATCGCGGCATCCCCAACTACGCGATCTACCTCTTCTCGGGGATCGTGGTGATCAACCTCTTCAGCGAGGCATACAAGAACGCCACGACGTCGATCGTCGGGAACGCACCCCTGGTGCGAAAGGTCTACCTGCCGCGACAGCTGTTCGCCGTCTCCGCGGTGATCGTCGCGTTGATCCACTTCCTCCCGCAGGTCGCGCTGCTGCTGATCGTGTGCCTGTTTCTCGGTTGGATCCTCCACATCTCGGTACTCAGCGTGCTGGCGATCCTGGCCGCTGTCCTCCTCGTGATGCTGTTCGCGCTCGGCTTGGGGCTGCTCTTCGGCGCCGTCAACGTACGTTTCCGTGACGCTGAGAACATCGTCGAGCTGTTGCTTCTGCTCGCGACCTGGGCGTCGCCGGTCCTCTACTCGTGGACGATGGTGCGCGATGCGTTCGCCGACCTCCCCTGGCTGGTGGAGTTGTACATGCTCAACCCGATCACTCAGGCCGTGGAGTTGTTCCACTTCGCGTTCTGGTATCCGGTGACGGCGGATGCCTTCGCTACCGAGATGGCGCAACTCCCGCTCCCGCCCATGCTCGGGATCAATACGCTGTGGACGTTCGTCATCGCGATTGCCGCGGTCGTCATCGGTCAGTCGGTCTTCCGACGACTCGAGGGAAGGTTCGCCCAGGACCTATGAGCCAGTCAGCCGGGCTCGGCAGGCCGAGCATCGTCGCGCAGGACGTGCGCAAGACATTCCTCCTCAACCACGCCTTCTCGCTGAAGGACACCGTCGTCTCGTGGATCCGTCGCCGCAAGACGACGAGCGTCTTCGAGGCGCTCAAGGGCATCGATCTGGTCATCGATGAAGGTGAGTCTGTCGCGATCCTCGGCTTGAACGGGTCGGGAAAGTCCACGCTGCTCAAACTGATCTCCGGTGTCATGCGGCCCGACGGCGGTGAGGTGCTCACTCGCGGTCGCGTGGCCGGCCTGATCGAGGTCGGCGCGGGGTTCCACCCCGAGCTATCTGGTCGGGAGAACGTCTTTCTCAACGCGGCCATTCTCGGGATGAGTCGCAAGGAGATCGAGTCGCGATACGAAGAGATCGTCGCGTTCAGCGAGATCGAGGAGTTCATCGACCAAGAGGTCAAGCACTATTCGTCGGGCATGTTCATGCGATTGGCGTTCTCCGTCGCGATCCACGTGGAGCTCGACATCCTGCTCGTCGACGAGATCCTTTCGGTCGGCGACGCGCCTTTCCGGGAGAAGTGCCGACTGAAGTTCCAAGAGTTGATCGCACAGAACAAGACGCTCGTCGTCGTCAGCCACGACATGGAGATGGTTCGTGAGCTGTGCACCCGCGGTGTCGTGATCAACAAGGGAGAGGTCCTGTACGACGGTCCGGTCGAAGGCGCGATCGCTCTCGTGGAGGACTGACATGCTCGCCTGGCTCGCCGAATGGCCGGCACTGTTGTCCGCTGTGTTCGTCGTGTTCGGGCCTGGTCTGCTCATCGGTGCGGCGATGCGTGTGCGGGGCCTGGCACTGTGGGCGCTCGCCCCGGCACTCGGCGTGGCGACGTTGACCGCATCCGCGGTCATCCTGGGGCTGGTCGGTGTGGGCTGGACACCGCTGTCGGCGTTGCTGTCCCTCGTCGTGATCGCGCTCGTCGTGTTCGTCGTACGCCACGCGCTGCGACTAACTCCGACGCCTGCACGGCAACCCCGATCGTGGTCGCTGGCGTTGATGTGGGCGGGCATCGCGACGGGAATTGTCCTCGTGACGCTGCGGGTCGGGGCCGAGATCGGCGAACCCGCTGCCATCTCGCAGACCAACGACGCTGCCTTCCATCTGAACGCACTCCGATTCGCGGTGGAGACCGGCCACGCCTCACCTCTGGTGATTAGCAACGTGACCGGCGCATCCAGCGTCTATCCCTCCGGGTGGCATGTGCTCACCGCGCTCATCCCGCAGCTGTCCGGCGCCTCCGTCGAGGTCGCGGCGAACATGTCGACGCTCGTGTTGTCCGCCACGGTCTGGCCGATCGGGATCGCATATCTGACGCGCATCGTCGCAGGTCCGATTGCCGCCGCGATTGCCGCAGCCATGTCCAGTTCGATTGCGGCGTTCCCGCTGCTCCTCGTGCAGTGGGGGGTGCTGTACCCGCAGCTTTTGGCGGTTGCGCTGCTCCCTGCGGCCTTGGGGGTCGTCGTCGCATTGCGGACTCTGATGGCGACGCCGTTGGCGGAAGGAGAACCGCGCTGGGGTCTCGTTGTACGCGCTGTCGTGCTCTGCGCGCTTCCGGCAGCCGCGATCGTGGCGGCGCAGCCGTCGGTCATCCTCGCCTGGGCTGTCGCGCTCTGCGCCGCGTCGGTCTGGGCACTCGTCTCGCAGTGGCGGCAGCTCACGCTGCGTCGACGACTGCTCGCCCTCGCGGGGCTTGCGGGATCCGGGCTGCTGACCATTCTCGTGTGGTGGGTCTTCGGGCGCAGCGTGGGGGTCGGCTGGCCCACCACGGCGGGGCGGGGCACGGCCGTGTTGGAGACCGTCGTGAACGGGTTCCTTGGATACCCGTGGGCCGTTGTCACGAGTGCTTTGATGCTCGTTGGGATCGTTGCCGCGGTGTGGACACCGCGCCTGCGATGGGTGGCAACGACCTGGGCGATCGCCGGTCTCCTCTACATCGTGGCGGTATCGGTCGGCTCCCCGCTGCTGCGCCGACTGCTCGTGGGGCCTTGGTATGAGGATCCGTATCGGCTCGCCGCGCTCGTCCCGGTCTTCGCCCTGCCCCTGGCGGGAGCGGGAGCCGCAAGCATCGCGGCGTGGGCGCAGCGGGGTACGCGACGGTTCGGCGAGCGCGCATCCGACTCGGCGATCGTGCCCTGGGTCGGCGTGGCGCTGGTGGCGGTCTTCGGCATCATCTCGTTCGCCGCGTCGCCGCAGATCGCGCGCCGCGACGTCTTCGCCCACACCACCGACCCGAACATGTACACGGTCTCGGCGCAATCGTTCCTCTCCGTGGATGAGCTCGCGCTCCTGCGCCGCCTCGATGAGACGGTTCCCGAGGACGCCACGGTCATCGGCAACCCGGGCACGGGGATGGCGTTCGGGTACGCGATCAGCGGCCGTGACGTCATCCCTCGGACGTGGTCACCTCCGGCCGGAGCCGATTACGCCGTCCTGTGGGAGTCACTTCGCGATGTTGCCACGGAGCCCGCGGTGTGCGATGCGCTCGATACGTTCGATGCGCGCTACGTCCTCGACTTCGGCCCGGGGGAGGAGTATCCGGGTCGTTGGCTCATGCCCGGGTTCACGGGGCTGGCAGATCAGCCCGGCTTCGAGCTCGTCGATCGTGAAGGCACGGCCTCGCTCTGGCGCGTCACCGCTTGCGAGTGAGACGGGCGGTCACTGCTCGGTGGAGTCCGCGTCGTCGTCGGCGTCGCGTGCCGGTCGTTCGGTCTGCGTCGCGGAAGGTTCGCCGGACCGAGCACCCTCATCCAGAGCATCTCTGTTTCGAGCATCCTGCAGTGCAATGCGACGCGCGAGAAGGGTGAGTTGACGTTGGATGGCCGCGTTGCGCCGGTACTGCGTGTAGACGAAGACCAGGAAGACGACAACGAGCGCGTAGAGGAGAAGGTCCGTTCCACGACCGACGCCGACGAGTCGGGCGAGCCAGGAGAGCCACTGCGGGAAGAGCACCGACAGGATGGCCGCGAGCACAAACATCCCGAAGAGGATGCGGCGGAGGGCCTGATGACTGTCGGAGCCCGGGCGTCGCAGGATGAAATAACCCAGGACCAGCAGGGCCGCGATGAGCAGGATCTGGATCCACACGGGTCACCTCACCACCAGATCGATGAGGATGTTCACGGAGTTGAGCAGGCTTTGCCCCTTCGATTTCGAGTAGTCCGTGTAGAGCAGCTGGACGGGTTGTTCCGCCCACGGCAGCTTCGTGCGTCCCAGTTGAAGGACGATCTCGGTCGCGTGCGCCATCCGGTCCTGACGGAGGTGGATGCGCGCTGCGGCATCGCGCCGAATCACACGCAGACCGTTGTGCGCGTCGGTCAGGCGCGTGCCGGTGGTGAGGTTCGTGACCCAGACGGCCGTCTTGAGGACGAGACGTTTCATCGCACCCGGCTTCGTCCGATCATCGAGGAACCGCGATCCGAAGACGATCGCGAGGTCCTCATCTCTGGCACGTCCGACCATCGCGATTGCGTCTTCGATCCGATGCTGACCATCGGCATCGAAGGTCACCACGTAGCCAGCATCCGGGTGCGAGAGCGCGAACTCGATGCCCGTCTGCAGTGCCGCGCCCTGTCCGAGGTTGATCGGATGCCGCACGACAGTGGCTCCTGCCTCGCGCGCGATGTCGGCGGATCCGTCGCTGGATCCGTCATCGACGCAGACGACGTGGGAGAAGTGTCCGCGCAGGGTGGTGATGACCTCGCCGATGACGGGGGCTTCGTTGTACAGGGGGATCACGACCCACGCTTCGTCGTCCCGAGCATCCGGCACGGCAGGCGGAGAAGTCACGCTCTCATTCTTGCACCCGGCCCCGTCGAGGCCGGGTGCGCCCCGGCGTGACCGCCCGTGTCCGGTCGAACGTTGACTTGCCCCACTTTGCGGCCTGAGCGGCGCTCAGGCCGCAAAGTGGGGAAAGTCAACCCTGGGGTGGTGTGGGTGAGCGGGGTGAAGAAGCGGCATAGGCTGGGAGGCCGGGAGGGAAGGGATGCGCACAGCCGCGAAGCGACCACGTGTCGTCATCGCCTCCCGCGGCTACCCGCCGGAGGTCGGCGCGGCCGCGTTCCGGATCCGGGCGTTGGCGGATGCTCTCGCGCGGCCCTTGGGAGACGAGGACGGCGTCGACGTCACCGTCCTCACCAGTCGGCCGCCACGAGGTACTGAGACCTCGGTCTCGGAGAACGTCCGCACGCGTGTGCGCCGCTGGCCCGTGCTGCGTGATCGGACGGGGAACGTCCGGGGTTACCTGTCGTATGCGAGCTTCGACGTGCCCCTCCTGCTCCGGTTGCTGTTCGCCCGCGCGGATGCGATCGTCGCCGAGGCGCCACCGACGACCGGAGTTGTCGCGGTGCTGATCGGGCGGCTGCGTCGACGCCCGGTCGTCTACTATCCGGGTGACGTGTGGACGGACGCCGTCATCGCCATGGGTGGTCACCCACTGGTCGTGCGCACGATGCGGTTCCTCGAGACGCGCATCCTTCGTCGCGCCCATCGCGTACTGGCAGTCTCCCCGGAGGTCGCGCAGCGGTTCGTGGACATGGGTGCGGATGCGGCGCGGGTCGTCATGGTCGGCAACGGGATCGATACCTCCGTGTTCTCGCCCTATGGCGAGAGTCCACGGGCATCGCGGCCGTACTTCGCATACACCGGGACAATGTCGGACTGGCAGCGGCCTGAGCTGTTCGTCAAGGCGCTGGCACTGATCGCCTCGGACACCGATGTGGAGCTGCGTTTCTTCGGGCAGGGAACCGCCGCGTCGGGGGTTGCGGACGCCGCACGCACCGCAGGGCTGACGGACCGTGTCCACCTCGGCGGCGTCGTCTCGCCGGACGAGGCAGCGGCATGGCTCCGTGGGGCGGTGGCGGCGCTCGTGAGCATCGTTCCCGGAGTCGGCTACGACTTCGCCAGACCGACCAAGACATACGCGGCGGCGGCGACCGGTGCGGCCGTGCTGTACGCGGGCGCGCCCTCGGGAGCGGAGGTCGTCCGCTCCGCCGAGCTGGGATATGCCGTCGGCTTCGATGCCGTTGAGGTTGCGGCGGCGATGACGCATCTCCTGGACGACGCCTCATCCACCGCGGAGCCGGAGGCACGCAAGCGACGGTCCGGCTGGGCACGGGACCATGCCTCGTTGGATGCTGTCGCGCGGGCGGCGGCGGCTCCCGTTCTCGCGATGATTGCTCGGTAGACTGACCCGGTCCGGACGAGATTCGGAAGCGATGCGAGGAGACCTGACGTGACGAATCCCGGTGTACGCATCGTCGAATCGGCTGACGTATCACCGGAGGCGCAGATCGGCGAAGGCAGCTCCATCTGGCATCTCGCCCAGGTGCGAGAGGGCGCGCGACTCGGTCGCAACTGCATCGTCGGCCGCGGCGCGTACGTCGGGACCGGCGTCGTCATGGGCGACAACTGCAAGGTGCAGAACTACGCCCTGGTCTACGAGCCCGCACGGTTGGCTGACGGCGTCTTCATCGGCCCCGCCGTCGTCCTCACCAACGACACCTACCCGCGCGCGATCAACCCGGATGGTTCGCTCAAGAGTGCCCACGATTGGGAGCCGGTGGGGGTGACGATCGGCGAAGGCGCAGCGATCGGCGCCCGCGCCACATGCGTCGCCCCCGTGACGATCGGGGCGTGGGCCACGATCGCCGCGGGCGCGGTCGTGGTCAAGGATGTGCCGGACTTCGCCCTCATGGTCGGCGTGCCCGCGCGCCGGATCGGATGGGTCGGGAAGGCGGGCGTCCCCCTCGAGGCCGAGGCCGACGGCGACGGCGTGTGGCGCTGCCCGCAGACCGGCGCGCGATACATCGAGTCAGACGGAACTTTGGAAGAGGAGAACGAGTGAGCAGCACCTTCATCCCCCCCGCGAAGCCGATCATCGGCGACGAGGAGCGGGAGGCGGTCGATCGCGTCCTACGCAGCGGCATGGTCGCGCAAGGTCCCGAGGTCGCCGCCTTCGAGAGCGAGTTCGCGGAGCACTTCGTGCAGGGTCGGCCGACCGTTGCCGTGAACTCGGGAACCGCGGGCCTGCACCTGGGGCTGCTCGCGGCGGGAGTCGGCGCGGGCGACGAGGTCATCGTGCCCTCGTTCACGTTCGCGGCGACGGGCAACTCGGTCGCACTCACGGGAGCCACACCCGTGTTCGTCGACATCGAGCCGGAGACCTTCACACTCGACCCCGCCGCCGTCGAAGCGGCGATCACGCCGCGCACGCGGGGCATCCTGCCCGTCCACCTCTACGGCCACCCGGCACGGATGCGCGAGCTCGAGGAGATCGCTCAGCGCCGCGGTGTGGCGCTCTACGAGGATGCGGCCCAGGCACACGGCGCCTCCCTCGACGGGCGACCGGTGGGAACCTTCGGGACGTTCGCGATGTTCTCGCTCTACCCGACCAAGAACATGACCAGCGGCGAGGGCGGCATGGTCACGCTCGCCGACGACGCGACCGCCCGCATGGTGCGCCTGCTGCGCAACCAGGGGATGGAGCGTCAGTACGAGAACGAGGTCGTCGGCTTCAACGCGCGGATGACCGACATCCACGCCGCCATCGGCCGGGTGCAGCTGACCAAGGTGGATGCGTGGACGCGCCAGCGCCGGAACAATGCGGCGTTCCTGGACGCGAACCTGCGCGGCGTCATCATCCCCCCCGTCGCCGACGGTGCCGTGCACGTGTACCACCAGTACACGATCCGCGTGCCCGAGGATCGCGATGGGTTCGTGTCTGCGCTGCGTGAGGAGCACGCGGTGGGAAGCGGCGTCTACTACCCGATCCCGAACCACCGTCTGCCCTCGCTCGCCCCGTATGCGCCCGATCTCGAGCTGCCGGAGACGGAGAAGGCCGCGCGGGAGGTCGTCTCGCTGCCCGTGCATCCGTCGCTGACGGAGGACGACCTGGCACGGATCGTGGCGGCCGTGGAGGCCGTGAGTCGCGCGGGGGCCTAGACGGGATGGTCGGGGTGCGCCAGGTGGCGGGAAGGCTACTGCGGGCGCTCCCTGAGCACGTCGCGTTCCGGCTCGCTCCTGGACGACTCGGGTACACGAGTGAGGACATACCCGCACCGCTCACCGTTGCAGGCGAGCGCGCACGGTTCCTGGTCGCCCCCGCGAACTTCGCGGCCCAGGGCTACGAGTGGGCGCGCAGTGCCGAGACGCTCAGCGGTGTGGGAGCGTTCAACCTCGAGGTGTCGGGGACAGCTGACTACCAGTTCGCGTCGGACGGTCGCGTGTCGGCCGTTGTCTTCGAGCGGTCTCGCACATGGGCGCGCGCACACGCGGCGGCCGTTCGCGAGCAGGTAACCCATATCCTGATCGAGGCAGAACGCCCGGTACTGGGCATGACGGTAGGGCGAGATCCGCTACGCGAAGCCCTGTGGCTTGACCGAGCCGGAGTGCAACGAGGTTACGTCAGCCATGGCAGCGACCTACGCATGCCCCGTGCTCACGCCGATCGCGACCCTTGGTCGCCGTTTCGCGATGTCGACCCGGAAACTCTGGCAGTGCAGGAAGAGTTGGTTGCCGCGAACGGCCGCTTTCTCCGGGAACAACAGAGACCTGTCTTCGTGTCGACACCGGATCTGCTGGTGGACTTCCCCGATGCGACGTGGCTCCCTGTCGTTGTGGATGGTGCGCAATGGGCATCTACCTCAGCAGTCCTCGAGCGAGCACGCCCCATCGTCGTCCACAGTCCGACGAGCGCGACACTCAAAGGCAGCCACCTGATCGAGGAGACGCTACGACGCCTGCACGAAAGGGAGATCATCGACTATCGGTTCGTCAACGGGGTCGCTCACGGCGAGATGCCGGCGCTCTACGATGACGCCGACATCGTGCTCGAACAGTTCCGCCTAGGTTCCTATGGCCGGACCGCAATCGAAGCCATGGCGGCTGGACGGGTGGTGATCGGGCATGTGTCCTCCGCCGTGCGGTCGGTGGTGTCACGAGCAACGGGGCGCGACCTCCCACTTCTCCAAGCCACGCCTGACACGTTGGAAGAGCTTCTGCTCGACACGCTGGCGGACCGCGACAATGCGCGTGCTCACGCGGCCGCAGGCCCGGACTTCGTGTCTCATGCTCACGGTCGCGCCTCAGCCGCGCGGGTGCTTGCGCCCTTCCTAGGCGTCGCCGCGGAGTCCTCCCAGGCCGTCAATGCGACAATGGGCGGATGAGCGTAAGCGGGCGGACGAGCAGCGAGCCGGTGCTGTGAAGCGTATCCTCATAACCTTCCGCGCGATCATGCCTCATCTGCCCCCGCGGGCGCAGCGATACATCGTCACGTTCGTCGTGCTCTCCTCCCTGCTGGCGATGCTCGACGTCGCCGCGCTGATGCTGCTGGCGGCATCGCTGGCGGCTATGCTCGCCGGCAACGCCATACAGTTGCCCGTACTGGGACGGATCGGCACGGAAGGATACGTCTGGATTCTCGTCGCTGTATCCGGCCTCATCATCCTGAAGTCCGTCCTCGCCGTCGTGCAGCAGTGGTTCGCCACGCGCAAGATGGCCTCGTTCGAACTGGAGATCGGGAGGCGCCTGTTCGACTCCTACATCCGCGCGCCGTGGACCGAGCGACTGCAGCGGAACACGACTCATCTGGTGCGGTTGGCGGATGTGGGCATCGCGAATGTCACGTCGGGGTTCCTGCTGCCGTTCATGTCGTTGCCCTCTCTCATCACGACCGCGGTCCTGATCGTCATCGTGCTGATCGTCGTGCAGCCGATGACGGCGCTCGTGACGGTCGCCTACCTGGGCGCGATCGCCTGTCTCCTCTATCTCGTGCTCGCCCGCCGCACGGTACAGGCCGGCCGCGTCAATCGGGACTATTCGTTCCGTGTGGCCTCGCTGATGACGGACATGGTCTCGGCGCTCAAGGAGATCACTCTGCGCAACAAAGAGGCCGAGGTGGCTCAGGTCGTCCAGGACGACCGTGCGCACGCGGCTCGCGCGCGCGCAAACATCAACTTCCTCTCGGCCGTCCCGAAGTTCGTGCTGGACTCGGCGATCGTCGGCGGCTTCCTCCTCGTCGGCGGTATCACGCTGGCGCTGCAGGGACCTGTCGCAGCGGTGGCGGCGGTCGCTCTGTTCGGCGTGGCGGGGTTCCGCCTCGTGCCCTCGCTGACCGGCTTCCAAGCGCTCGTGTCGACGATGATCGCCAACATCCCGCACGTGGACGCGGTCCTCCGTGACATCGAGTCCTCGCGCCACTATCTGGCGAAGGCGGAGACGATCGGCCACGAGCCGATCGCGGGGGAGCCGACACGACTCGATCTGTCCGACGTGTCCTTCCGCTACCCGGGTGCGGCGTCGCTCGCGCTGGACGGCGTCTCGGGAGTCATTCCGCTCGGTTCGACGCTCGGCGTCGTGGGTGCGTCCGGCGCGGGCAAGTCCACGCTGATCGACATCCTGCTCGGGCTCATCACACCAACCGGCGGCAGCATCCGCGTCGGCGATCAGGAGCTTCGAGACGTCATGGCAGCGTGGCGATCACGTGTCGGTTACGTGCCCCAGGACGTGTCGCTGTTCGACGCGACGATCGCCCAAAACGTCGCGCTCACGTGGGGCGAAGACATCGACGAAGACCGCGTCCGCGCGGCCCTCGCGCGCGCCCACCTGCTCGGTGTCGTGGAGGAACGCTCCGGGGGCATCCACGGCCGTGTCGGCGACCGCGGCCTTCAGCTCTCCGGGGGTCAGCGGCAGAGGCTGGGCATCGCGCGGGCACTGTATACGGACCCACTCGTGCTCGTGATGGACGAAGCGACCTCATCGCTCGACACGACAACGGAGGACGCGGTGAGCCGCTCCATTCGTGAGCTCCACGGCCAGGTCACGGTCATCTCGGTTGCCCACCGGCTCTCCACGATTCGCAGCGCCGACCAAGTCTGGTTCATGCGCGACGGCGGCGTCCACGCGCGGGGCACGTTCGACGAGGTCGTCGCCGCCGAGCCCGATTTCGCCGTGCAGGCACGTCTCGCGGGACTGCACGGAGCGGCCGCGGAGGGACGATGACTGCTCGACGACTGCTGATCCTGTCGTTCTCCGTCCTCGAATCCGACGCGCGGGTGCTCAAGCAGATCCGAGCCTTCGCCCCGCGGTACGAGGTCACGGCCGTCGGCTACGGTCCCGCTGTCGCAGGGGTCCACGAGCACATCTCCATCCCGGCGGAACTCAGCCACGCCGATCTCAACGGGCGACTCATCACGGCGCACTGGTACCGCCGTGCATACTGGTCACTGCCTGCCATGGCGTGGGTGCGGGATCGGCTCCACGGACGCCGAGTCGATGCCGTCCTCGCCAACGAACTGGAGAGCATGCCGCTCGCTCTCGCCCTGCGGCCGAGCGCCGGCATCCACCTCGACCTCCACGAGTACACGCCGTTGCTCAACGCGGAGCACGATGCGTGGCGCCGTCGTATCAAGCCCTATCACGAGTGGATGCTCCGCCGGTACGCCGGGAAGGCCGCATCCACGAGCACCGTCAGTGGCGGACTCGTCCGCGCCTACCGGGACAACTTCGGGCTGGATCCCGATCTCGTCACGAACGCCGCGCCGTTCGCGGAGCTGGCGCCGGGGGAAGTCACGACGCCGATTCGGTTGGTGCACTCGGGAGCGTGCCTGCGCAACCGCCAGCTCATGACGATGCTCGACGCGGTCGCGCTCGCCGACGCCGACGTGACATTCGATCTCTACCTGACCCCGAACGATCCCGGTTATCTCGAGGAACTGCGCACGCGCGCTGCGACCATTCCCGGTGTCACGGTGCACGATCCGGTCCCATACGCGGAACTCATCGGCACGCTCAACGGCTACGACGTGGGGGTGCATCTGCTGGCGCCGACCAACTTCAACAATCAGTGGGCACTGCCGAACAAGCTCTTCGACTATGTGCAGGCCAGGCTCGGTGTGCTGATCGGACCCTCGCCGGAGATGGCGGAGCGGGTCGAGCAGTACGGACTCGGCGCCATAGCGGATGCATTCACCGCCCAGGCACTCGCCGAGCGGATTCGTCAGCTGACGCCCGCTGCGGTCGCCGCGTTCAAGGACGCGGCTCACAGGCATGCACGCGAGCTGTCATCCGAGCGTCAGGTCGCACAGTGGGAGGAACGCATCGGGGCGCTGCTCGGACCCGGCGCGCCGCGATGACTGCCGAGGTGACGTTGTGGTGATGCCCACAGGTCTCGCCGCACTCGCGGCACGCGCATACATGATGCTGCCGGAGCGTCTGGCCTCCCGCGTGCTGCCCGGAAATGTGCGCTACGACCCCGCAACTCTCGAGGTCGCCACGGCGGCCGAAGGACCAGGCGCGCGGTTGCTCGTCGCACCCGTGAACTTCGCGGGGCAGGGCCACGCGTGGGCCCGTGCCGTCGAACGGTACACGCCGCACGCGAGAGCCGTCTCGCTCGCCTACCGTCATGCTCAGGACGGGTACGGCTTCGCAACGGATGTCTCGCTGCCCGCACCTGCGTACGCTCTGTCCCGGTCGTGGCATCGACGGCAGCGGGCCGCGATCCTGGAGGGCTTCACACACGTCCTGGCGGAGACCGGGCGGCCTCCCGCCGGTGCACCGTACGCGGGGTCACCGGAGCGGCACCTGGTGGACCTGATGGAGGGCGGCGTACGGGTCGCCTATCTCGCACACGGCACAGATGTGCGGGTGCCCTCGCAGCACGCGGCGGCGAACCCGGACTCCCCGTTCTCCACGGGCGATCATGCGCAGTGGGAACGGCAGGCGGTCGCGAACATCGCGTTGGTGCGCGAACTGAAGATCCCCGCCTTCGTCTCCACTCCGGACCTGTTCGCGTTCCTGCCCGAGGCGACGTGGTTGCCGGTCGTGGTGGATGCTGCGCACTGGGCCAGCGCGATGCCGGTTCTGCGACGCGAACGCCCTGTCGTCGTGCATGCGCCGAGCAGCGGTGCGCTCAAGGGCAGCGACCTCATCGACCCGGAGTTGACGGCAATGCACGATGCGGGTGTCATCGAGTACCGGCGCATCCGTGGCATCCCGGCTGAGGGGATGCCGGAGATCTATCGAGATGCGGACATAGTGCTCGATCAGTTCCGTATCGGCGGCTACGGGGTCGCCGCCTGTGAGGCGATGGCCGCCGGACGCATCGTCGTCGGTCACGTGTCGCGGGATGTCCGCGAGCGGGTCGCGGAAGAGACGGGCAGCGCGTTGCCCGTCGTGGAGTCACGCGGTCGAGACATCGGTCGGGTGATCAGGAGCATCTTGGGCGATCGGGACCGGTACGCCGGCATCGCAGCGGCGGGGCGAGCGTTCGTCGCCGACGTCCATGACGGTCGACGCAGCGCGCACGCGCTCGCGGGATTCCTGGCAAGCTGACGTTCGCGAGCCGTCAGCGTCGAACGCGGGTGCGTCGGCGCGCCGCGAGCAGCGATGCGGTCATGACACGCAAGGGGGACTCGCGGTGCAGCGTCCAGCGCAGCTGTCGCGGCAGCAGTGTGGCAGGATGCCCAAACTGACGCCGACGGGCGAGCAGCGGGGCGAGGCTGGCCGTATCGGCGGACGGATCGGTCAGCGCATCCAGGACGTCGCGGTCGGCGCGAGACAGCCAGGGAGGAACGCCGTCCGCGAGACGGACCAGCATCGAGGCCGCGTCGCGCAGCATCGCGATGTCCTCTGCCGACAGCGACGCGGCCCGCGCGGTCAACGCACCGAAGAGCTGAACCCGCACGAGCTTCGTCGCGATCGTGGCGCGTGCACGAGTGTCCAGAGAAGCGATCAGGGGCGACTCCGTCAGTGAGGGCAGCCAGGCGAACTCGTCGGCGACGGGGCGAGGAGACGTCGCCCGCTCGCCGGCGTCGTCGTGCACGAGATACGCCGGTTCGCGACTCGCCAGCGCGATCGGACGGCCCGAGAACCACAGTCCGAGCCCCGACTCGATGTCCTCTCCGGTGGGCAGACCGACCACGGGAGGCGACTGCAGCATGAGGTCGCGGGCGATGATCCCCATCGTGCTCGTCCGATACGAGAGACGATCGCGTAGGGGGCTCATCCGGTGTCTGCGCAGGGGACGCGAGGGCGGGGTGGGCCAGTCCTGTGTGGCGGTCGCGGACCGCATCCGGCAGATGACGATGGCAGCCCCTGCGCGACGACGCAGCCGCATCCAGGCATCGAGCGCTCCCGGCTCGAGGGCATCGTCGGAATCGATCTTCATCACGTATGGTGCGGTGGCGGCGGCGAGTCCAGCGCGGAAGGGTCCGGTGGGACTGCGAATGCCGTCGCTGAAGCCGATGAACCGCACGCGCGGGTCATCCGCGTGCTCGCCGACGGCCGCGCGGATGTCGGCGACGGGGATCCCATGGCACACGAACGTCAGCCGCAGCGGGGTGCCGGTGCCATCGAGCACGCTTGCGGCGAGCCGATCAACACGCCGATGCGCATCGTGGACGGGAACGATGACGTCCAGTTCGAGGGCACTCATCGTGCGGCGATCGACTCGACGGCCCGGCGCCAAGGAAGTATCTGTTCCTCCGCCGACAGGGCGCGCGCGGCGGCGTGTGCCGCTGCCTTGTACCCGGTGACCCGATCGGCGGTGAGGTCGCGAAGGGCGCGTGCGAGCGCGTCGGCGGTGAAGTCCTCGGTCACGACTCCGACCCCGTGCGTGCGGACGACCGCGGCCATCTCCGGAGAGGGGCCGACGATGACGCCGAGGCGGGCCTGGACATAGTCGAACAGCTTGTTGGGCAGGGCGTACCGGTTGTTGTAGTTCGTGGGGGCGAGGATGTGCACGCCGAGGTCGTACCCGTTCAGCGTCGTGATGAGCTCGCGGTAGGGGACGGGATCGTGCAGCCGGATCCGCGGGTTCGTGCGGGCGCGGCGCGCAATGGCCGTCATCACCTCTGCATCGTTGGGCGTCAGGTACAGGTCCAGTTCCGCTCCCGGTGTGGCGTCCACCGCATCCAGCACGACCTCGAGCCTGCGATTGGCCAGCGCAGCCCCGGCATGAACGATCCGCAGTGTCGCGGGGGCGACCGGTTGGGGGGTCAGTTCTGCGTACGGGGCGGCGTTGGTGACCACCTCGGGAAGGAAACCGTACTCGCGCTGATAACGGCGGGCGATCTCCCCGCCCACGGTCGTGGTCGAATCGACGCGGGTCGCGAATCGGCGGAGCTGCCAGCGAAGGAAGGGTGCGACGAACAGCCGGAATCGCAGCATCTCATCGTGCTGCAGCGGTGCGAACTCGTGCAGGTCCAGGTGGATGCCTTTGCTCGGCGACAGCTCGAGCGCCAGTCCCGCGGTGTCGATGTCGTTCGCGAAGACGACCTCGTGAGTGGATCCGGTCAGCGCCGCACGCGCCGCACCGATCGCCGGATTCGTCGCGTATGCGCGGCGCCACTGCCGGGCGACGACGAGCGCGCGATCGTACCGCCACGCGACCGCCTCATCGGGGATGCGGACGTGGTCCGCGACGCCGTCCGGGGCCTCGCCGTAGCCGACGGTGGTGACCCGGTAGTCGTCCCGGAACAGCTCGATCTGCTTGAGGATGCGAGCATCCGACCGCAACTGCGAGAACGAGAGGAGTGTGAGCCGGGTTGACATCGCGGGCGAGCCTAGCAGAGCGGGCCTGCGCGGCTCCCGTACGATAACGCGGGTGACCCTCGTCCCGGATACCGTCGCGCCGAGCGCTCAGCGTCAGGTCTGGCTCGATGTGTTGCGCATCGCCGCCGTCCTCGGGGTCGTCGCGATCCACGTGTTCGGCGGCATCGTCGTCGCACCCGATCTGCGCGGCAATCCCGGTTGGTGGGCGGCGGTCATCGTGGACATCGGCAGTGTGTGGGTCGTCCCCGCGTTCATCATGGTGAGCGGTGCACTCATCCTCACCGATCGGGAGCAGGCCGTGGGGCCTGCGCACTTCTACCGCAAGCGGCTCCTGCGGCTGGGCCCCGCGTTCGTCTTCTGGCAGATCTTCTACATCGTCGTCGCGCGCATGTGGCTGACGGGACAGGACATCTCCTTCGGCGGGATGCTCGCACTCGTCGCTGATGGGAACACGTACACGCACCTGTACTTCCTCTGGCTGATCGTCGGCCTGTACGCGGTCGCGCCGATCGTCCATGCGTTCCTCGCGCAGGGCGGGCGGCCCCGCGCGCTCGCTCTCGCCGGCGTGCTCCTCGTGCTCATGATCGCGGCGTATACAGCCGCGTCCGTGCTCACCTACACCGGGTCGCCCCGGTCGATCTCGTTGACGGCGTTCACCCAGTGGTTGCCGTACGTCGGGTTCTTCGTCGCCGGTGCCGCGCTGAACGGTGTCGTGCTGCGTCGCAGCCGCGCGTGGGGCGTCGCGGGACTCGGGATCCTGGCGCTCACGGCGATCATCCTGGAGTACGGATTCACCGCGCCCGGAGGCCTCACCCGAGCACTGCTGCCGCTGGGCTATCCGACATTGCTGACGGCGATCACCGTGCTCTGTCTCTTCCTGGTTCTCCAGGCGCTGCTGGCGCGCTGGACCCCCTCCGCACGGATGCGGCGCTGGCTCCGCACCCTCTCGGACGCGTCATTCGGGGTGTTCCTCATCCACTTCGTCCTCATGCTGCTGCTGCGTGCTGCCGTGCCGGCTCTTGCGGATGCGCAGATGCGGTCATTCTGGGCGGCGGGTGTGGTGTGGCTGGTCGTCACGGTCGCATCTTTCGCCATCACCATCGCGGCGCGCCGCATCCCCGTCGTCAGACGTGTCTTCTGAGAATTCCTAGACTGGGGGACCGTGAAGATCGTCAGCGTCGTGGGCGCCCGCCCCCAGTTCGTCAAGCTCGCCCCCATCGCACGCGCAGCGGAGGTCGCCGGAGTCGAGCACGTCATCGTGCACACGGGTCAGCATTACGACCCGATGCTCTCCGACGTGTTCTTCGACGAGCTGGGCATTCCCGCACCGGACGTTCATCTCGGCGTGGGCAGCGGCTCGCACGGCGTGCAGACCGGCGCGATGCTGGGCGCGCTGGACGCTGTCTTCGACGCGCAGCAGCCCGATTGGGTGCTCGTGTACGGCGACACCAACTCGACGGTGGCCGCAGCGCTGAGCGCGGTGAAGATGCACCTGCCGGTCGCGCATCTGGAGGCGGGACTGCGGTCGTTCAACCGACGGATGCCCGAGGAGCACAACCGTGTCCTCACGGATCACGCCGCCGACCTGTTGCTCGCGCCGACGGAGGTCGCCATGAGGCACCTCGCTTCCGAGGGACTCTCGCCGCGCTCCGTGCTCGTCGGCGACGTCATGACCGACGTGCTGCACACCGTGCGGGACGATGTCACCGGACGTCCGTCCCCTCTCGTCGCCGAGCTCGGTGTGGACCCCGGCGAGCACTACGTCGCCACCATCCACCGTGCCGAGAACACCGACGACCCGGAACGACTGCGTGAGATCACGGGCGCGCTGAGCGCGCTCGATCGACCCGTCGTGCTCCTCGCCCATCCGCGCGTCGTCGCCCGCGCGGCGGAGCAGGGCATCGCCCTGTCCGGGGGATCGCTGCGCGCGCACGCGCCGCTCGCCTATGCCGATCTCGTGGCGGCCGTGCTGGGCAGCGCGGGCGTCGTCACCGATTCCGGAGGCCTCCAGAAGGAGGCGTTCCTGCTGCGCGTGCCCTGCACGACGGTGCGCACCGAAACCGAGTGGGTGGAGACGGTCGAACTGGGCTGGAACGTGCTGGCCACGGCACCCGCCGAGATCGCTGCCGCCCTCTCCCGGCCGACGCCCGCGCCGACGGATGCTGCGCCCTACGGCGACGGGCACGCCGCCGAGCGGGTCATTCAGACGCTGATCGGTCGGTGAGCGGCGCGATCGCAGACGCCCGAGCGGAGATGCTCCGGCCCGTGCGATGGATGACGCACGCCGCCAGCACGATGAAGAAGATGATTCCGGGCGTCGCGTAGCGGAACTGAGTGGGCGTGCCGTTCGTGATGTTGTAGAGCGCGGTCGCCAGAATCGCGCCGATCAGCAGATGCGACTCGGCGCGGCGGATGAACAGCACGATGCCGGCCAGCGCGAGCAGGATCAGGAAGATCAGCACGCGGTCGTACTTCAGCAGAAGGAAGAAGTCGCTCACGACGATCCGGTAGGCGAGTCCGGGAACGGCCAGCAGCGCATCGAGCAGATTGTCGGTTCCCGTAGCGCGGTAGAACTGGTTCAGCTGGGAGAAGGAGGGGAACACGAGCGTTTGCACGAGTTGCGACCCGAGCGAGGCGACCGTCACCACGATCGCTGGCCACATCCACGAGGAGTTGCGCCGCTCGACGAGCGAGCCGAGCAGCCACGCCATGAGGAAGGCACCCGCGACGATGAGCGTCGCCTGCCGTGTGAAGGCGCTCGCAACCGTCACTCCGCCGGCCATCACCAGCCACCAGGGGTTGCGACTCTGGATCCATCGCCACCCGGCGACGAGGGCGAGTGCCGTCCACAGGGCCGACAGCGACTCGGTGAGCATGCTTCCGAAGTAGCTCATGAGGTAGAAGCTGCCGTTGACCAGCAGCATCGTCGCCGTCGCCGTCAGCCATCCGAACCGACGGCTGAGGATCAGCGTGGTCGTGATGATGAGCGCGATCGTGATGAGCAGGGTCGTCGCCGCGAGGCCGAACGGGCCTATCAGGCGCACGAGCGGGGCAGCCAGCGTGGGCAGCACGACGCGGGGTTGCACGAGGCCCCACCCGAACAGCAGGTCGAGTTCGGGCACCTCCACGCCGTAGTTCGCCGCGAAGTCGATCGTCCGCTCACGCGCGAGTTCGGGAGAGTCGCCGCCGAACAGGAAGGCCATCGCCAGGTAGTACCGCGAGTCCGGGGTGAAGAACACCTGATACCGCACGAACGATGCGTACGACACGCAGAAGCTCACCGCGACGATGGCCCATCCCAAGATGGCGGAACTGTGACGGCGGAACCACAGCAGGACAGGTGACGGGGTGTGCGGCTCGATCGCAGACTGCGAGGTCATCGGGGCCTCTCGGGACGGGACGAGCACTCACGATACCCCACCGCGCGCCCGACGCCTGTGGTGTCCGCACACCCGCATACACTGGAATCCATGCGCATTGCCGTCGTGGCCCTGGGAAAGATCGGGCTACCCCTCGCCGTCCAGTTCGCCGATTCCGGGCACGACGTCGTCGGGGTCGACGTGAACGAGGCGACCGTGGCCACCGTGAACGCCGCGACGGAGCCGTTCCCCGGCGAGACGGACCTTCAGGACAAGCTGGGTCGTCTCGTCCCGGCAGGACGGCTGCGTGCGACGACCGACTACGCCGAAGCCATCCCCGATGCGGATGCCGTCGTGGTGGTCGTCCCGCTGCACGTGCATGACGCCACGTGGGAACCGGACTTCGTCTGGATGGATGCGGCCACTGCGGCCATCGGTGCGCACCTCACCCCCGGCACGCTGATCTCCTATGAGACGACGCTTCCCGTGGGCACGACGCGGGGGCGCTGGAAGCCCATGATCGAAGAGGCATCAGGCCTGGCCGAAGGCACGGACTTCCACCTCGTCTTCTCACCCGAGCGCGTGCTGACCGGGCGCGTCTTCGCCGACCTGCGCAAGTATCCGAAGCTCATCGGCGCACTGTCGCCGACGGGAGCCCAGCGCGCCCGGGAGTTCTACGACGCGGTGCTCGAGTTCGACGAGCGGCCCGACCTTCCCCGACCCAACGGGGTGTGGGACCTGGGCACGGCGGAGGCTGCGGAGCTCGCCAAGCTGGCGGAGACCACCTACCGAGACGTCAACATCGGGCTCGCGAACCAGTTCGCGTTGTTCGCAGCCGACAACGGCATCGATGTCTACCAGGTGATCGAGGCCTGCAACTCGCAGCCCTACAGTCACATCCACCGTCCCGGCATCGCCGTCGGCGGGCACTGCATCCCGGTCTACCCTCGGCTGTATCTGTCCACAGATCCGGACGCCGACATCGTTCGCACCGCGAGACTTCTCAATGCATCGATGCCCGAGCGCCTCGTGTCGCAGGCCGAGGGCGTCCTGGGCACGCTCGACGGGTTGCGCACCGTCGTGCTGGGCGCGTCGTATCGCGGGGGCGTGAAGGAGACCGCCTTCTCGGGTGTGTTCCCCACCGTTGCCGCGCTGCAGTCGCGCGGTGCGGACGTGCGCGTCCACGATCCGTTGTACTCCGACGACGAACTGCGGGCGCTCGGACTCGAGCCGTACGCACTGGGCGATCACGTCGACGTGGCGATCCTGCAGACGGATCACGCGGCCTACCGCGAACTGACTCCGGCGGACGTGCCGGGCACTCGCCTGCTCGTGGACGGGCGGAACGCCACCGACCCGGCCCGGTGGCGTGGCACCCCGCGCCTCGTCGTCGGCGTCTCAGCCGACGTCTGATCTCGATTCCGGCTCTCCGCGTCGACGAAACGCGGGGAATGTCGGCGTATCAGGCGTGGCCTGGATGTCGAGCTGCAGGGCACTCACCAGCAACTGCGTGCCTATCATCAGCGGCAGGGCGGCGAGCATGACCGTCGCGGCCGTCGCAGCCACCGATGCGGCGATCTGGAAGACCATCCACACGCTGACGGCGAGCCCGAAGACGAACGCGATGAGGCCGAGGAACAGCAGGAGCGCGATGGGGGAGAACGACCACAGCACGTACCGGTACCAGATTCGGGTCCAATAGCCCACGGTCAGTCGGTGCAGCAGGTCGGGAACGACTCGACCGAGGCGGATGCTGGAGACCTCATCGCCGTACAGCGCTGGGATCGGCACGTCCGTCGCAGACACCTGAAGGATGTTGAGGTGGATGAGTAGATCGTTCTCGAAGCTGTATCGGCGCGCGATCCGATCGAGGGGCACACGTCGCAGCACCTCGGTGCGAACGGCGGTGTATCCGTTCTGCGGGTCGAACAGATTCCAGTACCCGGACGCGAGCTTGGTCATGAACGACAGCATGATGTTGCCGAAGACACGGTGTTTGGGCATCCCGGTGAAGGATTCGGGCGCGTAGAAGCGGTTCGCCTTCGCGAAACCGAACCCTTCGTCGGTGACCTTGTCCAGCAGACCCGGCAGGTACGCAGGGTCCATCTGGGCGTCGCCGGCCATGACGACGTCGACATCCGCACCGAGTTCCATAGCCGCGCGATGCGCCGTAATGATTGCTCCACCCACGCCCTGATTGACCTCGTGGCGAATCAGCGTGACACGGGGATCCGGATGCGCCGCGACGACGGCGCTCGTGTCATCGGGGCTGCAGTCATCGACGATGACGATGTGGTCGACGAAGTCGGGCATCGTGTCGATGACCCGCGAGATCATCTTCTCCTCGCGGTAGGCGGGCACGACGGCTGCGATGACGGCGCCCTTGTACATCAGCGGACTCTCTTCCTGGCGGCGAACACCCAGTAACGGTAGGCGAAGTAGTTCCACACGGTCGTGGCTACGACGGCGATGATCTTGCCCGCGAGCCATCCCCAGCCGATCGTCTCCGCGGCCCAGACGATCGCGGTGATGGCGATCGTGTTGAAGGCGACGAGGATCGTGTAGCGAGCGACACTCGGGGCGACGGTGGCCTCTGAGGAGAACGCCACGGTGCGCTGCAACGTGTAAGTCACGGCGAAGGATGCGAGGAACGCGATCGGCACCGCCAGCGCGAGCGGCAGGTGAACGAGGTCCCTCAGCAACCATAGGAGCGCGACATCGACCAGAAAGCAGAACCCGCCGACGATCAGGTAGCGAACAGCCGAGATCGACCAGGCGCGGGCGAGCAGGGTCATTTCACGCCTTCGACCGCTGCCGGGAGCGGACGAGGATGAGCACCACGAGCGCGGCCAGCCCCACCCCGGCGCAGGCCGCACCGACCCAGAGGCCGGGCGGGGTGAAGCGCAGCTCCAGGGTGCCCGTGGTCACCCCGTCGGGGATCTGCACCTCGAGCAGGCCGGCAGGTCCGGTCTCCACAGGGACGGACTGTCCATCGATCGTCGCGTGGTAGCCGGGCCAGGCGAGGCGACCGAAGATCACTGACGAATCGTTCCCGGCTGCCTCGAACCGGACGTCTTCGCCCGTGGATCCGACCATCCGGTCCTCGACGATCGTGGCGTCCGACCACGTCACGCGACCCTCCGGAATCGGCGCATCACGGACGTACACCGTCACACGGTCGGTCTGCTCCTGAATGTTCCATCCCTCGGGCGTCACCGGATCGGCGACGAACCCGTTCTTGAGCACGATCGTGTGGGCGCCGAGCAGGTCGGCGAGGATCGCCGGACCCCCCTCCGGACGCTCCCACAACGCTTGCCACAGGGCAGGGCACGTGGACCCGTTGTATGTCATGCACATCACCGAGTCGAGTTCCGTGAAACCGACGCCGCTGTAGGAGTTGACGGCATCGACACCCGCGATCGCGAACTGTGTGCCGACGAGCATGTCCTGCCAGTCACCATCCGGAGTCCGCTGGAACTCGCCTGCCATGGGATTGGCGACCTGCACGGTGACGCCCTCATAGCGCTCACCGATGCCCTCCACGAGAGCCGCGCGGGAGGTGGGGAGGTTGTAGTCCGCCACGTTGACATTGCCGCGCGTCATCATGCTCTGCATCCCCACGAAGAGCAGCAGCGGGACCGCAAGGATCGCGAACGCACGGGCGAACGAACCGCGGCACCAGATGACGAACACGGTGCCGAGCGCGACCGTCGCGAGGATTGAGAACAGGTGCCACTCGAACAGGTGCGGCAGATCGGAAGCGGCCTGCCAGGCTCCGAGCAACACGATGCCGATGGACACGGTGCTGCGCACGGCGATCCGTCCCGAGGCGAAGCCGCGCGATGCGAGCACCGCGAAGGCGACGATCACCGCGAGGTAGACGAACGGGATCAGACGCGCAGGCCAGCGGAACATGAAGAACTGCGACGGCCCGAGCGTGAGCATCAGGAACAGTCCGCCGAACACGAACACTCCGGTCAGCCCCCGCACGTGCGCTCCGGGCATCCGCCACCGAAGCCAGGGGATGAGCGGTAGCACGAACCATGTGAGGTACACGGCGGGGGATTCGATCCACGCGAGTCCGAACATCCGGATGTACGGGAAGTAGGACGGCGTGCTCATGCCGAGGATGTTGCTGAGGTTGACGGCCATGAACTCGTCGTTGAAGATGCCCGAGTTCGCCCGGAAACCCACCGAAGAGGTCATCAGGAACGGCAGATAGACGACGATGCTCAGCGCGAGGGTGACGGCACCCGTGGCGACGAGCCACCAGAGCCCGCGTGCCCGGTGCGTGACGATCATCTCGACGGCGATCGCTACATACATGATCGCGATCGTGAGCAGGCCATACGGGTTGCCCACGGACGTCAGCAGGTAGCCGAGCGCGACGGCGACGACGATCGACCACGGCGTCCACCCTCTTCGCATGGCGCGATGGATGCCCCACCACGCCCACGGTGTGAACGCCATGATGGCCGTGCCGTTGATCCATGACGTGCCGTCGATGAAGATCGCCCAGCCCGACAGAGCGAGAGCCGTGCCCGCGAGAGCCGCCATCCACCGGTTCGCGCCGTAGCCGCGCGCCAGTCGATACACACCCAGAGCTGCGATCACGAAGAGCGCGATCTTGCACACCGTCATCGCGATGTTGAGGTCGTCGACCGGATGCGTGAGGAACATGAGACCGGTCATGACCGGGTTCCACATGCCGGTCGCGGCTTCGGCGATGAGATTGCCGCCGCGCCACATGTCGAGCTCGAGGAAAGGCACGCGTCCACTGAGCAGCGCGTCGGGGATCCGCTGCCACACTCCCGTCGCCACGGCGGCGGTGTCGTCCCAGTAGTAGAAGCCTGGGTTGCGTAGCGCCGGAATCAGCGCGCCGACGATGACCAGCACGACCATGCTCACGGACGGCAGGATGCGGCGCCACCAGACGACGGGCGCCGCCGAAGTGCGCTCGGGCGCGGCGACGTTCGAGTTCATACGGGCTCTGCGATCCTTCGTTCTCGGTTGGAGCTGTCGTCGGGGACGGCTAGCTGATGACTCCGGGGT